>Ga0207706_10001131_pt1 | contig 27166 bp, 17 predicted proteins | sample KBSC53metaG_FD_184318 | JGI IMG/M metagenome (GOLD analysis project Ga0207706, IMG submission 184318) | Corn rhizosphere microbial communities from Kellogg Biological Station, Michigan, USA - KBS C5-3 metaG (SPAdes) (version 2) | ecosystem: Host-associated > Plants > Roots > Rhizosphere > Soil ... | reverse complement strand
GCGATCGAGGGCTATGCCGGGCTGCCCGAGGGCTCGCTGCGCGACGTGAACACCCGCTACAAGCAGGGCGTCGCGCACTACCTGCTGGGCCAGGCGCTGGAGGCGGCGCACGGTGACCGCCGCAACGCCTGCGCGGCCTACCGCAAGGGCCTGACGCTGCTGCAGGCCGTGGAGCGCCGCAACGGCCTGGGCCGCACCGACATCACCCCGGCCATCGTGCAGCAAGCGATGCAGCGTTGCGCCTGAGGCCGGGCCTCGGCCATACAAAAGAGTATCGAGCTGCAACTCCATGAGCCGGTTCGGCCGGCTTTTGCGCCCTATGTCGTATCTGGATCAGATGCGCTTTCAGAGGTGCGGCATGGGAATCGTGATGTCTTACGGTGCAGCCGTCCGCGGACGGTCGGAGTACGCGCAACGCGGCCCGCTCGGCGCGAGCTCGGTACTGCTGCACGAGGAGCCGCCGGTCGCGGCGCCCGACTTGACGCAGCCTCGGCTGCAGCCTTCGTTGCTGGCCGCGCTGGTGGCGGCGGAAACCCCTTCGCTGCGCCAGCGCACGGTGAAGACACTGCTGCAGACGCTGGGCTTCGACTGGCTGGGCTATGGCCGATTCATCCAGGCCGGCGACCGGGTGACGCCGCTGTCGTTCTGCACCACCTATGCCGACCCGAAGTGGGTGCAGCACTACTTCAACGAGTCGTACCACCTGGTGGACCCGCGGCTGCAGCTCGCGCCTGAATCGAGCCTGCCGTGCGTGTGGACGATCGAGCAGCTCGAGGCGTATGAAGCGCCCGCTTCGCTGCAGGCGCTGCAGCAGCGCTTCTTCAGCGAGCTGCGCGCCACCGGCACGCGCAGCGGCGTGATGCTGGGCGTGCCCGGCCTGCCGGGCCACGAGCGCCATTTCATCAGCCTGCTGTCGAGCACGCCGGGCAGCCACTGGATCACCGACGCGGTGCTGGGCCAGGTGCTGACGCTGGCGCTGTGCCTGCATGAGTTCTACAGCCGCTACACCCAGCCGCCGCAGGCCGAGGGCGGGCGTGGGGCGAGCGCGCTGACGCCGCTGCAGTGCGAGATCCTCGCCCGCGTGGCGCGCGGCATGCCCGACAAGCTGATCGCCTCGCAGCTGGACCTCTCGCTGCACAACGTGGATTACCACATGCGCCAGCTGCGCAAGCGCTTCGGCGCGCGCAACCGGGTGCAGCTGATGCAGGCCGCCCTGGGGCCGATGCCTCACGTCGCCTAGGCCCGACGCCTGCAATGGACGGCCCGGCCGCGATGCCGTGGATCGGCCGCCGTGTCGGCGCGTGGCGCCTCGAGGCGCTGATCGCGCGCGGCGGCATGGGCGAGGTCTACCGCGGCGAGCGGGCCGATGGGCAGGTGGAGCAGCGCGTGGCCGTGAAGGTGATGCGCGGCGGCTTCAACCTCGGCTGGCTGCTCGCCCGCTTCACCGCCGAGCGGCAGATCCTCGCGAGCCTGGACCACCCCAACCTCGCCAAGGTGCTCGACGGCGGCATCACCACCGAAGGCGTGCCGTGGTTCGCGATGGAGCTGGTCGAGGGCGAACCGATCGATGCCCATGCGGAACGCACGGGCGCCGGCATCGACCAGCGGCTGCAGCTGTTCCGCAGCGTCTGCCAGGTGGTGGACTACGCGCATTCCAAAGGCGTGGTGCACCGCGACCTGAAGGCGAGCAACATCCTCGTCACGCGTGACGGCATGGTGAAGCTGGTCGACTTCGGCATCGCCAAGCGCATGGCCTCGGCCGACGACCACGGCACGCCGGCGCAGACGGTGGCGGCGCTGCAGGCGATGACGCTCGAGTACTGCAGCCCCGAGCAGCTGCGCGGCGGCGAGGTCGGGCCGGCGAGCGACATCTATTCGCTCGGCGTCGTGCTCTATCGCCTGCTCGCGCGCTGCAGCCCCTATCGCGGCGCGGTGGGCAGCTACCAACTCGCCGCGGCCATCTGCGAGACCCTGCCGCCGGCCCCCAGCACCGTGGCCGAGCCCGCCGACGGCGATCGCCGCGCCTGGCGCCGCCGGCTGCGCGGCGACCTCGACGCGGTGGTGATGAAGGCGCTGAGCAAGGCGCCGGCCGAGCGCTATGCCTCGGCGATGCAGATCGCCGACGACCTGTTCCGCCACCTCGAGCACCTGCCGGTGCAGGCGCGGCCGCGCGCCTGGCCCTACCGCGCACAGCGCTTCCTGCTGCGCCACCGCACCTGGGTGCTGGGCGCGCTGGCCGCCAACCTCGCGCTGGCGGCCGGGCTGGCGCTCGCGGCCTACCAGACCTGGCGCGCCGACCGCTACCGCGAGCGCGCCGAGCATCACCTGCACGACGTGCGCACCCTGGCCAATGTGCTGCTGTTCGACGTGCACGATTCGATCCGCTCGCTGCCGGGCTCCACGCCGGCGCGCAAGCTGGTGGTCGACAAGGCGCTGGCCTACCTCAACACGCTGGGCGCGGAGGCGGAGCGCGATCCGATGCTGCGGGTCGAGATCGCCTCCGGCTACCGCAAGGTGGGCGACATCCTCGGCCGCCCCGCCGTGGCCAACCTGGGCGACAGCGTCGCGGCGCTGGAGAACTACCGCCGCGCCCATGCGATGCTGGCCGCGCTGGTGGCCGATGCGGGCCTGCCGGCCGCCGTGCGCGATGCCGCGCGGTGGGAGCTGGGCACGCTGTGCCAGCGCGAGGGCAGCGTGCTCAACGTGATCGGCCGCTTCAAGCAGGCCACCGAGGTGCTGCAGGAAGGGCTGGCCTCGACCGCGGCGCTGGTCGAGCGCGACCCGTCGCCGCGCCACCGCTTCCTGCTCGCCACGCTGTACCAGGCGCAAGCCCAAGTGCACCTGTTCTCCGAGCAGGCGCCGGCCTATCTGGCGGCCTCCGAACAGGCCGGGAGGCTGCTGGAAGAGCTCGTGGCCGCCGCGCCGGGCGACGACGACATGCGGCGCGAACTCGCGGCGCACTACATCTCGCGCGGCGAATACCTGCGCAGCCTCGACGAGGCCCAGGCGGTGCGGCGCGCGCTGGAGCCGCTGTCGCGGGCCGAGGGCATCCTGCGGCCCTTGCAGGCGCTGCGCCCCAACGACGCGCTGCTGAGCTTCCGCCTCGCGATCACGCGGCTGAACATCGGCAACTGCCTGCAGCGCCTGGGCGAAACACAGCAGGCCATCGGGGTGCTGCGCGAAACCGCCGCCCTCTTCAAGGACCTGAGCCGGCGCGACCCGAGCAGCGTGCCGTTCAAGGTGGACAGCGCGGCCACCGCCATCGAGCTCAGCGAAGCGCTGCGCACCGCGCACGACATCGAGGGCAGCCTGCGCGCCGCGAGCGAAGCCATCGGCCTCATCGAATCGCTGCCGCAGGTGAACCGCGCGGAGCTCTACACCCGCTACCGGCTGGTGCAGGCGCAGGTGCAGCTGGCGCGCGCGCTGGAGCAGCGGGCCGCGGCACGGCGCGAGGACCACGCCGGCGCCCGCGCCGACATCGCCGAGGCCTGCGCGCGCTACCGCCAGGTGCGGCCCGAGCTGCAGGACCTGTCGGCCAGCGGCAGCCTCAGCTCCAGCGAGCTGCACCCGGCCGACATCGACCGCGCGCTGCAGCGTTGCCCGGCGGGGGCGGGCTGAGCCGCTGCTCAGTCGCCGCCGTGGCCCACCGCCGCGTGCACCAGCTGCACCCGGTTGCGCACGCCGAAGCGCTTGCGCAGCTGGCGCATGTGGTAATCCACCGTGTGGGCCGACAGCTGCAGCCGGTAGGCGATCTCCTTGTCGCTCTGGCCGAGCGCCAGGCAGCGCAGGATCTCCTGCTGCACGGCCGACAGCGGCGCCATCGAGGGCGCATCCTCGGCCACGCGCAGGTGCAGCGACAGCAGCTCGTGCACGCACAGCCCCAGCATCACCGCCTGGCCCAGCACGCTGTCGACGATCCAGTGGCGCTGGGGCGCGGCCGACGTGAGGCTGATCACCGTGCGCTCCTGCGCGCTCTGCGTCGACGCGAAGCTCATGAACACGCCGCTGCCGATGCCCATCTCGCGCATCGCCTGGGCGAAGCGGCGGTGGCGTGAGGTCATCGCCGGCGCCGAGGCGCGCGCCGTGATGTCCTCGAGGTCCCAGGCCAGCGGCAGGCTCGAGGGCGGCGCATCGTAGTGGCGGAAGTCGAGCTGGTAGAAGCGCTCGCGGAAGTACAGCTCCGTCCACTCGGGATGCGCCAGGCTGGCATAGAAGCTCTGCGGCACCGGCATGCCGCGCTGCAGGTCGACCTTGCCGTAGCCCAGCCACTGGAAGCCGATGGCGTTGAGCATGCCGCGCAGCAGGCGCTGCCGCTCGTGCGCGGTGGGCGCTTCCAGCAGATGGCCCACCAGGCTGGAGCCGCCGATCAGGCGGCGCGGCCCGCCGGGCACGCGCTCGAGCTGCTCGTCGGTGTAGATCAGCGGGTCGGACCGGGACGGCGCCCGGCGTGCTGCGGACATGGGAGGGGAACGCTCGATCTCGAGGGTGTTCATGGCATCAGGCATGGGGCGGGCGATAGCCTTCCGGCAGGATCAGCACGTCGCCTTCCTCGATGTAGTTGGGGTTCTGGCCGCCGCGGGTGTTGATCGGCCGGTGGTCCTGCTCCATGCGCTCGTTGAGCCACAGGTTGTGGTCGTAGATCCACTGCACGCGCTGGGGGTCGTTGTCCGCGATTTCCCACACGCTCTCGTTCTTCTTGACCACATAGGTGTTGTGCTTGTCGGTCTGCGAGGTGTCGACCGGCGCTGCAGGCTTGCCGTCGGGCTTGGGCATCGGCGGCGGCGCGATGTTATGCGCATGCAGCCAGTTCTCCAGCCCGCGGCCGCTGCGGGCCGACAACCGGATGTTGACGTCGCCCATGCAGTGGATCTCGCGCGAGTCGGGGCTGTACTCCATGAAGTAGTGGCCCTTGCCGGGATCGTTGGCCTTGGCTGCGCCCGGCGCCGCCTGGATGTCCTTGTCGTAGACCCAGCTGCCGCCTCGGTAGTAGGTCTGCGTCATCGGATCCTCGAAGCGCTTCTTGTCCTTGTTGTAGGCGATCTTGGAATAGCTCAGATCCACCTTGGTCGGATCCTCGGGCAGTGCGAGGAAGGCCTCGTAGTTCTCCGGCGCCTGCTTGTCGGTCTCGTAGTCGGCGGCCGCCCGCACCTTCTCGAGCTGCCCCGACTTCTGCAGGCCGTTGACCCAGTCGACGAACTTGTTGGGGTCGCCGCCCGCCGAGCTGTACGCATCCAGCAGGCCTTCGGCCAGCGAATCGCCGCTGAGCCAGCGGTTGAAGTTGGCCTTCATCAGGCTGCGGTCGGCCAGGATGTCCGCCGCATCCGGGTTCACGCCCCCGGCAGTGAGGAAATCGCGGTCGACGCTCTCCAGCTGCTTGTGGACCTTTTGCTCGTTGCCGACCCAGTTGACGAGGTCGGTCGCAGTCCATGCGATGTTGGCCACCCAACCCGCCGGGCCCGCTTCGAAGAAGGGCAGCTTCTTCGCCAGTTGCCGGCCGATGAACTCGTACAGGCTGGCCGGCGCCATCACCGCCTTGACGCCGAAGCGGCCGAGCGCATATTTCTGAACAGCTCGCTCCACGCCTTCCTGGAAGCCCTTGATCGCACCATCGCGCGTGATCCCCTGGCCCGACTGCAAGGCGGCCGCACGGGCAGCGTCGGAAACGACGAGCGGATCCTTCAGCAGCCCCCAGGCCGCCTTGAACTCGATCGACGCGATGGCGACGTCGTTGGTCATGTTGACCGCTGCCGTCCAGAAGTTGCGCTGATCGAGCGGCTTGCCTTCCTTCCAGTCCTTCAGCGAGTAGTAGACGCGCGAGGCATCCCATATCGCAGCGTCGGCGTGCAGCAGGCCGAAGAAACCGATCGACTTCCATTCGGCGGTGCGCGTGAACTCGCTGCCGCGCTCGAGCGTGCTGATGCTGGGCAGCGCCTTCGTTTCGTTGAGGATGCGCTGCATGCTCGGCGGCAGCGCCAGCGCGCCCTTGTGCGCGAGCACCGCACCGGCTTGCAAGACCTTGATCCCGGCGAAGCCACCGACCAGGCCCAGCAGCACTGGCTTGCGCCATGCCTGGCTCGAGTCGAAATTGACGTTGTGGTAGAGGTAGTCGGTGAACCAGAGTTGCGTGGCACCCACGGCGCCCCAGCTGGCCGCCGCGATCGGGCCGTGATTGCCCAGGCGAGAGTAGCCCCCGCCGTACATCCGCTTCAGGTTGTGGTTCTCGACGATGTTCTCGGTGAAGTCGCCGGTCCACTGCAGGAACAGATTCACCGGGATCGGCCCCAGCGCCGCCGGCGGGACGGTACCGGCATCACGCATCCAGTTGAGCGACGAATGGACCGCCTGCTCCTTGATGCGCGTCGAGGCCGAGTCGCTGCCGAGCACCATGGTCTTCACATAGTCGTCATCGAGCAGCGTCTTGCGCTTGTCTTCCACCTTGTCGAAGCCCGCCTGCTGGCCGAGCTGGTCGTCCTGGCCGTAGAACGTGACCATCTCGCCGTCGCGCAGCAGCTGGTAGCCGCGGTCGTCGAGCGCCTGCTTGCCCTTCTCGAAGGCTCCGGCGAGGTCGGGGTGCTTCTCGATGATCGCCAGCAGCGCCTTCTGCTGCTGCTCGGCGGTCATCAGCTTGCCGAAGCGCATCTGCGGCACCTCGAGCGCGGCCATCTCCTTGTGCTGGTCCTCGAAGAGCTTGCGCGAGTTCTTCTTCATGTCGTCGAGGCCGTCGGCGACGCTGTCCAGCGTTTCCTTGGCCAGGTCGACCTCGTGGCCGCCGGCAGGGGCCCAGTCCATCTCGGTCTGGAACTGTTTCTCCTGCTTGGCGGTCTCCAGGGCCAGGGTCACGCCGGCGCCGTCGCCGATGGCCATCTTGAAGCCGTTGTTCAGGCGGCCATGCTGCGGGCCCCAGTTCTCGATGACGTTCATCGCGAAGTCATGACCAGCCGTTTCCACGGCCTTCTTGACCTCGTCGGACTCCCACGCCATCGTCGGCTTGCCGTTCTTGTCCTTGCCCGACGGGTGCGATCCGGCGGCCGCGCGGTCGATCACCGTGCTGAGCCCGCTCATGATCTCCTTGTAGTCCTTCATGTCGTAGCCCATCAGCATGTCGTTGTCCATGCCGCGGAATGACTTGAAGCCCTCGGGCGCGCCCTCGACCGTCACCAGCTCCGCCGAGTGGTCGCCGTGCAGCGACACGTCGTCGATCACGTGGTCCAGCGTGCCGTTGCCGTCGGAGCCGAAGAGCTTGTTGACGATGCGCGCCGTGATCTCCGGCGACACCTCGGGATGCAGCTTCGGGTCCGTCAGCTCCATCAGCTTGCGGGTGGCGGCCGTGGCCGGCGCCACGTAGTCCTTGTCGCGCTTGGTGGAATCGCCGTACTTGTCCTGGTAGTCGCGCACGCCCTTGTCGTAGGCCTGGGTCACCGAACGCGCCGATTCGTCGACATAGCGGTCGACGATCTTCTTGACACCCGGGTCGGACATCACGAGCTCGCGCACCTGCGGGCTGGCATCGGCCTTCAGGTCCTTGCCGATCGCCAGCATCTGGTTGGTCGTGCCGTGCGCATCCTCGGCGTGGCGGATGATCCGCGCCGCGGCCGCCATCCGCATCAGGTCTTCGTCGCCCACATAGCGGTCGGTCAGTTTCAGAGCGGCATCGTCCACGGCCTTGGCGCGTGCGTCATCGCCCTGCACGCCGGCCTCGGCCGCCTTGAGCTCGTTGCCGAGCGCCGCCATCGCGACGTCGCGCTTCTTGTTGTAGTCGGCGATCGCGGCCTTGTAGTCCTCGCTGTTCGTCTGGCCTGTCCCGTTGTACTGCGCCTGCAGCTGGGTGACCTTGTCGGAGGCCCTGTGGAACTCGTAGAGCTTGTTGCCGGTGTCGCGCTGCAGCGGCGTTTCGGTCTTCACCGTATTCAGCGCGCTCTTGACGATGAGCTGGGCCTCGGGGTCATCGCGGAAACGCTTGGCGATCTCGTGTGCCGCATCCTCGGTGGCCACGGCGTTCTTGGCGTCGCCCTTGTAGATCTGGCGCAGCTCGGCCGCGATCGCCTGCTCGCTCTTGGCGCGTTCACGCACCGCGAGGTTCGCGGCCGAGCGGTAGGCCTGCGCGGCCTTCTCGTAGTCCTCGGTGCCGGGCTTGAGCTTTTCGAGCTCGGCCTCCTTCTTGCGCGCATCGAGCAACAGCTCGTGCGAGAGGTCGATCTCGCTGTCGGTGTAGTCCTTCATCGCCGCGAGCTCGGTCGGCGAGGCGGTCGGCACGCCGTCGGGCGGCGCCACATCGATCGGGTCGGATTGCACCGGATACGCCGGGGCCTGGTCCACGCGCGGCAGCGCCGGCATGCCGTTGGCACGCGCCCAGTTGTCCAGGCCAGAGGCGCTGTTGGCGTTGACCGTCTCGAGGAAGCCGTTCTTGTGCATCAGCCCCTGCTGCTGCGGATCGTAGAAGGTCAGGTCCGAATGGGTGTCGGGCACGTAGCCCATCGAGTTGCCGATCTTCGGATCGAAGAACCACTTGCCACCTTCCCAGTAGCTGCGGGTGACCGGATCCTCCCAGCGCTTGGTCTGGCCGTTGTAGCTGATCGTCGTGTACTTGGAGACATCCACCTTCGTCGGGTCCGACGGCAGCGACAGGTAGGCCGACCCATCCTGCGACGCAGGGATCTTGCCGTCCTTGAGCTTGTCGTCGAGGTGGGACGACTCGCTCAGCATCGCCTTGACCTGCTTGTCGTCGAGGCGGTGCACGTAGTCGATGATCTGCAGCGGATCCGCCCCGGTGGCCTCGTAGATGTTGTTGGCGAGCTTCTGCTCGTCGTTGCTGCCGTTGCCGATGAAGGTCTTGCCGTCGCGGTACTGCGGGCGCGTGAACAGGTCGATCGCCAGCCGATGGTCGTCGCCCGACAGGTCCTTGCGGGCCAGCACGGCGTCGATCTTCGCGGCATAGGCGGGATCGTTGCTGTAGCTGTCGAGCACCAGCGTTTCCTTGCGCTCGTCGTCCAGCGACATGAAGCCCGGGTCGTTGAGCAGCTTGCTCAGGCGGTCGAGCTTGGCCGGGTCGGTCTCGGCGCCTTCGCGCGCCAGCGCGCGCAGATGATCCTTGACGGTGTCGTTGACACTGTTGAACCCGGGCGAATCGAACAGCTGCTGCACCTTGATCGACGTGGCCAGGGCATCGGCCGCGGCACCGCGCTTGTCGGCCGACAGCGCGAGCACCGAGCCCTCGCCCGCGTTGCCCGGATCCTTGGCTTTCAGCTCGAACAGCACCGCATCGCGCAGCACGCTTCGATCCGACGGGAGGGAGCGCAGCGCGTCGCCGAAGAGATCCAGCGTGTCCGCCCCGCCGCCTTGCTTTGCGGCGATGTGGCCGAGGATCGTCGCGGCGATGCGGCGTGCGTCTTCAGGGCTGCCGGCGCTCTCGGTGGCCGCGGCCAGATCATCCACGAGGCCCTTGTACTCCGCCTTGTCGTCGATCCCCGGCGTCTTGCTGCTCTGCCCCTCGGCCGGCAAGTTGGTTTTGCGGGCGACGTCGCCGGCATCGGCCGCGATCTTGTCGATGGTGGGCCGGGCGGCCGCCAGCAACTGCTTGCGTTGCTCGGGGCTCAGGTTCTTGTCGCCTTCGGCGATTGCCAGTTGCTCGGCCGCGGCGGCGGAGCCCGACTGGTCATAGACGGCCTGGATCTGCTTGGCGTATTCGTTGACATCGTGCGTGGGCGCGACAGGGTCCTTGACCGGCTGCGCGAACAGCGAGGTGCTGGTCGGCATGCTCTGCGACGCACCCGGCTGCTTGCCCGGCAGGTAGGGCACCTGCACCGGCGGCTGCGGCTGCTCGTAGAACGCCGCGGTGGCCTTGGCCTTGTCGACATCGGCCTGCGCATCCTTGGTGGCCTTCGAAGGGGCCGACACCGGCACGTTGTCCTTCGCGTCCTTCAGCTTGGCCTTGGCGAGGCCATGCTCCTTTTCCTTCAGCACCGCCTGGGCCTCGGCCTTCAGCGCGGCCTCCTGCTTTTCCTTCTGCTCGGCCTTGAGCTTGGCGGCCTTGTCCTTGTCTTGCTGGGCCTTGGTCTTCTCGGCCTTGGCTTCGGCCTCTTCGGCGGCCTTGCGTGCAGCCTCGGCCTTGCGCTTGGCCTCCTCGGCCGCCTTGCGTGCGGCCTCCGCCCGGCGGCGGGCTTCTTCGGCCGCGCGGCGCGCCGCCTCCTCGGCACGGCGACGCGCCTCTTCAGCGGCTTGTGCGGCGCCGTCCTGGTTGACGTGGGAGCTGGATCCTACGGACTCGATACCCATGCGCTGTCTCCTGTAGTCGGGTTCATCGCGGAACCCAAAGCAGGGCGCCGCAAGCACCGAATGAGTGTCAGCACCTTACTGGGGCAGGACATTTCGAATGTTTCGCTGCCGCCACACCGGGGCCTACGAGTTCCCGTAGTGGCGCGGGCATCGGCATTGCCCGCGCCGCCGTCACCCCAGGTATTCCGCCTTCCACACGCCGTTGTCCTTCATCCATTTCTTCAGGTCGGCCAGGCTCTGCTCGGGGATGGTGCCGTCCTTCTTCATGTCGTCGTCGAGGATCTCGTGGGTCTTCTTCACGAGCTTGTGGATCTCGTCCGGCGTGAGCGACTGCAGGTACTGCAGTCGCTGTTGCGGCGGCACCGTGTTGTCGTCGAACAGCGGATTCAGCACGTGCATCGGCCCGACGCCGCCTTCGGTGAAGAAGGACTTGACCTCGCCGAACTCCACGCCGCCCGGCACCCAGCCCCAGCCCTTCCAGGGCTCGATGTCGGACTTCCCGCCGTTCTCGTTCATGATCTCGCGCGCCTGGTCGTCGGTGAAGCCGAGCGACTTGACCATCTCCCGATAACCCGGGTTGTCGTTGTACTCGAACTTGTTCTTGTCTTCGGTGACGCCGACCGCGAAGCGCGCGGTCAGGAAGGCAGCCGAGATGCCGGTGCCGATCCACCCGACCGGCCCGGCCCAGCCCTCGCTCACGGCCGCGGCACCCACCTCGCTGCCCAGCAGCCGCAGCGCCATCCAGCGCGCCGCGTTGCGGCCGGCCTGCGTGCGCAGCGCGCCGCCGCCCATCTCGATCAGGTCGCCCGCGACGATGCCGGTGGTCAGCATCCCCTTGGTCATGCTGCCCTCGCCCGTGCTGTCCTTCTGCCACAGCGGCTCACCCTTGAAGTCCTCGATCGCCCACTCGATGTCGCCGAGCGTGATCAGCGCCCCGAGCGTGTTGTCCTTCAGGAACTTCGACATCTTCTCCGGCGTGATGCCCCACTGGCTCTTGGCGTACTGGCCGAAGCTGCTGTTCGACAGCCTGTCGGCCAGTTGGCCTTCGCCCTTGAATGGCCCATTGAAGGTGCGGTACAGGTCTGCCAGACCACCCGCCATGAACAGGCCGGCAAAGGCTTCGGTGCTGTCGACTCCGTCCTTCTCCCAGGCCTGGGTCGCGTTGTTGATGCCCGAGCCGAAGAAGCACGCTGCGCCGAGCATGCGGGCCGAGCGGCCGAGCTTGAAATCGCCATCGGGGAACTTCTGGTTGAACTCCTGCGCGAACTTGAGCTTGTCTGCGGGGCTGAGCTTGCCGGCTTTCGCGACTTCGCTCTTCCATTCCTCCATGAACTTCACGACCTTGTCGACCGAGGCCTTGTCGGTGCCCATCAGGCGCGCGGCGTTGATCACCAGCGCGCTGTCGGTCTTGAAGGCCTTGATGTCCTTGAGGCCGCGGCGCATCTGCGCCTGGCCATAGGCCTGCAGCACGTTGTCGCCGGCAGCGACGATGAAGTTCTTGGTCAGCCGCGTCACCGAGGTCGTGGTGCCCACGCTCTTGACGTTGTCGCGGATCGGATCGACCTGGTTGGCGATGGGATCCGTGGTGCCGAAGTTGATCTGCGACGTGAGCTGCTGCTGCAGACTGACGTTGTTGCCCAGCGTGCTCATTGCCGCCTCGTCGCCGTCGAGGCCTTCGATCGCGCCCTTGAGATCCTTCTCCTGTTGGACGTCGGTGTGGTCGAGGTCGGCCTGCAGGCTGCCCAGGTCCCGCATCAGCGTGTCGAGCTGAACCCCGCGCTGCTCCATGTTGCGCTGCAGTTCGTCGACGCCCTTGTCGTCCTTGTCATCCTTGTCGCCTGCATAGAGCTTCGGGTTCTTGCTGCGGTGGTCGTAGAGGGCCTTGGCCACCTGCCCCTGATCGACCGTGCCGTATTCCTGGATCAGGCGCAGCCCGTCGGCGTTCTTCTTCTGCCACGCATCCAGGTCGCTCTTGGCGTTGTCCTTCAGTTTGTCGATGCCATCGCCCAGCGAGTCGGCGAGTTGGTCGCGCAGGTTGAGCTGCCCGGCGATCTTGTCGTCCTTGCTGTCCTTGACCTGCAGCGCCGGATCGGCCTTGTATTCGTTGTACAAGGCCACCGTCAGCGCCGCCGCGCCATGGTCGCCCACCGCCTGCCGGATGCCCTTGTCGAGGCCGGAGTCGGTGTCGAAGGTGCCGGCATCGGTACGGGTGCTGCGCGACACGTAGTCGTTGGGATCGTTCGAGAAGACCTGCGTCTTCAGCAGCTTGGCCACCTCGGCGGCGCGATGTCCGCCGAAGGAATCAGCGCGCTCGACCAGCTGGCTCAGCCCGGCGTAGATGTCGCCATGGGTGGCGTCGCTGGCATGCGTGTCCTCGCGCAGCTCCTTGAAGAAATCGCTGCCCGAATCCTTGATCTTCCCGACCACGATGTCGAGCATCTGGTTGGCGAGCTCCGGCGGCGCCTGGTCGCCATAGGTCTTGAGCAGTTCGCCGACCGGATCCTTGTCGTTGTCGAGGAAGGGGGTGCGCTCCTTGAGCCCCTTGACGTATTCGTCCCAGCCACCCTTGCCGCGCGCCTTGACGGCGGCATCGAGCTGGTCGCGCATCACCTCGGGCGTGAAGGCCGGCTTGCCCGCCTGGTCGAAGATCTTCTGCCGCTCCGCAGGGTCGGAGGCCGCGTCCATGTTGGTCTTCAGCACCTTGAGCGCCTCGTCGGCCTTGCCCTGCTTCACGAGGTCGGCCACGTGCTGCGTGGTGTAGTCGCGGCGCTCCGTCACCGCGGCGCTCTTCAGCAGCGCCAGGTACTGCTTGTCGCCGGCGTGGCTCTTGCTCAGCGCAAGGTAGGCGTAGGTCACCGGGTCTTCGCCGGCCACGCGCCGCAGGTCGTCGTTGACCGTGTCGTACGCAGTGGCCACCGTTGGCGCGTCGGCCTCCAGCTGCGCCATTTCGGCCCGTACGCTCTTGTCGTCGTGAGGGCCGCCCGCGGGCTGTCGATGGCCCGGCCTGTCACCGGTGGCGAGGTCGGCGGTCTTCGCCTTCTCGGCCTTGTCGAGCGCGTTGGTGTCGCCATGCGGGTCCAACCGGTGGTCCAGCAGGTCGTTCCTCGCCACGTCGCGCTGCTGCGGGCTGAGCTTGCGGAAGCGGTCGGACGTCACCATCGTGTACGCCCGGTCCATCAGGTGCTTCTTGTCTTCGGTGGTGTTGACGGTGTAGCGCGTGTCGTGTCCGATGCGGTCGATCTGGACGAAGGCGTTCTTCTTGTCCTCAGCGCTCAGGGCTTTGTCGCCTGCGAGCGCGTCGATCTTGTTGCGGTAGAACTCGTCGCCCCGGTACGACTCGAGCGCGTGGATCTGGTCGGAGACGCTGCCCATCGCGATGAAGCCGGGGTTGTTGCCGAGGTTCTGCAGCTTGTCCTTCTCGGCCTTGTCCAGCGCCTTGTCGGCGCCGCCCTTGTCGAGCCCGTATTCCTCGTCGCCCTTCTTGGTGAGGTAGTTCTCGGCCGAGATCTGCTGCGCGCGGTCGAGGTGGCGGAAGCGCTCCGAGGTGAACATCTCGTAGGCGCTGTCCATGATCTTGGCCTTGTCGCCATCGCTGCCGTCGGTGTAGCGCTGGCGCTCGGTGGCCACGTGCGTGAGCATGCCCAGCACCATCTTCTGGTCGGCCGGCGGCAGCTTGCCGGCGGCGAGCGCGTCGACCTTGTCGCGGTAGTGGCCGTCGTGCTGGTAGGCATCGATCACCTTGAACTCGGTGGCCTCGTCGTCCAACGTCTTGAAGCTCTCGCTGTCGACCAGCTTCTGCAGCTTGTCGAGCCGGCCCTGGTCGTTCTTCGCGAGTTCGCTGTAGAGCCCGAGCAGCCGCTCCTGCACACGCGGGTTCACCGCCTGGAAGCTGGGCGAAGTGATCAGCGCCTTCAGGTGCGCCTTGTCGTCGGCATCGAGCGGCGCCTTGCCCTTGGCGGCCTGTGTCCAGGTGCGGTCGTACTGGCCGAGCGCGGCCACCTGCTGCTCGGTGCCCATCTTGCGGAAGGCATCCGTATCGGTCAGGGCATCCAGGTCGTCGGCATATTGCACGTCGTCGGGATGGCCGCCCTTGCTCTTGTCGACCTCGGCCTGCACCGCCTTGTCCAGCGGCGGGGTGTGGGCCGGCCGCGGATCGCCGCTGTCGAACTCGAAGCGCTCGCCATCGTCGACCTCGTCGAGGTCGCGGTCAGGATGCTGGGCCCGCAGGTTGCGCACCGCCTGCGCCGTCTTCTCGGTGTTGGCGGCCTCGGGCGTCCAGCCTTCGGTCTTCTTCGCGAGATCGGCCTGCTGCTTCTGCGTGAGGAACAGGTCGGGGTTGCGCGATGCTTCGTGCCACACCGTGCCGTCATGCCGCACGCCGTTGGGGCTGGACCAGTCCTCGACGAACACCTCCGGCACCATGTCGGGCGCGAGCAGGCGGGCCGCGCGGTCGCGATCGGCGATGCCCAGCGCCAGCTCGGTGCCGGCCGGGCCCTTGCGGTCGGGGTCGATCAGCACGGCAGCCACCGCGCCGGCCAGCATCGGCTTCTCGCCGGCCGATGGCTTGGTCAGGTCTTCGCCGAGCAGGCCCAGCAGGTTGGGGGCGTCGGGTCGCTGCTGGCCGTCGGTGCCGACGGGCATGACCTGCAGGAGCTCGTTGGCGACGTGGAAGGCCTGGCTCTTGTCGCCGGCCTTCTGCAGCGCGGCGTTGAGGTCGGCCACCGTGTAGTCGAACTCTTCCTTGCTGTCGATCGGATCGGGGTTGTCGAGGTCGACGCTGTAGCTGCCGCCGGGTTCGTAGCCGTCCTTGCCCCAGTCGGCATCGCCGCGGCGCGCGTTCATGCCCACGTCGGCCGCCACGCGGTCGACCACCGGCATCGCCGACTTCAGGATCGCAGCGGCTTCCTGCGGCGTCTTCGCGCCATCGAGCTCGCTGCGCAGCTGGCGCGTGGCCTCCACGTCGCCGCCGTCGGCGTAGGCGCCGGCGATCCGCCGAGCGGCCGCGTCCACGTCGTCGTTGCCGCTCTTGGCGATCTTGATGTCGGCCTTTTCCTGCTTGGCGTCGTCGACCAGGGCGCTGAAGTCCTTGTCGTTGCCGGCGGCCTTGAGGTCGCTGGCGAGCTTGGCCTTGTCTTTCACCGCCGGGTCGTCGAGGCGGTCCTTCACGCTGGCCTTGAGGTCGGCCCAGCGCTGCTTGGCGGCCTTTTCCTTCGCGGCCAGGCTGTCCTGCAGCTCGCGGGCCTTCTGCTTGTTGAGGTTCTCCTGCAGGGCCTTGCGGGCGGCCTCCGCTGCCTCGCGCGCCCGGCGCGCGGCTTCGAGCTGGGCCTTCAGCTGGGCATCGAGCGCGGCTTGCGCGTCCTGGCTCGGCTCTCGCTTCTGCACCACCGGCGTGAAGGCCGGGACCGATGTGTTGGGGGTGTCGTTGAAGAGGCGGAAGCCGACTGAGTTGACCGACAAGGGGAGCTCCTTCACGTGATCGGGTCCGGGGTGGACCCTCGTTGGGGAGCGAAAGTAATCCTACGGTAACGCGGCACCAACTACGAATCCACGTAGTCAGCCCATGGATCGGGTGTCGGCGCCCACGCCCTCGGCAGCGCGCGGCTAATGCGGCATTCGGCGCGCTACTGCGCGCACCAGAAAGCGCCACACGATGCACCGAAAAAGCAGCGGTTCCTACGGGTTACCGGCGCAGGAAATTCGGCGCAACACGGCCCCGACCGCGGCAGTCGTCGGAATGCGATGAAGTGGTGGGCCACGTCGCCCGGCCATGGGGCAGCGCGGCATCGAGCCTGCGGCTCAGGTGCTCACGAGGGGCGGGCTACTGCCCGTTGCAAATTCGCAGGCCGCTCAGGCTTCGCCCTGGGCCCAGCGCAGCAGCTTGGCCACCGGCGCATAGAGCGCGCGCGGGATCGGCCGGTCCTGCGGCACCTCGTCATAGAGGCGCTCGGCGAGCTGGGGATCGAACTCCATCGGGATCAACGCCTCGCTGGCGACGCGGCGGATCTGCGAGGCCAACTCGGCCTCGCCGCGGGCGATGACGCGCGGCAGGTCCTTCTCGCCCAGGTATTGCAGCGCCACGGCCACGCGCTGCGAGTGGATCACGGCCGAGGCCATCTTCACGCGGTCGGCCAGGCTCGCGTACACCGCCTCGAAGTGCGCCGAGCGGCGGCGCGAGCGGTTGATCGGGTCGCCTTCGGAATCCTTGTGCTCGCGGCGCACCTCGTCGATCGACATGCGCAGGCTCTTGATGTATTCGTAGCGGGTGTGGGCGTAGTCGATGCCCGCCATCAGCGCATACACCAGCCCCGCCCACGCGAAGCTCTGCAGCACCAGCTGCGCGCCGACACTCATCGCGGTGGAAGGCGCGGCATAGCCCAGGCGCAGCGCGGTGTCGAGGCAGCCGCGGATCACCACCCACATCAGGCCGCCGAGCAGCCCGGTCTTGACCACCATCTTCAGCAGGTTGATCAGGTTGCGCGTCGAGAAGATCTTCTTGAAGCCCTCGGCCGGGTTGAGCCGCTTCACATCGGGCTTGATGCGCTCCCACGCGGCCAGCCCGCCGACCTGGAAGAACGAGCCGACGAATCCGCCCACCGCGGCCACCGCCGCCACGCCGATGACCGACAGCACCACCACCCTGGCCGCATGCAGCAGCAGCTCGGGAAAGCGGTCGTCGGGCGCGGCGAACAGGTTGGCGCTGGTAGCGTGCAGCCACAGCTCGTGCCACAGGCCGAAGACCATCGGCCCGCCCAGCCACAGCGCGAGCACCACCAGCAGGAACACCACGCTCGTGGCCACATCGCTGCTGAACACCACCTCGCCGCGCTTGCGCGCATCACGCAGGCGCTTCGCGGTGGGGGCGTGGGTCTTCTCCTCAGCCACTGCGCGCCTTCAGCGCCGACCGCAGGAACTCGAGCACGCCGTTCTCCGGCCGCAGGAACTGCTGGAGCGAATCCCACAGCACGAAGAGGAAGAGCAGCATCATCAGCGTGGCGAGCAGGCTCTTCAGCGGCTGCGCGGCCTGGAACACGTTGAGCTGCGGCGCCACGCGGCCGATTAGCCCGGCGCCCAGCTCCACCAGCATCAGCACCAGGATCACCGGCGCGGCGAGCTTGACGATCCAGGTGAACAGCGTGTCGCCCTGGTGGATCGCAAACGATTCGATCACCGCGCCCACATCGGGGAAGAAGGTCGCCACCGGCCACAGGCGGTAGGAATCGATCACCACGCCCACCAGCGCGAGCATGCCGCCGGCCGACACGAAAAGGTTGATCACCACCCAGCCGAGGAACTCGCCGGTCGGCCCGTTGTCGTGGCCGGCCACCGGGTCGAAGAACGCGGCATTGCCCGAGCCGGTCTGAAAGTCGATCAGGTCGCCCACGCTCTGGATCGCCCAGAAGAAGATGCCGAAGCTCAGGCCCAGCATCACGCCGATCATCGCCTCCTTGGCCGCGATGGCCACCCACATCACCACCGGCATCGGCGGCAGGTTGCCCGCCAGCGGCGACATGAACAGCGCGAGCATCAGCATCAGCGAGTTGCGCGACAGCCCGGTGATGACGTTGGGCGAGAGAAACGGCGTGACGACGAACACCGCGAACAGCCGCGGCATCGTCAGCGCCACGGAGCCGAGCAGGTTCTCGAACGCGCCGAAGTCGAAGCCGTTCATGCCCGGTGAGTCGACGACCAGGCCTGCACCGAGGCCTCCTCGGTCACTTCGTCCTGCCGGCGCTCCTGGTGCTGGCGCTCCTCGGCCTTGGCGCGCTGCTGCATCTGCCGCGCCTTCTCGAGCTCGGCGCTCGCCTGGCGCAGCTGCGCGCGGCTGGCATCCAGCACGCTCTGCGCCTGCGCCACCACCGCCTGGGCCTCCACCACCGCCATGCCGGCCTGTGCGATCTGCAGGTCCAGCGCCTTGCTCCACGCGCCGGCCTGCCGCATCTGCGCGACGCTGCAGGCGCCGTCGCTCAAGGCCCCCACCGTGTCCTTCCAGTGCTGCGCCTTGGCCTCCAGCTGCTGCTGCCACTCGCGCCGCACCTCGGCGGCCTGGGCCTCGCGCGCCTCGAGCTCGCGCTTGCCGCGCGCCACCTCCTGCATCGCGCTGCGCTGGTGGCGCTCGCGCACATCGGTCAACAACATCCAGGCGATCGCCACCTCACACTCCTTCGGCCAGCCGCTGCAGGCTGGCCAGCGTCTGCTCGAAGCCCTGGCGCGCATCGGGCTTCTGCGCGAGGAACTGCTGCATCGCGGCGCGCCGCTCCACCGCCTTGTCGGCCACCGGATCGGCGCCGCGGCGGTATTCGCCGATCTGGATCAGCAGCTCCAGCTCCTGGTACTTGGCCATTAGCGAGCGGAAGCGCCCCGCCGCCTGTGCATGCTCGGGCGGCACGATGGCCGACATCACGCGGCTCACGCTGGCCAGCACGTCGATCGCCGGGTACTGGTTGGCCGCGGCGATCTTGCGCGACAGCACGATGTGACCGTCGAGGATGGAGCGCACCTCCTCGGCGATCGGGTCGCTGTCGTCCTCGCCTTCGGTCAGCACCGAATACACCGCGGTGATCGAGCCGCGCTCGCCCTGCCCCGCGCGCTCCAGCAGCTGCGGCAGCATCGAGAAGATGCTCGGCGGGTAGCTGCGCCGGGTGGGCGGCTCGCCGCTGGCCAGGCCGATCTCGCGCTGGGCGCGCGCAAAGCGCGTCAGCGAGTCCACCAGCAGCAGCACCTTCAGGCCCTGGTCGCGGAAATGCTCGGCGATCGTGGTGGCCACATAGGCCGACTTGATGCGCTCCATCGGCGGCCGGTCCGAGGTGGAGACCACCATCACCGTCTTCGCCATGCCCTCGGGGCCGAGGCTGTGCTCGATGAACTCCTTCACCTCGCGGCCGCGCTCGCCGATCAGCGCCACCACGTTCACATCAGCGGTGGAGCCGCGCGCCAGCATGCCCAGCAGCGTGCTCTTGCCCACGCCCGGCGGCGAGAACACGCCGACGCGCTGGCCTTCGCCGAGCGTGAGCAGCCCGTCGATCACGCGTATGCCGGTGACCAGCGGCTGCTCGACCATGCGGCGCGCCAGCGGGTTCACCGGCTCGCGCTGTACCGGCAGCTGGGCCTGCGCCTTCAGCGGGCCCTTGCCGTCCATCGGCTCGCCCATCGCGTTGAGCACGCGACCCAGCAGCCCCGGGCCCACCGGGCACACATGGCCGCGGCCCGAAGGGATCACCTCGGTCAGCGCCGAGATGCCGGTCGTCGGCCCCAGCGGCGTGAGGATGGCCACCTGCTTCTGGAAGCCCACCACCTCGGCCAGCAGCGGCGGCTCGCCCGGCGTGCACAGCTCGCAGAGCTCGCCCACATGGGCCTGGATGCCGGTGGCGTCGATCAGCATGCCCACGGCCTTGCTGACCCGGCCGCGCACGCCCACCGTGGGCACATGGCCGAACGCACGCGCGAGGTCGTCGACGATGCTCTGGGTGGCCTGCTCGTCCATCAGCCGCGCTCCGTGTCGCGCACCAGGCCGCTGCGCTCGACCGCGGCGCGGAACGCCTCGACCTGCGCATCGACCCCGATCTGCAGGGTGCCCGAGGGCGTCTGCAGCACGCAGGCCTGCTCGGGCAGGCCGGCATCGGCCACCACGCCCAGGCCCTGCGTCCACGGCAGCTCGCCGCCGATCTGCTTCAGCGCCGCACGCACGTAGCCCTCCTGCGAGGGCGACACGCGCAGCGTGACGAAAGGCTCGTGCCGCACCAGCGTATCCACACGGCGAAGCGCCGTCTCGAGCAGCGCCACCGGGTCGGCCTCGGCGATGAACTGCTGCACCGCCTTGGCGACGATCTGCGCCATCGCCGTGCGCAGGCCCTGCAGCTGGCGCTGCGCGGCCAGCGCGTCGCTCACCAGCTGCTGGGCGTATTCGGCCTTGGCCTTCTCCAGGCCTTCTTCATAGCCCTTGCGGCGGCTGTCCTCGGCCTGCTGCACCGCCTGCTGCACGATGCGGCGCGCCTCCTTGCGCGCGGCCTCCACCACCGCGGAGGCATCCATCAGCGCGGCGTATTCGGCCTCCTTCAGCACCTTGCGTTCGCTCAGCAGCTGCAGGTTCTCGGTGGTGATCAGAAAAGCCAGTCCCATTGCGGCAGTCTTTCCGGGACGATGCACAACAGCATCAGCTCCCTCAGTTGTTCGAGCTGGCGCGGCTGCAGCTGCGGCACGCGCAGCTGGCTCACGCGCCGCGGCAGCTTGCGCTGCAGGCGTTGCAGCACCAGCGGGCCTTCGGCGGCCACCGCGCCCACCAGCAGCCGGTAGCCGCGCTGCACCATCACGCGGCCGGCCGCATGCGGGCGTTGCATCAGGCCCTGCGTCTCGACCTTGATCTGCGTGAGCTGCGGCACGCGGTCGAGCACGAAATCGACCGCGTCGTCGTCCACGCGGCGCGCCTGGCGCCGCACATGGGTGCCGAGCCCGCCGCGCAGGCTGAACAGCGGCTTGTGCACCGCGAAGCCGCAGTAGATGGCGATCCGCCGCAGCGAGGCCGAGTCCATCAGGCCCAGGCGCTTGAGCTGCGAATCGAACTGGAAATCCAGCGTCTCGTCGACCACGCCGCGCGCGCGCAGCACCTCGCCCAGCACCGCGCGGCCGGCCGGGCCGAAGCGCGCCGCCGAGCGGTGGCGCGCCGGCCAGTCGGCCGGCAGCCAGCTGGGATGCAGGTCGTCTTCGGGATGCAGGTTGTGGCGCACCGCCAGGCGCAGCATGTCCAGCGGGCCATGCTCGGCCACGGGCGGCGGTGCGTCGGCAGGCTGCGGCATGCTCAGCGCCGCATCAGTTGGCGCCGCGCCCAGGTGCGCCAGTCGATGCCCTGGCGGCGCAGCAGGCCGGGCAGCGCGGCCACGCAGGCCACGGCGGCCAGCAGCAGCACGCCCAGCGTGATCACCGTGCGGTCGGCCAGCAGCCCGGGGAAAGCGGGCCGCACCGGCGCCTCGGCGCCGGGGGCGCCGTTGAGGCGGCGCGCCTCCACCAGCGACAGCGACACCTGGTCGTGCGTGAGGCCCTCGATGCTGTGCGCCACCATCTCCTTCACGGTGGGCGCCAGCAGGCGCAGGTCCACGTCGGGGCGGTACTTGATGAACACCGCCGCCGACGAAGGCTTGATCTTGTCGCTCAGCGGATCGTTGGCCGGGATCACCACGTGCACGCGCGCGGCGACCACGCCGTCGATCGTGCGCAGCGTCTGCGAGAGCTCCTGCGACACCGCGTAGATGTAGCGCATGCGCTCTTCCGAAGGCGTGGAGACCAGCCCCTGCTTCTGGAACACATCGCCCATGCTGGCGTAGCGGTCGTGCGGCAGGCCCTGGGCGCGCAGCACGTCGAGCGCGGCGGGCAGGCGGCTCTCGTCGACCTTGAGCTGCCACTGGCCGCCCTCGGCGGCCTCTTTCTCGGCCGGGATGCTCTCGGAAGTCAGCGCGGCCAGCATCTCGTTGGCCTCGCGCTCGGTGAGGTTGGAATACAGGTCGACCTTGCAGCCGGCCAGCGCCAGGCACAGCAGCGCCGCTGCGCCCACCCGGACGATGGCGGTGCTAGCCATTGCTCTTGAGCAGCGCGTTGAACTGGTTGCTGCAGGCGCTGGCGAGCGCGGTGCAAATGTGCATCTTGCTGAAGTACGCCATCGACTGGGTGCTGAACTGCACGATCTCCTGCTGCTGGCGGCCGAACTCGACGATCGCCGATTCGGTGTCGCGCAGGCTGCCCGGAGGCGCGATGCGGCTGGCGAGCATTTCGCCGCTCGGCGCGGAAGCGCCGCCGATGAACTGCTCGAAGGCGGTGTACACGGACTGCAAGGGTTGCGACGAAGACGCCGACGACGACGAGCCCGTGCTGAAGCGGCCCTCGGCCATCACGTCGGCGAAGTGGCGGGCCTCGGCCGGATCGATGGCGCCCGGCTGTGCGCTGCCCGAGGCGGCGCTCGCGGCCTCGACAGGCACGGTGGACAGTGCGACTGCATCCATGGTGGAACCTCTTGTCTCAATCGGTCAATGCGCCTGCAAAGGCCGCCCCGGCCTGCGAGCAGATCGGGGCGGCGCTTCAGCGCTGAAAGGCTTAGACCTTCTGCGACTGCTGACGCACGTCGCTGGCGGCCTGGATGTGCAGGTTGACCTGCTGGGCGTTCGCCGAGGTGATGGCGGCCGTCTTCGAAGCGCCCTGGGAGGTGACGGTGCTGAACACGGTCAGCTCCTTCTGTTGCTCCAGGATCTTGGCGCTGTCGAGTGCGGAACCGGTACCGGAAGTGGCCATTTCTCTTCTCCTAGCTATCGAAAGTTGATGACATGACGAAAAGACAACCCCGCCCTGTCAGCGAGGTATTCCGCGCGGCGGGCAGTCGCTGCCGTGCGAAATCTGGGGTGCTCATCGGGGGCCTCCCTTGCCTGGTGCGACGACCAGGCCTTCGGCCTCGATGCGCTTGAGCTCGGCGCCCGACTTGAGCACCGAACCTTCGTAATACCGGCTGCCGTTGGCGAGCTGGATGTAGCTCATGCCGCTGTCGTCCTCGGTGATGCTGACCATCCGCGAGGGCAGCACGCTCTGCCACGCATCCCACTGCGCGCGCTGCTGCTCGCCGGCACGGTCGGGCTGCGCCTTCGGGCGGATCTGCACCTGGTCAGACACCAGCACGGCCGGATGCAGGTCTTCGGCGAGGCGGCGGATCTTCTGCCGCACCGCCTCGTCCTCGGCCGCCCCGCTCACCACCAGCCGGCCCTGGCCGGCGTAGGTCATCGCGATGCCAGGGTCGCTGACGTAGCGGCGCGCCTGCTCGACGATGTCTTCGGCGGCATGCACGCTCACGCTGACGTGCCGGCCGAACGGCGCCATCGCCTGCGCCAGCACCTGCTTGCGCTGGCGCGACTCCACATAGCCGCGCACGTTGAAGCGGCCGCCGTTGACCGCCACCACCTCGACCTCGGGAAACGGCTTCAGCGCCTTTTCCACCTCGGCCAGGTTCACCGTGTTGACCGGCTGCACGCTGGCCGCACCGCCGGCCCAGGCCAGCACGCCGACCACGCCGCACACCGCGAGCACGATCACCGCGACGCTGGTCCACGGGCTGCCGCGGCGCGCCGGCGCCTGCGGCGCGGCCGGCTGCGGCGTGTCGCCCGGCAGGATGCTCTCGGACCACTCGAACATCGGGTCGTCGTGTTCGGGCGCCGGGTAGCTGCGGTCGATCTGGAAATCGATGCCGCCCACCGAGACGATGTCGCCGGCCACCACGCTCTTGCGCTGGGCCTGCATCTCCTCGCCGTTCAGGCGCGCGGAGGCGGCGCCCACCTTCTGCAGCGAGACCACCAGCTCGCCGACCGTGAACACCAGGTGGCGCGGCAGCACGTCGCCGCCGGGCAGCATCACCTCGCAGTCGCCCGACGAACCCAGCGTGTTGGCACCGGGCTTCAGCGTGATCGTGCGGCCCTTGACCGCGCCGCTCAGGAAGCGCAGGCACCAGCCCGGCGCGGCGGCGGCCGAGGGCTTGGCAACAGGCTCGGTCATCGCGTTCATCCTTGGGGCACCAGTTGCACGGGCGTGCTCGTGCCCGGCGTGATCAGCCGCGGGGTCAGCAGGTAGAAGCGCTCCATGTTGGTCTGCTTCTTCTCGCTGTACTGGAACAGCTTGCCCAGCACCGGGATGCTCGAGAGCACCGGCACGCCCGAGGTCGCGTTGGTCTTCTCTTCCGAGGTGTAGCCGGCGATCAGCAGGCTCGCGCCCTCGTCGACCAGCGCCTGCGTGTTCACCGTGCGGCGGCGCACGATGGGGATGCGGTCGACCGAGCTGCCGCTCAGGTCGCCGTCCTCGATGTCGATGGACATCAGCACGCCGCGGCTGTTCTTCTCGTCGACGATCAGCGGCGTCACGCGCACCGCGGTGCCGGCTGTCACGCTGTAGAGGCTGGAATCCTGGAAACCATCGACCCGCACGTAGAACTCGCTCAGGTTCTCGAGCACCGCCTCGTTGTTGTCCAGCGTCAGCACCTTGGGCCGCGCGACGAAGTTGGCATTGCCCTTCTGCACCAGCGCACTCACCCGCGTCAGCAGGTAGTTGCGCACGTCGTTGCCGATCGACGCGGTGAACAGCGCGCCCAGCGGCGTGGTGGTGTTGCCCTGCGTGTTGGTGGTGACGATCTGGCCGGTCTCGGAGTTGGCGTTGCCGAAGGTCAGCGGCGGCAGGTTGCCGCGGCCCACCTGCAGGTCGCCATGGCGGGTGTGCAGCCGCCAGTCGACGCCGAGGCTGTCGAGCGTGTCGGTGCTGATGTCCATGATCGTGACCTCGATCTCGATCAGCCGCGGCCGCACGTCCATCGAGGTGATCAGCTTCTCGTAGCGCGCCATGCGCTCCGGCGTGTCGCGCACCAGCACCGCGTTGAGCCGCGTGTCCGGCTGGAACTGCGGCAGCTCGCCGCCGCCGAAATCGGCGCCGCCGGTGTCGTCGTCGATCGCGCTGTTGGCGGCCTGCCCGTCGAACGAAAGCTTGCCCACGCCGGCGCCATCGCTCGCGCCGAGCTTGGTGCGGCGCAGCGGCCCGGTGATCGACGAGGGCGCCGCGGCGGCACGCGCCGAGCCGTTGCGGCTGTAGAGGTTGCGCAGCACGGTGGCCACGCCGGGGATCGAGACCTGCTTGCCCGAGCGGTTGATCTTGAAGTCGGCCGCCCAGGCGTATTTCAGCGGGAACACCCGCACCTCGGCGTTGTCGTTGCGGGCCGCGCGCTGGTCGATCAGCCGCACCGTCTGGCGCACCAGCTCCACGTAGCGCTTCGGGCCCGAGACATAGACGTTGCCGTCGGCCTCGCTGATCTGCAGCGGGTAGCGGCCGTCGGCGATCTTCAGCCGCGCCAGCGTGTCGGCGATGCGCTGCGCGTTCTTGCCGAGGATGGGGAACACCTCGCTGCGCGTGTCGCCCGCCGGGTCGATGAAGAGGAAGGCACCGTCGTAGTACCAGGTGAGCCCATTGGCCGCGCAGATGCTGCTGAGCACGGTTTGCACCGCGCCCGGCTGCGCGCCGCTGATCGCGAAGCGGCCGCTGATCGTGCCGTTGACCTTGGGGTCGATCACCGCGGTCAGGCCCTGCGACGCGGCGAGCTCGCGCAGGAAATCCGCCACCGGCTTCTCGCTGGCCTCCATGCGGAAGGGCCGGCCGCGCTGCGGCAGGTCGGCGGCCTGCACCGGGTCGGCGAGCAGCATCGCCGCCAGCGCGAGCAGGCAGCCGGTGTGCAGCAGGAGATGGAGGGGGCGCAAAGGGGTCAAGGCAGCGAACTCAAGGTTTGAAGGGCGCGCTCGGCGAAGCGCATCACGTCGCGGCCCAGCCAGCCGGCCGCGACCACGATCGCCACCATCACCGCGATCATCCGCACCGACTGGCCGATGCTCTGGTCCTGGATCTGCGTCACGGCCTGCAGCACGGCCACGACCAGCGAGGTGATGGTCGACACCAGCACCAGCGGCAGCGAGACCATCAGCACGATCAGCAATCCCTCGCGCGTGATGTCGAGAACGGTCTGCGGCGTCATGGTGTCCGCCCCCCGGTTGCGGCAAGCCGCACCCGGCCCCCCGAGGGGGCCTCGCCCGGCTTGGGGCGGCCCGGCGCCGGGCTCGCCGAAGTCAGCGGCATCGTCTTCATGCAGCTTGTGCAGTTTGCGGATTGGTGACCCAGCCGACGGGCTGCAGGGCCACGTCCTCGTCGACTTCCTGGTAAGACAGCACCGGCAGCTGCGGCGCCACCGGCTCGATCAGCGTCTTCACGTAGCGCCGGGTGTCCGACGACACGATCGCGACCACCCGCTGCGTGGTGCTGCCGAGGATGCGGCGCACCTGCTCGCGGATGTCCTGCGCGATGGCCGGGTCGAGCAACAGCAGGTTGCCGCGCGGCGAGCGCTCGATCGCGGCCTGCACCTTGTCGATCAGGCTCGACTCGAAGAGGATGGCGTTGAGCTCGCGGCGCGAGCCGACATAGCGGCTGGTGATGAAGCGGCCGAGGTCGATGCGCACCAGCTCGGTCAGCGCCACCGTGTCGGTTTCGTTCGGCGCCCAGATCGTCAGGCTCTCGAAGATCGCATGCAGGTTGCGGATCGGGATGCCCTCCTGCAGCAGGCGGCGCAGCACCTCGGCCAGCCGCTGCGCCGGGATCACGCGCGCCACCTCGGCGGCCAGCTCCGGCACCTCGCGCTGCGCGGCGTGCAGCAGGCGCTGCACCTCCTGCAGGCCGATCAGCTGAGCGATGTGGCGGCGCACCGTGTGGTCCACGTGCAGGCCCACCACCTCCTCGCTGCTCCAGGCGCGGCCGCCGGCCGGCGCCTTGTCGACCCACACCACGCGCGCGAACGGCCCGAAGGGCTCGGCCACCTCGGCACCTGCCGGCGGCGAGACAGCCTCGGCCGGATCGAGCATCCACTGCCCGGGCCTGAGCGAGCCCTGCGACACCACGACGTCCTGCACCAGCACTTGGTATTGATTCTCGGCCAGGCCGCTGCCGTAGCCCACCTGAAGGCGCGGGAACACCGGCCCCAGCTCGCTCTCGACCTTGGCCTTCGCCGCGGCCATGCGCTGGTCGAGCTCGGGCCGGTCGAGGCGGCCGCGCAGGCCGGTCGACAGGCGCACCTCGAGCGGCGCAGCGATCGCGGCCTGCACCACCTCGCCGTCGTCGCCGGCCTCGCGGTACGACATCCACGCCGGCGTGCGGCGCCGGTCGAGCAGCCGGCGCGTCAGCAGCCCGGTGCCCACGATCACCAATGCCAGCAGGCCGAAGATCCACTTCGGAAAACCCGGCACCAGCAGGAAGCTCGCGATCGCCAGGCCCGCGATCACCAGCGCGCGCGGATGCGCCAGCAGCTGCTGGCCGATCTGGCGCGCGAGCTGGCCGTCGTGCTGCTCGGTGT
>Ga0207706_10001129_pt1 | contig 27178 bp, 24 predicted proteins | sample KBSC53metaG_FD_184318 | JGI IMG/M metagenome (GOLD analysis project Ga0207706, IMG submission 184318) | Corn rhizosphere microbial communities from Kellogg Biological Station, Michigan, USA - KBS C5-3 metaG (SPAdes) (version 2) | ecosystem: Host-associated > Plants > Roots > Rhizosphere > Soil ... | reverse complement strand
GACCCCGGCATCACGCTGATCGAGCTGTTCGCCTGGCCGACCGAGCAGAACATCTACCGCTTCGACCGCCTCTCCGACGAGGCGATCCGCCGCTTCGCGCGGATGGTGGGCGCCGAGCCGCAGGCTGCACAAGCGGCCCGCACCGTGGTCGCCCTCGTCAACGGCAATGCCGGCGGCGTGGTCCTGCCGGCGCGCCTGCAGCTGCACGCCGCGGCCTGCGCGCTGTTCGAGACGACGCAGGGCCTGGAGGTCTCGCCGGCGCGGCTGGCGGCGGTGGGCTGGGCCGGCCGGGCCGGCGGCTTCTCAGACACCACCGGCGCCAACGCCGCGCTCGCCGGCTACGCGCCCCTGGGGCCCCGGCCGCGGGTGCGCGCAGGCCACGCCTTCCACCTCGGGTTCGACCGCGCGCTGGATGCCGCCGGTGCCACGCTGTCGCTGCATGTGTGGACGGAGCACTGGCAGGACGACGCGGCCACGCGCGCCGCGCTGGCAGCCGAAGGGAGCGACTGGCGCATGCACTACCGCGCACGCACGGTGTGGGAGTTCCATGCCGGCGGCGGCGTGTGGAAGCCCCTGCAGCAGGTGGCCGACGAAACACGCGCGCTGAGCCTCAGCGGCTACGTGCGCCTTGCCGCACCGGTCGGGCATCAGGCGGGCGGCGTGGCAGCCCAGCCGGCGCTGTTCTTCATCCGCTGCCGGCTGGCGGGCGGCGGCTACGAATGCGCGCCGCGCCTGATGCACGTGGCGTTCAACGCCGTGCCGGCCGAACACGCGCTGAGCCGCGACGAGCGCCTGCTCGGCACCGCCGCGGGCCATGCGGCGGCGCGCTTCGCCTTCGGCGAGCAGCCGGTGGTGGCCGACTCCGTGCAGCTGCGGCTGGACGACGGCGCCGGTACCGTGCAGACCGACTGGTCGACCCGGCTCGACTGGGACGACAGCGGCCCCCACGACCGGCACGCACTGCTGCTGCCCGAAGATGGGGAGCTCGCCAGCGGCGACGGCCTGCGCGCGCAGACCCTGCCCGCCGGTTTCAAGGTGCTGGCGCGCTACCGCGTGGGCGGCGGCGTGGCGGGCAATGTCGAGGCGGGCACGCTGGCATCGCTGCCGCCCTCGGCCCACAACCTGGCACTCGCGCCGGCACTGGGGGCGCTGGCGGCGCCGCTGGCCGTGCAGCAGCCGTTCCCCGCCACTGGCGGCGCCGCGCGCGAAACGCTCGATGCGCTGCGGGCGCGGGCCTACGCGCTGGCCACCTGCGTCGACAAGGCCGTGACGCTGCAGGACTTCGAGCGGCTCGCGCTGGCCACGCCAGGAGTGCCGGTGGCGCGCACCCATGCGGTCGCCCACCTGTCGCCGCAACTGCCCTGCTATCCCGCCCCGGGCCTGGTGACGGTGGTGGTGGTGCCGCGCTGCCGGCTGCCGGCGCCCATGCCCAGCCGCGCGCTGCTGGAGCGGGTGCGCGCCCATCTCGAGCCCCGCCGCCTCGTGACCAGCGAGGTGCAGGTCATCGCGCCGCGCTACCGCCGCGTGGCCGTGCAGGCGCTGCTGCACCTGCAGCCCGAGATCGATGCGACCGACACGCTGCGCAGCGCGCAGGCCGCGATCGACCGGTTCTTCGACCCGCTCACCGGCGGGCCGGAAGGCAGCGGGTGGCCGGTCGGCCGCCCGGTCTACCGCAGCGAGGTGATGGCCCTGCTGGCGGCGCTGCCCGGCGTGGCGCGGGTGACCGGCTTCGGCCTGCTCGCAGGCGGTCGCGGCGGCGCGATCAGCGGCGGCGCCGCCGGCTGCGGATGCGCCGCCTGCAGCGGCGCCAGCGGCGTCAACGCGCGCTGCGACAACGTCGAACTCTGCGCACATGAGCTGGTGCGGCCCGGCCGCCACCAGCTGCGTGCGCAAACCCCCTTGCCTCTCGACCTTCAAAGGAGCCTGCCCCATGAGTGCGAACACATCCGATGAGAGCCTGGAGCGGCTGAACTACTTCAACGGGCAGCGGCTCGCCGCCTCGGACTTCCGCAGCGAACAGCGCTACCACATGGGGGTGCGGCGGCTGCTGAACCGGTCGCTGTACTCGGCCGGCATCGTGAAGGGACTGGAGGTGCTCAAGCACCCCGGCGACAAGCACAAGGTGGTGGTGCGCAGCGGGCTCGCGTTCGACCACCTGGGCCGCGAGATCGCGCTGCTGGCCGACGCCGAGGTGCAGGTGATGGGTGCGCCCAGCACCACCAAGGGTGTGGTGTTCGGCAACCTGCTCGCGGTGTCGTACCGCGAGCAGCGCGGGCAGCCGGTGAGCGACGGCTGCGCCGTCGCCGTGCCCTTCAAGCCCTGCAGCGGCGACCTCGCCTGGGGCGCGCCCACGCGCATCGCGGCCGACGCGGTGTTCGAGTTCCTCGACAGCTGGCCCGCAGCCGACAGCGGCAAGATCGTGCTCGCGCAGCTGGAGCTCAGCGCCACCTGCACCGTGGAGCGCGTGATGCCGGGCGTGCGCCGCTATGCCATGCCGGTGAAGCCGCAGCAGGTGCGCACCGTGAGCCTCGAGGGCGAGAAGGACATCGACTCGGCCAACCCCAAGGCGCTGTACTTCCACATCGACGGCGGCTACCCGGCGGAGGTGACGCTGTACCTGCGCGCGCGCAAGTTCAGCTCGCTCCACTACACCGAGCTGGGCCGGCACACGCACCACCTGAAGTTCAACACCGCGCCCGCCGGCGAGGCCTCGGCCCACTCGCACCCGCTCGACCTGTCGACCATGCTGCTGGCCGAGGACGGCGAACACCGCCACGAGGTCTGGGCCGGCTCCGACGACGGCGAGAGCGGCTCGCTCGACTTCGGCGACGACGACGACCCCAACTCCTACATGGCCACCGGCGCCGGCGGCGAGCGCGGCGGCCGCGGGATGATGGAAGTCAAGCCCTCGGGCAAGCACTCGCACAAGGTGATGGCCGGCACCGTGCCGTCGAAGACCGGCGACGCCGGCGCACTGGCCGCGCACACGCACGTGATCGACCACGACACGCAGGCCACCGGCGTGCAGCCCGACGCGCGAGCCAGCGGCTCCGCCCTCACCTACGTGGACGACCTGCACGTCTACCTCGACGGGCAGGACATCACGCAGCAGCTGCTGCAGCAGCTGAGCGCCAAGCCCGGCCAGGCCGCCAACTGGGCCAAGCTGGGCGACGGCAGCAACGGCCACGCCGTGGCTTCGCCCGACGGCACCGGTGCGATCGACCTGCTGAAGCTGGGCGTGGAGATCGGGCTCGGGCAGCACAAGCTGGAGTTCAAGCTGCTCAAGCCCAACGTGGGTGGCTGCGTCCAGTACAACCTGTACGTGGGCTGACGTGAACGCACCGACCCAACACGTCCTGCTGCGCGACCGCCGCCACTGGCTGGGCAGCGCGAGCCGCACCGCGCTCGACCGCGACGGCGCGCTCACGCTGCCACAGGTGCCCGCGCCGGCCGACGGCAAGGCGGTGGAGATGCCCAGCCCCTATCCCGCCGCGCGCGAGGTATCGGGGCTGGCGCTCGGGCCCTGCGAGCGCGTGTTCGTGGCGGACACCGCGCACGACCGCGTGCTGCTGGTGGAGCCGCAGTGCCGCTCGCAGGCCTGGCTGCCCGGCTTCAAAGCGCCGCGTGGGCTGGCGCTGGGCGACGAGGCGCTGCTGGTCGCCGACAGCGGGCACCAGCGCGTGCAGGGCCTGGCGCTGCCCGCGCTGGAAGCCCATTGGGCGCCGGTGCAGGGGCGCACGGTGGCCAGCGTGGCCGTCGACTCGCAGCAGCGGCTGCTGTTCGTCGATGCGGCCAGCGCCATGCTGCACCGCCTTTCGCGCTCCGGCGTGCCGGACACGGCCTTCGACGGCGCCGTCGCCGCCTCGGCCCGGCTGGCGACGCCGCTCTTCGTCGCGGTGGGCGCCGGCGACGCGGTGCTGGTCTCCGACAGCGGGCACGACCGGGTCGATGTGTTCGACGCCCTCGGCAGCTTCACGCTGAGCCTCGACGGGCCGAGTGGCTGGATGCCTGGCGCGATCGCCGCGGATGCCTCGCGCGTTTACGTAGCCGATGCGGCTGATGGCCGCATCCTGCTGTTCGACACCGCGGGCCGTCTGCAGGGCGCGGTGAGCGGCTGGCGCGGCCCGGTGACCGCGCTGGCCCTGGCGGCCAACGGCGACCTCTACATCAAGCCGGGGCTGGACGCGACCTTCCTGCGCTTTGCTGCCGGCTCCGCCTATGCCGGGCCGGGCCAGCTCGTGGCCGGCCCGTTCGACGCCGGCGAAGAGCGCGCCTGGGAGCGCGCGTGGCTCGAGGCCGACCTGCCCGCCGGCACCTCCGTCACGATGGAGCTGGCGCAGGCTGGCAGCCCTACGCCGCCGCCATCGGCCGCCGACTGGACCACGCTGCCCGGCGCCGACGCGCTGCTCGCGCCGCTGGCCCCGCCGGCGGCGCAACGCCGCTACCTGTGGATGCGCATCACGCTCGCCACCACCGACCCCGGCGCCACGCCGGTGCTGCGCCAGGCGCGCGCGGCCACCGAGGCGGAAGACCTGCGCCAGCACCTGCCCGCCACCTACCGCCGCAACGACCCGGGCGGCGTGCTGCAACGGCTGGTGCAGCTGTTGCGCGGCGAATTCCTTGCGGTGGAGGAGCAGATCGATGCCATGCCGCGCCTGGCCGATCCCCGGTTCGCCCCAGGCACCAGCCTCCACTGGCTGGCGCAATGGCTGGCGCTCGAGCTGCCGCTCATCGCTGGCGACGACGAGCGCCGCGCCCTGATCACGCGGGTCGCCGCGCTGTTCGCGCGCCGCGGCTCGCCGGCGTCGATCGCGGAGTTCGTGGAGCTGCACACCGGCGTGCGCCCGGCCATCATCGAAAGCTTCACCCAGCGCCGGCTGTGGGTGCTGGGCCAGAGCTCGCAGCTCGGTTTCGACACCCAGCTGCCGCCGCTGGACCCGATGGGCATGGTGGTGCCCGACCCGCAGGCAGCCGAGGGCTGCTGCCCGGTGGCCGAAGGCGAGCCGGCCATCGGCCGCGCGGTGGTGGGCGAATCCGGGCCGCTGGCCGCGCACCAGGTGGGCCTGCCGCTGATGGCCGAGGACGCCTACCGCTTCTGCCTGGTGGTCGACGGCTACCGCGTGAACCAGCCCGCCACGCTGCAGGAGCTGCGGCGCATCGTCGACCGCGAGAAGCCCGCGCACACCGACTACCGCATCGAGGTGGTCATGCCCGAACTGCGCGTGGGCCTGCAGGCGATGGTGGGCGTGGACACGATCGTCGGCGGCCCGCTCCCCGCCTTGCGCCTCGGCGAACAGCCCCTGGGCCAAGGCGCGGCCCTGATGCCGCCCGACGGCGCCGCACGGGTGGGCGAGGCCCTGCTCGATGGATCACTGCAACTGAACTGACCGGAGACCGACATGCACGCACACGACCAAGCCGAGCTCCTGCTGCGCATGCTGCAAGCGCCCCGCCGTAACCATTTCTTCTATGGCAAGCGGATGGACGTGCAGCACTTCCAGATGGAGCAGGACTACGGCAAGAACAAGCAGTGGCTGCTCAACCGCCTGACGCTCGGCAAGGGCGTGCTGTGCGGCCTGAAGGTCTCGGTCGACGGCGACCGGCTGTGTGTCGACCCCGGCGTGGCGATCGACGGGCTGGGGCGCGAGATCGTCGTGCCGGTGCGGGCCTGCATCGACCCCAACGCCGAGCATGGCGGCTGCTGCGGCGGCGAAGCGCGCGGCGCCACGTCGCCCGTGCCGCTGCCGCCCGACCGGTCCTCGGACAACGGCGCCGCGCCGCGCCTGCGCGACGTGTTCACGCTGTGGCTGTGCTACCGCGAGTGCCATGCCGACGAGCAGCCGGTGCTGGTGACCGATTGCGAGACACGCAGCCATTGCGCGCCGGGCACCGTGGTCGAGAGCTTCTGCCTGAAGGTGACGCCCGGCATCCCGCCGCTGCAGGGCGACCCGCAGTGGTGCCTGAACTGGGCACAGGGCGAGGAACAGAAGGACGAGCCGCCCCCGGCGGAGCACCTGCCCCACGCGAGCACCACCCACACCGCGCTGGCCCGGCTGGGCCTGGAGCCCGGCGAGATCGCCGCCGCGATGAAGAGCCGCCGCCATGCGCTGTGCACGCTGCTGGACCAGGACTGCGAGCCGGCCGAAGGCGACGCCTGCGTGCCGCTGGCCATCGGCCTGCTGCGCGACCAGCGGATCGCCGCGATCGAAAGCTGCCTGGTGCGCCCGCGCGTGTACAGCAACACGGTGCTGCTCGACCTGATCCTGTGCCTGGCCGCGCGCGTGGACGAATGCTGCAAGGGGCACGAACCGCCGCCGCCCCCGCCGCAGGCGCTGATGCGCGTGGAGAGCGTGAGCTTCCTCTCGATCGACCCCAACGGCACGATGACCGAGGTGGCCAAGGTCGAATCGCCGATGGACGAGCTGAAAGTCAAGATCGGCCTGCGGCCCAATGCGATCCGCGTGCGCTTCACCGCCGATTTCGCGCAGGACGCACACCTTCCCAACACGCACGAGTTCGGCGACGCCGACTTCAAGCGCCACAACGTGATGGTGCTGCCGATCCGTCCGCTGAACAACCTGGACTACGTGCCCGGCACGTTGAAGATCGAAGACGCCCGCACCATCCGCTTCGACCTGTTCCGCGACTCGCCTTACGTCCGCAACGAGGAGAACGGCGTGTTCGGCTGGCAGAAGGGCCGCTACCAGCTGATGCTCTTCGGCACCGCCGACGCCGGCGCCCAGCGGCTGGCCATCACCGACACCGGCGGCAGCGCCCTCGACGGCGAGAAGGCCGCGCCCGCCAACGGCGCGATCTCCGGCGACGGCACGCCCGGCGGCGTCTTCGAACTCGCATTCACCATCGGTTGAGGAGACCACCATGTCCGACCTGTCCGACCTCCCCTGCGGCTGCACCACCGACCCGCTGGAGCGGCTGCGCTACTTCAACCGGCAGTTGCTCACCGCGGACGACATGCGGTCCGAGCAGGCGTATTTCCGCGAGAAGCTGCGGCGGCACAACCGCTACCTGCATGGCTGGGGCGTGGTCTGCGGCTGCAGCGTCGAGCCGGTGCCCGACGCCAAGGCCTGGACGGTGAAGGTGTGCCCCGGCTACGCGGTGGGCCCGCAGGGCGACGACATCCAGATCGACCACTGCGTCACCGTGGACCTGACCCTGGGTGCCACGCCCGAACCCTGCACCGTGCGCTGGCCCTGCCCGCCGGTGGGCGAGATGCCCGGCACCGACGGGCGCCAGCGCAAGGCCTACATCGCGGTGCGCTATGCCGAGTGCTACTCGAGGCCGGTGAAGGTGCATCCCGCCGGTTGCGGCTGCGACGAGACCGGCTGCGAATACTCTCGCATCCGCGATTCGTTCGAGATCAAGGTGCTGTGGTCGCTGCCGCAATCCCACATCGACGCCGCCAAGGACGACCAGGCCTGGCACGACCAGTTGCAGAAGACGCCGCAGGACGTGCTGCGCCGGTTGCTGACCTTTCCGGTGCCGCCCTGCCCCGAGTGCGTGAGCGATCCCTGGGTGGTGCTGGCGACGGTGACACTGCCCGCGCAGGGCCAGAGCGACCTGCAGGTGGACTATGCGGACCGGCGCGTGCTGCTCGCCACCCAACGGCTGCAGGTGGCGATGCTCAGTTTGTAGCTCTCAGTGCGCCCGTTCGGCGCGGTACGGCTCGGCATCGATGTCGTACTTGCGCATCAGCGCGAAGAACGCGCGGCGGTTCTTGCGTGCGGCCTGGGCAGCCTGCGTCACGTTGCCGCCGCTGGTGGCCAGCAGTTGCTCGATGTAGTTGCGCTCGAACTTGGCAATCACGCGGGCCTTGGCCGCCTGGAACGAATCGTCCGTCGGCACCGGCGCTTCTCGGGGATGGCACTCGATCTCGATGTCGGCCGCGCTCAACGTCGCGCCGCGTGCGAGCAACACCGCACGCTCGATCACGTGCTGCAGCTCCCGCACGTTGCCCGGCCAGTCGTGGGCCAGCAGCTTCTTCACCGCGTCGGGCGCCAGCTCGCGTGCGGGCGAATGCGTCTGCAGCGCGAAGCGCCGCAGGAAGTGCCCCGCGAGCAGGGCGATGTCTTCCCGGCGTTCGCGCAGCGAAGGCAGCGTGAGCCTCAACAGGTTGAGGCGGTAGTACAGGTCGAGCCGGAAATCACCGCACGACGACAGTTCCAGCAGGTTGCGGTTGGTGGCGGCGATCACGCGCACGTTGACCCGCTGCATGCTGTTGGAGCCGACCGGCCGGTACTCGCCTTCCTGCAGCAGCCGCAGCAGCGTGGCCTGGGTGGCCAGGCGCAGGCAGTCGATGTCGTCGAGGAACAGCGTGCCGCCCTCGGCTTCGGCCACCAGCCCCTTGCGATGGTGCAGCGCCGAGGTGTAGGCCCCGCGCACATGGCCGAACAGCTCGTTTTCCGCCAGCTCGCTGGGAATGGCGCCGCAGTTCACCGCGACGAAGGGGCGCGACGCACGCGACGACGTGTAGTGGACCGCCTGGGCGAACAGCTCCTTGCCGGTGCCGGTGTCGCCGGTGATCAGCACGCGTGCATCACATGCGGCGAAGCGCTTGATGCGGTTCACCTGCTCGATGAAACAGGCGTTGTTGCCGATGAGCTGGCTCAGGCGGTGGCAGGCTTGCGAAGCCGACGGATCCGCAGAGAGTGAAGCCGTTCGCATCTGCGCTGTGCCTCCGTCGCTCTTGTTCGCCTTCTTGGCGAGAGCCGACTGTACGTCGCACAGCACAAAACCGTTTCCCCATTTCGGGGGAGCGATGGAAACAAAGTCCAGCGCCCATCGCGGACGGGCAACAACGAAAAAGCCGGCTTTCGCCGGCTTTTTGTGTGTTTGGTGGGCCCTGTAGGATTCGAACCTACGACCAACGGATTAAGAGTCCGCTGCTCTACCAACTGAGCTAAGAGCCCTTGCATTACCAACCTGCCATTCTAGCAAGTGGTGGGTTGTGCAGGATTCGAACCTGCGACCAACGGATTAAAAGTCCGCTGCTCTACCGACTGAGCTAACAACCCTCGTCTGCAGAGCCTCACATTCTAGCAGTAGGTTTTTTGCTTTCGCAAGCAGGTCGTCAAAATTTGTTCAAACCTTGCGCGTGGCAAGGCACTGGCGGATCACATCCCCGGCCGCGACCATGCCGAACGTGGCCGTCACGGCCACGCTGGAACCATAGCCGTGACAGTTGAGGCTGCCGTCCACTGCGCACTCGGCATCGGCAGGCGCCAACACCGATTCCCGAGAGAACACGCAGCGCAAGCCGATGCGGCCCTGGCGCGGCGCGCCGCCCTGCTTGCGCAGGCGCTGGCGCAACGAGGCCAGCAATGGATCGTGTGTCACCTCGGCCAGGTCGGCCACCTCCACCCGCTGCGCCTCCTGCTTGCCGCCGGCCGCGCCCGCGCAGGTGAAGGCGAGCTTCTCACCGAGCGCCCAGGTGGCGAGCGCGAACTTGGCGCGCACCTGGTCGCAGGCATCGATCACCGCATCGACCGGCGCCGGCAGCAGCGCCGGCCAGTTGTCGGGCTCGACGAACTCCTCGATGCAACGCACCTCGCATTGCGGGTGGATGTCGGCGATGCGCTGCTGCAGCGCTGCCGGCTTGGCCATGCCGAGCGTGCTGCCCAGTGCCTGGACCTGCCGGTTGATGTTGGACTCCGCCACATGGTCGAGGTCGATCAGCGTCAAGCTGGCGACGCCACTGCGCGCCAGCGCCTCGGCGGCCCACGAGCCCACGCCCCCGAGCCCTACGACCGCGACGCGCAACCCACGCAGCCGGAGGTAGCCCGCCTCGCCATAGAGGCGACGCAGGCCGCCGAAGCGGCGCTCGAGGTCTTCGTCACCCGTTCCGCTGGAAAGAACCGCGTTCACAGAGGCCTCGGTGGCGCGATCGGATGCGTCACTTCAGCGAGGCGAGGCGCTCTTTGGCCGCTTGCGCGGCTTCCGACTTCGGGTAGCTGCGCACCACGTCGTCGAGCGTGCGCTTGGCGGACTTGTTGTCCTTCATCTCGATCTGGCAGTTGGCGATGGCCAGCAGGGCCTCGGGCGCGCGCGGATGCTCGGGCGCGCCCGAGATGAAGGCGCGGAAGCTCGCGATCGCCTCCTTGTACTCGCGCTTGCCGTACTGCGCATTGCCGAGCCAGAAGCGCGCCGAATCGACATAGCCGCTGGTCGGGTAGCGGCGCAGGAAGCCGTTGAGCGCCGTGGCGGTGACCGCGAAGTCGCCGTTGCGCAGCGGTGCGATCGCGTCTTCGTACAGGCGCTTTTCCTCAGGATCGGCGAGGAACTCCTTGCCGTCGACCGTGACCTTCTGCGGCTCGAGCTTCTTGATGCGGTCGTCGACGCCCTGGGCGATGTCCTTCTGGCGGCGCTGCAGGTCGGCCACATCGCGCGCGAGCTGCTCGTTCTGGCCGCGCTGCTTCGCGAGGTCGGCGCGCAGCAGCTCGATCTGGTTGTTCATCTCGAGCAGGCTGCGGCGCAGCTGCTGGATCTGGTCGAGCAGCTGCGTGTTCTGCGTCGCGAGGTCGTTCTGCTTGGTTTCGTTCTGCGTCAGGCGGGCACGCAGGTCGAGGATGGCCTTGCGGGCCTCGTCGTCCTCGAAGAGGCCCGCCTGGGCCGACATCGTGGCCGCCAGCATCATGGCCACGCACAGGGGACGTAGAGCGCGCCCGGGGGGAATGAATCGCACGTCAGCGGTCCTTCAGTTCGACACGGCGGTTCTTGGCCCAGGCGGCTTCGTCGCTGCCCTGCGCCGCGGGGCGCTCCTTGCCGAAGCTCACCGCCTCGACCTGGTTGTCGGCCACGCCCAGCAGCGTCAGCGACTTGGCCACCGCCTCGGCGCGCTTCTGGCCCAGCGCCAGGTTGTATTCGCGGCCGCCGCGCTCGTCGGTGTGGCCTTCGAGGCTGAGCTTCTTCTTGCGGTCGGCGTTGAGGCGCTTGGCATGCACCTCGATGATGGGGCGGGACTCGTCCTTCACGACGTAGCTGTCGAAGTCGAAGTAGACCGTGCGCTGCAGGTCCGCGGCCGATTCGCTGGATTTGCCGAGATCGACCGTCTTCACCTCCGACTCGCTGGTGCGGTTGCCCTGGCCGGCGTTGGCGTCGGGCTGCACGGCCTTGGGCGTGCGGTCCTCGACCTGCACCTTGTTGTCGTTCAGCGGGACGCTGCTCGAACAGGCCGACAGCAGGCCGGCCACAGCCAACGCACCGAAAACACTGCGCAGTGCAAACATCGTGGGTCTCTCCTAGTTGTTCGGAATGAAGTCAGCGCCCGTACGGGCCCCACACGGGCTCGCGCACGTCCAGCCCGCTGGAGAGCAGGCGGGTCTTGATCTTGCCATCGAGGGTGGTGGTCATCAACACGTCGCGCCCGGCGGCACGGGTCGCGTAGATCAGCAACCGCCCGTTGGGCGCGAAGCTCGGGCTCTCGTCGTCGCTGCTGTCGGTCAGCTGCGCGGTGTTGCCGCTGGCGAGGTCGAGCGTGGTCAGCTTGAAGGCCCCGCCCTGGCGCGAGATGTACGCGAGCGTGCGGCCGTCGGGGCTGATGTCGGGGCTGATGTTGTAGGCGCCGTTGAAGGTCACGCGCTCGGCCGAGCCGCCGGCCGCGGCCATGCGGTAGATCTGCGGGCCGCCGCCGCGATCGCTGACGAAGTAGATCGACTTGCCGTCGCGCGTGAACACCGGCTCGGTGTCGATCGCGTTGCTGGTGGTGAGCCGGCGCACGTTGCTGCCGTCGCGGTTCATCAGGTACAGCTGCGACAGGCCGTCGCGCGAGAGCGTGACCGCAAGCTGCGAGCCGTCGGGGCTCCAGGCCGGCGCGCTGTTGGAACCGCGGAAGTTGGCGATCGGGCGGCGCTGGCCGCTGACCACATCCTGCAGCCAGACCACGGCCTTCTGCGTCTCGAAGGACACGTAGGCCAGCTCGCGGCCGTCGGGCGACCATGCGGGCGAGATGATGGGCTCCGGGCTGGTCAGCGCGACCTGGCCGCCTTCGCCGTCGGCATCGGTGATGCGCAGCGTGAAGCGCTTGCCGCCGTGCGTGACGTAGGCGATGCGGGTCGAGAACACGCCCTTCTCGCCGGTGAGTTTTTCGTAGATGGCGTCGGCGATGCGATGCGCGGCCAGCCGCAGGTCGGGCGCGGTGACGGCGAAGCTCTGGCCGCCCTGGTCCTGGCCGCGGACGACGTCCCAGAGCTTGTAGCGCACGTCGAAGCGGCCGTCGGCCAGCTTGCTGACCGAGCCGCCTGCCAGCGCATCGGCACCGCGGGTACGCCAATCGGTGAAGGCCGGCGAGGCCAGCTCGTCGATCACGCCGGGTGCATCGACGCTGCGGAACACGCCGCTGCGCTCCAGGTCGGCGCGGATGATGGCCGAGATGGCCTGGCCCGACTTGTCCTCATCGCGGAAGCGTGCGATGGCGATCGGCAGTTGCGTCGCGCCGACGCCGCTGATCTCGACGCGGAACTGGGCCGCGGCCGGGAGGGTGAGCACGGCAGAGGCCGCGCCGAGGAAGGCTCTTCGTTGCCACATGGGCGGTTCGGACTCCTGCAGAAACGAAATGGTTCAACGACTGTCGCGCCGCCGCCTCACGGCACCGGCCGACGAAGGAGCAGGCGGCGGGATTGTAGGCACGCCGCTTACATAATGCGTGTCCTCTCGTGTCTCCGCCATGCCGCCTCTTCGACAGCGCCTCGCCCTCCTCGCCCCTTACTTCTCGGCCGGCCGGCTGGGCCTGGCCATCGCGTTCGTCGGCTCGCTGGTGGGCGCCGGGACCGAAGTGGCCTTCGCATGGCTGATGAAGCCGCTGGTGGACAAGGGTTTCCACGGAACCGACATGCCGCTGTGGCTGGTGCCTGTGGGGCTGATCGGCCTGTTCACGCTGCGCGGCCTGGCCAACTATGTGGCCGAGGGCGGCCTCACGTGGTCGGCCCAGCGCGGCGTCGAGAAGATGCGGCGCGCGATGTTCACGCACCTGCTGCGCGTGCGGGCCGACCTGTTCTCGCGCTATTCGGCCAGCGCGCTGACCAACATCGTGGTGCACGAGGCGCAGTACGGCATCCATGAGCTCACCGGCACGATCCTCGGGCTGCTGAAGGACTCGCTCACCGTCATCGCGCTGCTGACCTCGCTGCTGATCATCAACTGGCAGCTGACGCTGGTCGTCGCGCTGCTGGTGCCCTGCGTGGGCCTGGTGATGCGGCTGCTGGCGCCGCGCCTGCGCCGGCTCACGCTGGAAGCGCAGAAGGCCCTCGACGAGATGGCCTACGTGGTCGAGGAGAACGCGGCCGCCTGGCGCATCGTGCGGCTGCACGATGCCGGCCCGGTCGAGCAGCGCCGCTTCGAACGCAGCACGATCGCGCTGCGGCGGCTGATGCTGAAGTCGGTGGCGGCCAGCGCGGCAGTCACGCCGCTGTCGCAGATGTTCGCCGCCACCGCGATGTCGGTGGTGATCGTCGTGGCGCTGATCCAGTCGCGCAGCGGCAGCATGACGGTGGGCGGCTTCGTCCAGTTCGTCACGATGGTGGTGGCGCTGCTGCAGCCGATGAAGCGGCTGTCCGACGTGGCCTCGCCCATCACGCGCGGCCTCGCGGCGCTGGAGCGCGGCCTGTCCATCCTGCACGAGGTGCCGCCGGAGCATGGCGGCGACTACCGGCCGGTGAGCGCCGCCCACGGCGAGATCGAGCTGCACGATGTGTCGCTGCGCTACCGCGACGACCATGCGCCGGCGCTCGACGCGCTGACGCTGCGCGTCCACCCGGGCGAAACCGTGGCCCTGGTCGGCCCTTCGGGGGCCGGCAAGAGCACGCTGGTGAACCTGCTGCCGCGCTTTCTCGAGCCGACCGGCGGCCGCATCCTGCTCGACGGCCAGGAGCTGAAGGCTTGGGACATCGTCGCGCTGCGCAACCAGTTCGCGCTGGTGAGCCAGGATGTCGTGCTGTTCAACGACAGCATCGCCGCCAATGTGGCGCTCGGCGCCGAGATCGACCTGCCCCGCGTGCGCGACGCGCTGCGCAGCGCCAACCTGCTCGAGTTCGCCGAGGGCCTGCCGCAGGGCCTGGAGTCGCCGGTGGGCCACAACGGCAGCCAGCTCTCCGGCGGCCAGCGCCAGCGCCTGGCCATCGCCCGTGCGATCTACAAGGACGCGCCGATCCTGATCCTCGACGAGGCCACCTCGGCGCTCGACTCCGAATCGGAGCGCGCGGTGCAGCAGGCGCTCGACACGCTGATGCGCGGCCGCACCACGCTGGTCATCGCCCACCGGCTCTCGACCATCGAGCGCGCCGACCGCATCGTCGCGATGGAGGCCGGCCGCGTGGTCGAGCAGGGCTCGCATGCCGAGCTGATCGCCGCCGGCGGCCTCTACGCGCGGCTGCACGCCATCCAGTTCCGCGGCACCTGAGCGCCACGAGCGCGCGGCTGCCCTTCACGTCGTCCCACCCGGAGACCCTCGATGACCCACCCGATCAGCCGCTACCCGGTTCCCGAATTGAAGGACCTGCCCGACGACGTGCGCCAGCGCATGCTCGAAGTGCAGGAGAAGGCCGGCTTCATCCCCAACGTGTTCCTCGCGCTGTCGCACCGGCCTGACGAGTTCCGCGCCTTCGTGGCCTACCACGACGCGCTGCTGCTGCGCGACTCGGGCCTGAGCAAGGGCGAGAAGGAGATGATCATCGTCGCCACTTCGGGGGCCAACCGCTGCCTCTACTGCGTGGTGGCGCACGGCGCGATCCTGCGGGTCTACGAGAAGCAGCCGCTGTTGGCCGACCAGATCGCCACCAACTACCTCAAGGCCGACATCTCGCCGCGCCAGAAGGCGATGCTCGGCTTCGCGCTCAAGGTCTGCAACGACTCGGCGAACATCGTCGAGAGCGACTTCAGCGCGCTCAAGGCCCACGGCTTCTCGGAGGAAGACATCTGGGACATCGGAGCGATCACCGCGCTGTTCGGCCTGTCCAACCGCATGGCCAACCTGACCAGCATGCGGCCCAACGACGAGTTCTACCTGCTCGGCCGTTTACCACGCGAGAAGCGCTGACGGGCTGTTGCACCGGAAACGCCCACGCGCTGCTCGGGCATGCCGCTTGCGCGCCTGGGCGGCGAGGGGTGCGCGCGCTATCCTGTGCCGACCCCTTGCAGGAGAACACAGATGGCCCAGGGTTCGGAGTCGCCCGCACCGCAGATCGTCGTGCAACGCGTCGACACCCCAGACGAACGGCGCCAGGAGCTGCGCGACGGCCTGCTGCAGACGCCCGCGCTGATCTCACCCAAGTTCTTCTACGATGCCCAGGGCTCGGCGCTCTATGGCGCCATCTGCGCGCTGCAGGAGTACTACCCGCCTCGAGCCGAGGCCGCCATCTTCGAGCGCCACCAAGCCGAGATCGCCGGCGCGCTGCCCCGGCAGGCGCAGTTCGTCGACCTAGGCTGCGGTGATGGGCTGAAGGCCCGGCGCTGGATCGCCGCGCTGCAGGTGCAGCGCTACATCGGTGTCGACATCGCCGAAGAGTGGCTGCGCGAGACGCTGCAGCGCGGCGCACGCGAGTGCCCCGGCGTGCGCTTCGCCGGCGTGGTGACCGATTTCACCCGCGGGCTGCAGCTGCACGGGGTGCTGAGTGCGGATCGACCGCGCATCTTCTTCTACCCCGGCTCGTCGATCGGCAACTTCCATCCCGCCGAGGCGACGCGGCTGCTGCGCGAGATGCGTGAGCACCTCGGGCCCGATGACCGCCTGCTGATCGGCGTCGACGCACCGAAGGACCGCGCCCGCCTGGTGGCAGCCTACGACGATGCACTGGGCGTCACCGCGGCCTTCAACCGCAACATCCTGCGCGTGGCCAACCGCGAGCTGGGCAGCGACTTCCAGCTGCAGGATTTCGAGCACCACGCGCTGTTCAACGAGGTCTACAGCCGCATCGAGATGCACCTGGTGGCACGCCGCGCAGTCACGGTGCGCCTGGGCGAGCACGGCGAGCGCCGCTTCGCGGCCGGCGAGGCGATCATCACCGAGCATTCGTACAAGTACGGCGCGGAGATCTTCGCGCAGCTGCTGTCCGACGCCGGCTTCGGCGACGTGCGCCACTGGACGGACGACGGCCGCAACTTCGGCGTCTTCGTCGCCGCGCCGGGGAACCGCGCATGAGCGCGCTGCTGCAGGAGGCCGCGCCGCAGGCCACGCACTGGAGCACGCGGCTGCGCGAGGTGCGCGCCACGACCGAGCGCCTGTGCGAGGGCCTCACGGCCGAGGACTGCCAGCTGCAGTCGATGGACGATGCCAGCCCGGTCAAGTGGCACCTGGCGCACACCACCTGGTTCTTCGAGACCTTCATCCTCGAGCGGGCGCTGCCGGGCCATCGCCCTTTCGACCCCGCCTACCGCGTGCTCTTCAACTCCTACTACGTCGGCGTCGGCGAACGGCATCCGCGGCCCCAGCGCGGGCTGCTGTCCCGGCCCTCGCTCGAGGAGGTGTGGCGTTACCGGCGGCATGTCGATGCCCTGCTGCACGACTGGCTGGCGGGCACGCCCGATCCCGAGCTGCTGGGCTTGCTGGAGCTGGGCCTGCACCATGAGCAGCAGCACCAGGAGTTGATCCTCACCGACCTGAAGCACCACTTCGGCTGCAACCCGATCGCGCCGGCGTATCGCCCGAGGCCGGCGCAGGCCGCGCGCGACGCGACGGCGCTGCGCTTCGTCCACTTCGAAGGCGGGCTGGTCGACATCGGCCACGGCGGCCCCGGCTTCGCGTTCGACAACGAGCTGCCGCGCCATTCGGTGTGGCTCGAGCCTTTCGATCTCGCGAACCGGCTGGTGACGCAGGGCGAGTACCGCGCCTTCATCGCTGACGGCGGCTACGAGCGGCCCGAGCTGTGGCTCTCCGAAGGCTGGGACCTGCGCCAGCGCCTGCAATGGACGGCGCCGCTGTACTGGCGGCCCGATGGCTCCGGCTGGCAGCTCTTCACGCTGCAGGGGCTGCGCCCGCTGGATCCGGCCGAGCCGGTGTGCCACCTGAGCTATTTCGAGGCCGACGCCTATGCGCGCTGGGCCGATGCCCGGCTGCCCACCGAGGCCGAATGGGAGCACGCCTGCGACCGCTCGGGCGCGCGGGCGCTGCTGGATGCGGGCGCGCTGCTCGACGACGGCCGCTTCCACCCCGCGCCGGCCCACAACGGCCGGGGGTTGCAGCAGATGTTCGGCGACTGCTGGGAATGGACCGGCAGCGCCTACCTGCCCTATCCCGGCTACCGGCCGGCAGAGGGTGCGGTGGGCGAATACAACGGCAAGTTCATGATCAACCAGATGGTGCTGCGCGGCGGCTCCTGCGCCACGCCACGATCCCATCTGCGCGCCAGCTACCGCAACTTCTTTCCGGCGCAGGCCCGCTGGCAGTTCAGCGGGCTGCGCCTGGCGCGGTGAACCGGCGCTGAGCCGGCGCCGCCTTCTATTTCACCGATTTGAAGACCGTCACCCCGAGCAGCAGCGCCAGCACGCACAGCGCCACGAACAGGAAGAACAGGAACTTCGCGATGCCCGCGGCACCCGCGGCAACGCCGGTGAAGCCGAACAAGCCAGCCACCAGGGCGACCACGGCAAAGATCAAGGCCCACTTCAACATGGCAGGACTCCATTGAGAGATATGGGCTCATTTCACAGCGCCGGCCCCGCGGCGCCCACTGGGCGCTGACTGAAATCCGCGTCAGGGAGCCCTGACGCCGGCACCTATACTCGCGCACCTGTGAGTACCTCTGAGCGCCCCCAGCCGCGCCGCTGGCTGATCCTGTCGCACGCCTTCAACATGGACGGGCGAGCCGCCAGCCTCACCGTCACCGACAAGATCGCGCACCTGCGCGCCGCCGGCATCGAGCCGATCGTGCTCAGCGCCGTCACCGGCATGCAGGACACGGCCATCGAGCACCATCGCATCCTCCCGTGGGGGCCTTCGGCCCTGCGCTTCGACCTGCGCCACGCGATCGCATTGCGCCTGGGCCGCGGCGGCGCCTACCGCACGCTGGTGCTGCTGGTCAGCATCGTGCTCGGGCTGCCGATGCTGCTGGAGCGCCTGCTGGTCGGCCTGCGCAGCCAATGGTCCTGGGCGCTGGCCGCCTTTGCGCGCGCGGCGTGGCTCATGCGGCGCGGCGACATCGAGCTTGTCTATACAAGTGGCGGCGCCTACTCGGCGCATCTGGCCGGCTGGTGGCTCAAGCGCTGGCTCGGCGCACGCTGGATCGTCGAGGTGCACGACCCGCTGATCTTCCCCGGCCGGCCGCTGCGCAACCGCGACGAGCGCTTCCAGGCCCGACTCGAGGGCCGCATCTGCCGATCGGCCGACCTCGCCTGGTGGTTCACCGACGGTGCACTCGCCGCCGCGCGCGCGCGGCACCCGGTGCTGGGCGATCGCGGCATCGTCGTGATGCCCGGCGCCGAGCCGCCGGTCGTGCGCACCGAATACCGCCGCGGCCCGCATTGCGTGCTCGGGCACTTCGGCTCGCTGTCGAGCATCCGCAGCCTGGCGCCCTTTCTGCAGGCGATGGCGCAGCTGCTGCAGCGGGAGCCGGCCTGGCGCGAGGTGCTGCGGCTGGAGGTCTACGGCGGTGCGATCGATCCCGAGGCGCGGCGCCTGGTCGACGAGTTGGGCCTGGCCGAACTGGTGCAGCCGATGGGCCGCCTGGAGCACGACCCGCAGAGCGGGCTCAGCGGGCGCCAGCGCGTGGTGCAGCGCATGCAACAGGTCGATGCGCTGCTGATGCTGCACGGCGACACCGCCGAGTGCCCGGAATACATCCCGTCGAAGCTGTACGACTACTTCTGGGCGCGCCGGCCGGTGCTGGCGCTGACGCACCAGAACCCGCAGCTCGACGCCCTCGTGCGCGAGCACCAGGGCGTCGTCGCGCCGACCGTCGACACGCCGGCGGCGGCACAGGCGTTGCGCGAGGTATTGGTGCGCTGGCGCGACCACGGCCTGCCCGATGTGAGCCTGCCGCCGGTGGACGTGGGCCAGGCGGTGCGGCGCATCGTCGCCGCGGTCGACGCGCGTCAGCCGGCCTTGCGGAAGGTGTAGATGCCGCAGCCGTACTGCAGCGGCGGCAGCGCCTCGGGCCGCTGCTTCAGGCGCAGCTCGCCGTCGTCGCCCACATAGTCGAAGCGCTGCAGCGTCAGCCTGCTGCCGGCCCAGCCGAGCACCTCGGTGGGGGCGAACACGCGGTGCGCATTGAAATGCACCGCGCTCTCGCCGATCGGGAAGCTGATGTACAGCGTGCCACCGGGCTTGAGCATCGCCACCAGGTTGTCGAAGCCCTTGCGGTGGCCTTGCGGGTCGATCGGGTCGCCATAGCGGCCCAGGCCGAAATGCTCGATCGCATGCAGGCAGCTCAGCGAATCGCAGATGCCGTGCAACGACGGGTCCAGCGCCATCAGGTTGCCCTGCAGGAAGCGGATGCGCGGATGCACCGTGAGCGCCAGCGGGCGGATGTCGATCACCTCGATCGTGCGGAACGCGGCCACGTGCGCGACGAAGCCGTCGATGCGGCTGCCCACATCCACATGGCGCTCAGGCGCGGCTTCGTTGATCAGCGTGGCCACCAGCAGATCCTGGTGGAAGTAGTGGCCGGTGGCGCTGCCGGCCTGCGCGTCGTAGTCGTCGAGCACCGCGAAGCGGTGGTCCACCTTGCCCCCGGCGGCGATGAAGGCCGCGCGGTCGTCGAAATAGCGGGCCAGCCGCCGCAGCGTGCGCTTGCGGCGCGGGTACACGCCCAGCAGCACGAGCGGCCAGGCGATCACGCGGTGATAGAGCCGCTGCGCGGCCGACGGAGTCGCGGTCATGGACGGGCAGTTTCCTTCTCGGCGGCCGCGTCGAGCACGGCCAGGCATTCTTGGATCACGCGCGACGGGGGCGTCGCATCCAGGCAGGCGCTGCGGCTCTCGCGCGAATCGTCGCAGCCGGCGCGTCCACAGGCGATGCAGGCCTGCTCGGCCTGCAGCATGATCACGCGGCCGACCTGCTGGCGCGGCTGCTGGCGCACCCAGGCCTCATCGGGCGCCGCCCCGCGAGGCCAGGGCCCCCAACGCACCGGATTGGTCGGGCCGAAGACGGTGACCGTGGGCGTGCCGATCGCGGCCGCCAGGTGGGTGATCGAGGTGTCGGGCCCGACGTAGAGCGCCGCGCGCGCGAGCAGCGTTGCCACCTGCGCGAGCGACAGCCGGCCCGACACGTCGATCAGCGCAGGCGCGGTGCCGACATCGCGCACCTCGGCCACCTGGGCCTGGTCCACCTCGGAGCCGCTGCCTGTGAGCAGCACCTGGTGGCCGCGCGCGAGCAAGGCCTCGATCACCTCGCGGAAGTGGCGCATCGGCCATTGCTTGTACGACCACATCGACGGCACATGGACCACCACCGGCGCCCCGACCAGCTGGCGCTCGATCTCGGCCGGCAGCGGCTCGCCGGGCGGCGGCGCCACCTCGGGCCGGGCGCGATCGAGCCGCCACGGGTCGAGCAGCGCCAGCTTCTCCTGCACCGTGGGCGTGCCCTCGTCGTCGATCGTCACCGCATGGCGCAGCAGCAGCCGCTTCCACCACGAGATGGACCGCCGCTCGGGCACCAGGCCGCTGCGCACCGGCGCGGCGATCAGGCCGTAGAGATGCGCGCGGTCGCTCTGCTGCGTGATCAGCGCGAGGTCGTAGCGGCGCCACAGCCGCCGCACCAGCGCCCATGCGGCGCGCCAGCCAGCGCGCGGCTGCACCTCGATCAGCTCGTGGACGAAAGGCTGGCCGCGCAGCATGCCGAGCGTGCCTGCGAAGCCCAGCACATCGATGCGCGCGTGCGGCCAGCGCCGCTGGGCCGCCTGCATCATCGGCGTGGTCAGCAGCACGTCGCCGATCTGGCGCGTGGCGATGACGAGGATGCGGTCGACCCGGGGCTCGGACATGCGGAACGCAGGCTAGCGGAAGTTCTTCGCGATGAAGATGTCGTGCTCGATGCTCCACACCAGCTGATGCTCGTCGGCCCAGCGCACGAGGTGGGAGCGGTCGGGGTAGTCGGCGAAGTCGGGGTCGGTGGGCTCGAAGCAGCGCACGTCGTCGACCAGCACCGCCACGCGGTCCCAGCGCTTCAGCGCCGCGCCGATGCTTTGCAGCTCCTCGACGATCGGCGTGTCCTTCGGGCCCTTGTGCGTGAAGCCGGCCGAGTAGTGGCCATCGAGCCAGAAGGCGACGTTGCCCGAGAGCCGCGGCAGCAGGCCGGGCAGCACGGCTTCCGACAGGCCGTTGAGCACTTCGATCGAATCCTGACCCTTGAAGCGCTCGGCCGCAGCGGCATGCAGCTTGGGTTCAGGCTCGATCGTGTAGACCTTGCGTGCGCCGCTGGCAGCGAGGAAGGCGGTGGTGTCGCCTTCGAAGGTGCCGGTCTCGACCCAGGTCGGGTTCGACGGCGCATGCCGCCGCAGCACGGCCCGCTTCACGAAGGGCGGCGACGGGGCCGCGTAGCCGCGCTCGGCCCAGTCGGCCAGCATGCGGCGCTGGCGCCGGGCGATACGCAGTTGTTCGATCCAGGAAGGTTCGGCCATCCGGCACACCTCGATGTTGAAACTATGATCGCCCGATGACGATATGCACCATGCTGTCGGGCGGACTCGGCAACCAGCTGTTCCAGTACGCCGCGGCACGCAACCTCTCGGCGCGGCTGCAGCGCCCGGTCGTGATCGACCTGCACTGGTACCGGAACATCCCCGAAGGCTCGACGCCCCGGGTCGAGCTGCTGTCGAAGCTGGCTATTGTCGCCTCGTTCGCCGACTCCGGCGGCGACCCCGCATCGCTCGCGCCCGCCGGCGGCTGGTGGGACAGGCTGCGCGGGCCGGTCGGGCTGCTGCGCGAGAAGCGGCCCTTCCACTACGACGCCCGCTTCGACGACCCGCCGGCTTCCCGCCCGCTGATCTGCCTGCAGGGCTACTGGCAGTCGTTCCGCTACCTGGAGCCGGTGCGGGAGCTGCTGCTGCGCGAGGTGGCGCCGCACGCCGGGCTCTCGGCGCACTACGAGGCGATGCTGCGCGAGATCGAGGCCTCGCCCTCGGTGATGCTGCATGTGCGACGCGGCGACTACGTGCACTCGACCAGCGCCGCCAGCGTCCACGGCACCGTCTCGCCCACCTACTACGCGCGCGCCTTGGCCGCGCTGCACGAGAAGGTCGGGCCGGTGAAGGCCTTCGTGTTCTCCGACGACCTGGGCTGGGCGCGCGACCACATCGATGCCGGCGCAGATGCCGCATGGGTCGAGAGCGAAGCGCGCGAAGACGCGGTGATCGACGAGCTGATGCTGATGAGCCGCTGCCGGCATCAGATCATCGCCAACAGCAGCCTGAGCTGGTGGGGCGCCTGGCTCAACCGCCACCCGGGCAAGACCGTCATCGCGCCCTCGCGCTGGCTCGCCGCCGAGCCGCTGGACACCCACGACCTGATCCCGCCGGGCTGGCTCAGGCTGCCGGCCGATTGACCGGCTGCAGCGGCGCCCGGCGATGCGCCGACCATGCGGCCCACCAGCGCTCCAGCCGCACCAATGGCGTCAGCAGCCCGTTGCCGCGGAACTGGAAGCGCGCGTAGATCTCGTAATTGGCCTGCACGCTGACACGGCCGAAGCGGCGGCCCACCTCCGCCAGGAAGGCCGGCCCGATATGCCGCCGCTCGCGCCACGGCGTGTGCCGAGGCGCCAGTGCGGCAGCGATGCCGAGCCGAGCCAGGTACTCAGCGCGGGCCGCATCGGAGGCCGCCTTCACGCGCGCCACGTTGGCCACGCTGGTCTGCGTGCCGTGGAGCCGGTAGGTCACCAGCACTTGCGGCGACGCGATGAACTTCAGCCCGGCCGCCGCCATCCGCATCCACAGCTCGTAGTCCTCGGCATGCGCGAAGCGCGGGTCGTAGCGGAAGCGGCGGAAGGCCCCGGCGCGCGCCATGACGGTGGAATTGCCGATCGGGCAATACACGGTGAGCAAGGCGCGTAGGTCGGCATCGCCTTCGTATTGGTGGCCGCTCCTGATGCGGCCGGTCGTGGTGTTCCAGTTGCGGTAGCGCGAGGCGCACACGTCGGCACCCGAAGCTTCGAGCAGCCCCACCTGCACTTCGAGGCGATCCGGCTCGGCCAGGTCATCCGCGTCGAGCAGCGCGATGTAGCGGCCGCGCGCCACCTCGATGCCGGCGTTGCGTGCGCCGACTGCGCCGGCGTTCTGCGCCAGCTGCAGCAGCACCACGCGCGGATCGTCGAAGCGGCGCACCACCTCGGCGGTGCCATCGGTCGACGCATCGTCGATCACGACCAGCTCGAAATCGCTCAGCGTCTGCGCCAGCACGCTGCGGATGCCTTCGGCAATGAACGCCTGGGCGTTGTAGGCCGGCATCAGCACCGACACCCGCGGCGCGGCGCCCGTCATAGCCACCGGTTCTGCAGGTAGCGCAGGCCGCGCTTCGCACTGCGCAGCAGGCGCGAGGGCAGCGGCTTCGGGTCGACGCCGTAGTCCATCTCGTGCTGCCAGTTCGACTGGTAGATCACGCCCATCCAGTGGCGCGCGACCTTCTCCTCGGTCTCGCCGAGCCGGCGCATCGCGTAGTACTGCCAGTGGTAGTGGTAGGTGCGGAACAGCGGCTCGATCGGGCGCATCGGGATGGCTGCCCAAGCCAGCAATGATTCGCCGTACCACATCGACTCGGGCAGCTCGCGCGTCACCGCCTCCCAGATCGTCAGGCCGCGCGGCTGCAGGTAGCGTTCGTCGAGCGAGGCCCACACCTTGGCCGACCAGAGAAAAGGCGACGGCGCGAAGTAGTACACCGGCCCCTCGCGCGGCAGCACCTGGCGGAAGCGCTCGATCTCGCCGTTGAAGTCGGCGATCACGCGGCGGGCGCCGCGGTCTTCGGCCAGTTGCAGCAGATCCTTGTTCTGGTGGATGACGGTGTAGCAATCGCCATCGGCCGCCACGAAGTCGCGACGATGGAAGTCGGCGAGGAACTGGCTGTCGGCATCGATGCAGAGGTAGTTGGCCGCGAGCCCCAGGCGCCAGAACTCCGCCTTCACGATCGCCTGCGACAGCTGGCCTTCCATCGTGGCCAGCGTCTCGACCCGCGCCCGCGGGTTGGCGCGCACGATCTCCTCATCGTCGACCAGCGTGCAGCGCGATGAGCCCAGCTGTGCGGCGAACAGCGCGCGATCGGCCGCCGGCATCGACACATAGACCGGGATGCCTTCGCGGTTGTGCCGCTCGATGCTCGCGAGCAGCCGGCGAACGCGCAGCACGTCGCGCCGGTACGACTTGCAGTACAGGACGATGTCGTTCACGGCTACAGCAAAACGATGTCGTACTGCTCGGGCGTCATCTGGTTCTCGGCCGACAGCGAGATCGGCTTGCCGATGAAATCGGACAGGCCGGCCAGGTGCTGGCTCTCTTCGTCGAGCAGCATCTCCACCACCGCCGGCGACGCGATCACGCGGAACTCCTTCGGATCGAACTGCCGCGCCTCGCGCAGGATCTCGCGCAGGATGTCGTAGCAGACGCTGCGCGCCGTCTTGACCTGGCCGCGCCCTTCGCACACCGGGCAGGGCTCGCAGAGCATGTGGGCCAGCGACTCGCGGGTGCGCTTGCGGGTCATCTCGACCAGGCCCAGCTGCGTGAAGCCGCTGACGGTGATCTTGGTGCGGTCGCGTGCGAGCTGCTTGCGGAACTCGGCCAGCACCGCGCCCTGGTGCTCGTCGCGCGTCATGTCGATGAAGTCGACGATGATGATGCCGCCCAGGTTGCGCAGCCGCAGCTGGCGCGCGATGGCGCCGGCCGCCTCGAGGTTGGTCTTGAAGATGGTGTCGTCGAAGTTGCGCGCGCCGACGAAGCCACCGGTGTTGACGTCGATCGTCGTCAGCGCCTCGGTCTGGTCGATGATCAGGTAGCCGCCCGATTTGAGGTCCACGCGCCGCGCCAGCGCCTTCGCGATCTCCGCATCGATGTTGTAGAGGTCGAAGATCGGCCGCTCGCCGCGGTAGTGCTCCAGCTTGCTCACCGCGGTGGGCGTGTAGGCCTGGCCGAAGCTGCGCAGGTGCTCGTACTGCAGCCGGGAGTCGATGCGGATCGATTGCGTGTCGTCGTTGGTCAGGTCGCGCAGCACGCGTTCGGCCAGGCTCAGGTCCTGGTGCAGCAAGGTGCCGGGCGGCACCGCGAAGCTGCGCTCGCGGATCGCGGCCCAGGCCTTGCGCAGGTAGGCGATGTCGTCGGCCAGCTCCTGGTCGCTCGCCTCCTCGGCATTGGTGCGCAGGATGAAGCCGCCTCCGCCCCCCTCTTCCGGCTTGCCGACCAGCGCCTGCATGCGCTGTCGCAGCTGCTCGCGCAGCTCGTGCGAGCCGATCTTCTGCGAGATGCCGATGTGGTTGTCCTGCGGCAGGTAGACCAGCATGCGGCCGGCGATGCTGATCTGCGACGACAGCCGCGCGCCCTTGGTGCCGATCGGGTCCTTGATCACCTGCACGGTGAGCGTCTGGCCCTCGAACACCAGCTTCTCGATCGGCGTGGGCGGCGCGGCGCCTTCGCCGCGCGGGCCGCTGCCGTTGAGGTGCAGGTCGGCCACGTGCAGGAAGGCCGCGCGTTCCAGGCCGATGTCGATGAAGGCCGACTGCATGCCGGGCAGCACGCGCGCGACCTTGCCGAGGTAGATGTTGCCGACCAGCCCCCGCTCCAGCGTGCGTTCGAAGTGCAGCTCTTGCACTGCGCCGTTTTCGACGATGGCCACCCGCGTTTCCTGCGGGGTCCAGTTGATCAGGATGTCTTGCATGAAATCATGGTAGCCGCTGGCGTCCGGCGGCCGTCTTGCGCCCAACCCTTAAAGCTGGAGCAACTGTGCCGTTTCGTACAGCGGCAGGCCCATGATCCCCGAGTAGCTGCCCTCGATGCGGCTGATCCACGCCGCCGCCGCGCTCTGGATGGCATAGGCCCCAGCCTTGCCCCGCGGCTCCCCGCTGGCCACGTAACGGGCGATCTCGCGGGGCGTGAGCTCACGGAAATGCACCTTCGACACGTTGAGCAGCATCGCGTCGCGCCGGCCGCGGCGCACCGCCACCGCGGTGAGCACGCGATGGGTGCGGCCCGACAGCAGCGCCAGCGTGCGCGCCGCATCCTCGTCATCGGCCGGCTTGCCGAGGATGGTGCGGCCGATCGCGACGGTGGTGTCGGCGCAGAGGATGGGCGCTGCAGGCAGGCCACGGCGCTTGCAGCGCTGCACGGCGGCCTTGAGCTTGGCCAGCGTCACGCGCTGCACGTAGTCGGCCGGCAGCTCGCTCGGCAGCACGGCCTCGAGCGCCTCGGCGTCTTCATCGTCGCCCGGCAGCAGCAGTTCGTGCTCGACACCGATCTGGTACAGCAGCTGCCGCCGGCGCGGGCTCTGGGAAGCGAGGTAGATCATGGGACGGCGCGCGCTCATTCGCGGTGATACGGGTGCCCCGCCATCACCGACCAGGCGCGGTACAGCGCCTCGGCCAGCAGCACGCGGACGAAGGCATGGGGCAGGGTCAGGTCAGAGAGCCGCAGGCTTTCGTCGGCGGTTTGCTTCAGCGCCGGGTCCAGCCCGTCGGGGCCACCGATCAGCAGCACGGCATCGCGGCCCTCGCCCATCCAGCGCTGCAGCCGATCGGCCAGCTGCACCGAGGTGACGCGGTCGCCGCGCTCGTCGAGCACGATGCGCCGCGCGCCCTTGGGAATGGCGGCCTCGAGGCGCTGCGCCTCGGCGGCCATCAGCGCGGCCGCGCTCTTGGTGCTGCGCGGCTCGGCCTTCACGGCCTTCAACTCCAGCCGGCACTCGGGCGGAAAGCGCTTGGCGAAGTCTTCATAGGCCGTCTCGGCCCAGGCCGGCTGGCGCTGGCCCACGGCGACGATCAGCAGGCGCACAGCAGGCTCAGCCGCCGCCGAGCCGCCTCAAGGCGGCTGAGCACCCCCTTGGGGGGCAGGAGCAAAGCGACGTGGGGGTCGACATTTGTCAGCGGGAAGCCGTCTTCCTGGCCGGCGCCTTCTTCGCCGGCGTCTTCGCTGCGGCACTCTTGACGCCGACGGTGCGGGTCACCGCCGGCTTCTTGGCTGCCGTCTTCTTCGCAGCCGTCTTCTTCGCAGGCGCCTTCGCAGGGGCGGCGGCCTTCCTGGCGGGCGCCTTCTTGGCCGGAGCCTTCGCG
>Ga0207706_10001127_pt1 | contig 27189 bp, 19 predicted proteins | sample KBSC53metaG_FD_184318 | JGI IMG/M metagenome (GOLD analysis project Ga0207706, IMG submission 184318) | Corn rhizosphere microbial communities from Kellogg Biological Station, Michigan, USA - KBS C5-3 metaG (SPAdes) (version 2) | ecosystem: Host-associated > Plants > Roots > Rhizosphere > Soil ... | reverse complement strand
TTTCCGGAGCGTCCCGGTACAGCGGGAAGGTCGTCGGTTCTCCCGAAGCTTCGGGATCCGATATTCTCCACTACCGGGCAACTTTAGATTTTAAAGTTGTCCTTTTTTTTGCGCTGGAACTCTTGTCAACAGTCGACATCAGCAAGAGGACGGTTTATTTTGCCAGTTCGACATTTATTTTTCCAAAATTTTGGAGTCTTCCGAGAAAAATCGAGGAATGAAATATGGATTGACGAAAAAAATCTGCCTACAAGTTTATCAAAGGTATTAGCAAGCTTATAGAGAACTAAACGATTCAGTTGATGTTAAAGCACCAAATTCCGGAAATAATAATATCTCTGATGTAAACACATTTTCAATTCAAACCGGGCCATACCGGACACAAGCAGTATCAAATCCGAACACTTGTACTGCGGTCGAAGAAATAAATAATTGATTGCCATTTAGTCGCAACATTGGCTCTCTTTTGGATAACTTAACTGAACATTTATCCCCTTTAAATCATCCGTTATGATCAGTCACTATATTAAATCTGCATTGCGGCATTTTACACGACATAAGCTTTATACTGCAATCAATGTATTCGGCCTGGCGCTCGGTGTTTGCGGCTGCCTGATCATTTTCCTGATTGCAAGTTTCGAATTCAGCTTTGACAGGTTTCACCCGGACAAAGACCGTATTTACTGTGTTGATGCAAGTGTTCCGGACAATACAGCGTTCGACCGCGGTCATTGGAACTCGGTGCCGCCTCCTATGGCTGATGCCATGAGAAGTGAAATGTCGGGCCTTGAAACAGTCGCGGCATTTCAACACTATAGCGCCAAAGTGAAAATAAAAGAGGGTGAAAAAGTGATTAAATCATTCGATGGCGCAGACGGAATCATTGCTGAAGCTGACTACTTTGACATTCTTCCTTATACCTGGCTAAGTGGAAATAAGAAAACTTCGCTGAGTAAGCCAATGACAGTCGTACTTACTCAAAACCGTGCGAGAACTTACTTCGGCAACCTGTCACCTGATAAAATGATAGGCAAAACGATAACATACGATGATTCACTTACAGTAACAGTTACCGGCATTCTTCAGGATTGGAATAAAAATTCAGATTTTAATTTTAGCGATTTTATTTCATTCAGTACAATAAACAGCAGTTTCCTAAAAGACCAGATTCAATTGGATAACTGGTATATGCTAAACCACGGTAGCCAGGAATTGGTTAAACTGGCTCGTGGTGTTGAACCGGCACAAATAGATGCTCAGTTTCCGTCTTTCATTAAGAAGCATCTCGATGCTGATCCTAATACGAAGTTGCATATCCAACTTCAGCCATTTACTGGTATTCATTTTCACGCAGAATATGGAGGTGAAGCAAGGAAAGCTGCTGACCTTAGAACACTATATATTCTTTCATTTGTTGCGTTATTTATCCTATTTATCGCAGCAATCAATTTTATTAATTTATCTACAGCGCAATCAATCGAACGTGTTAGGGAAATAGGTATACGTAAGGTGCTGGGCGGAGGAAACAGAATAATTCTACTTCAATTTCTAATAGAAGCGCTTACCTTATCTCTTTTTGCGGGCTTCATTGCTATTTTGGCGGTAAAGCCATTGTTGAACTTATTTAGTTTCTATATTCCGACAGGTGTAAGCTTCGACCCTTTGGACCACAATAATTGGATATTTCTGATTGGACTCGCCATATTTACTACGTTGTTCGCTGGTCTCTATCCCGCAAAATTATTATCAGCTTTCCGTCCGGTGCCGAGTCTTAAAGGAGAAGTAGGTCCAAAAACAAGCACTAAAGGATATCTCCGAAAAAGCCTGATTGTTTTTCAGTTTACCATTTCGCTCATTTTTATCGTCGGAACACTGGCCATCGCCAAGCAAATTAGATATATGCAGACGCAGAATCTTGGTTTTAAAACGAGCAACATCATTACGCTGAGGAGCCTTTGGAATGATCGGACAGGAAATATGCAAGTGCTTGCAAGCCGGGTGAAAAGCTTTTCAGGGGTTGAACAGGTTATAACGGAAGCGTTTCCACCGATGGGTTTTGCGCACATGGGTAACGGCATACAATTGCTGGGAAGTAACGAAAAGCCCATTCAGGCTTCTATTCATTCAGGCAATGAAGACTTTGTTCCCTTTTACAACATGAAAATAATTGCTGGCCGTAATTTACTTCATGGTGATAGCACGAGAGAGTATCTGATAAATGAAACCGCGGTAAAAGCGCTTGGCTTCGATAATCCCAACCAAGCCATCGGCAGGCTTTTACAATTGGATGGTCAGAACAATGCATATCCCATTGCGGGGATAGTTGCTGATTTTTATGAAAACTCATTCAGACAGCATATTATGCCTGTGGTCATTGCTAATGACCCGAAGGTTCGAAACAGCATGGCCTTTAAACTAACGTCCGCTGAATACAAAAAGGCTGATATATCTTCACTGGTTGGCCGCATAGCAAAAGAATGGAAGAAAATTTATCCTGACGAACCCTTTGAGTATGCGTTTCTGGGCGACTCTATCGCGAGATTATACGAAACTGAACAGCGAACGAAATGGCTGATGCAAATAGCTACGCTGATCACTATTTTTATTTCAAGTATTGGGTTATTTGGATTGGCTGTCTTCTCGACTGAAAGACGGGCTAAAGAAATCAGCATCCGAAAAGTGCTTGGTGCAAGCGTGACAAACATCTTAGCTATGCTAAACAGGGAGATTGTTGTATTGATTGTCATTTCACTGCTGATTTCGTCACCGATTTCCTGGTTTTTCATACAAAAATGGCTGCAGAATTTTGCCTACCACACCAACTTGAATTTATGGGTCTTTTTAGTGGCAGGCGCTTGCGCGTTACTAATAGCAGTTGCAACGATTAGTTTTCAAACTATCAGATCTGCTATAGCCAATCCTGTGATCGGTTTGAGAAATGAATAACAGAAGAGGGCCTATGAGAAATGGCCGGAGTGGTGTAAAAAGTTTTGCCCGTAGCTTTCAAATGTTGTCGCACAAGAGTGCCAAATCATCAAGAAAGTTCGATATTTGTCTGGTCGCCTCCACTAAAATTACTACAAAAAACAAAGGCAATTTTTATAGGTTTCCGGAGCGTCCCGCTACATCGGGAAGGTCGTCGGTTCTCCCGAAGCTTCGGGATCCGATATTCTCCACTAAATTCACTGCGAGTAACGCGATCACAAAGCCCTTTATTATCCAAAACAGGCTGGTTACAGGGTTATTTTTTCTGGTCGTACGGAATATAGTTTTGCCAGCGCCACGGAGTGTACTTGTCTCCTACTGCAAACTCAAGTAATTCTTTGAAAATTCCCTCACCGTTATCGCTATTGGTAAGAATTAAAATACCCATTTGCTTTTCGGGAAAAATTATAAAATAATGCTGAAAGCCATCGCCGTGACCTTCTTTAAAAGCACCAAAGCCATAGGGCGTTTGCAGAATTCCCCACCCAAGTCCATAACTGAGCTGAATTTTATCATTTTCGCTATTCGTGGTATCAAGCCACGATTGTGCCTCCATCTGTATTTTTGAACGCAGTCTTAATTGCGGTGTGAACATTTCTTTATATGAAACTGCTCCTAAAATTCTTTGCTCTAATACTCCTTCTAAAAACAAACTTAGATCATCAGGCGTAGTTTCAAGTGTACTTGCACTGCGTGGTGCATTGTCTTTATCTTTTTCCAAAACTTTGCCATTGGTATCGTGGCCATGACAGTAATTTTTTTCGAAACGGGCTTGCCACGTATAAGCTGACGTACTCATCCCCAGCGGGCGAAATATTTTTTCTTCCATTAACTGCTCCAATAATTTCCCTGTTATTTTTTCTAATACAAATTGCAAATAGCACAATCCTTCACCTGAGTAACTATACCCCGAACCAGGTTCAAAGTCAACACGAAGTTTCTGGTCCGGCTCATACCAGCGCCAGTTAGGAAAACCCGATGTGTGATCAAGGCACATTCTCGCGGTAATTTTTTTGTGAAGAGAATCTCCCTTCAGATCAGTATAATCCTGGTTCCAGCTCGTTCCTTTCCCATAAGCAGATACAGGTTGTGGTAAATAACTTTCTAAAGGTTTATCCAGCTCTATTACTTTTTCCTCAACCATCTTCATTACCAGCACCGCAAAGACCGCCTTGCTTAATGAAGCACCGTAGAAGTTAGTATTTGTTTGCAGAGGTTCTTTTGTGTCAAAGCGTTTATAGCCAAAAACCTTTTTATAAACTGGTTTGTTTTTATTAAAAACGGTGATAGCAAGACCTTGTACATTTCCATCTTTCACCAGTTGTTGAACTTTATTGTCAAGCTCAGCAGAACTGATCTTACTATCATCGAGACGGGTAACAGTTTGTGAAAAACTAATGACAGGGATTATGACCAGGATCAAAAAATAAGAATGAAAACCAAAGACCATAAGATTAGATCGATTTAATGAGGAAGATACATGATTCATTTTATACGTGTAACTTTGAACAATACTGAATGATCACATGGGCATCTGGAGACAAATATCACAATACTTCTATTTGAGAAAACCGGATAAGCCCGAAACAAAATGGGTGGGATACATGCATTGGATCAATCGCATTTGTTTGTTTATGTTTATCCTTTGTATGATAATTCTTGCCATTAAATTACTTCGATAAAAAGTGGATGATCGACCTTGCTGCTTTCACGGACGCATTACCTCCCTCGCTCAAAATCTGTTTTAATTCAGCATAGTCTTTTTTTAATTCAGCAATTCGCCTTTCATTCGTGAGTAATTCGTGTAATTCGTGCTTTAAATTCCCAACTGTAAGATCGTTTTGTATCAATTCTTTTACCACGAGTCTGTCCATGATCAAATTCACCATAGAGATATATTTTACCTTGATCACTCTTTTTGCAATTTGATAAGAGATGGTCGAACCCTTGTAACAAACAACTTCAGGTACACCGAACAAAGCGGTTTCCAATGTAGCTGTTCCCGAGGTGACCAAGGCTGCATTTGCCTGTGATAGCAAATTGTATGTTTGATTTTTTACGGCACTAACATTTGAATATGCTTTTGTAAAATTTTGATAGAATTCATCTTCAACAGAAGGAGCTTCGGCAATAATGAATTGATAGCCGGGAAAAAATTTACTTACCTCCAGCATGATCGGAAGTTTTTTTGCGATCTCTTGTTTACGACTACCCGGAAGCAAGGCGACAATCGGCTTATCTGAATATTTTCGATCTTTGATCTTTGATTTTTGGCTTTCGATCACCTCAGCCAGCGGATGCCCTACATATTCCACGTCCCAGTTCCATTTGTTTTTGAAATACTCTTTTTCGAAGGGTATAATGACGATCATTTTATCAATATCTTTTTTCATTTCCTTCACGCGGTTCTCTTTCCAGGCCCAAACCTGGGGTGAGATATAGTAAATAACTTTTAATCTTTGTTGCTTTGCCCATTTGGCAATCCGGAGGTTGAAACCAGGATAATCAATAAGAATTAATGCATCGGGTTTGAATTGCAGGATATCTTTTTTACAGAATCTCAGATTTTTTAAGATCGTACCAAGGTTTTTCACTACTTCGGCAAAACCCATAAAGGCAAGATCGCGATAATGCTTTACGAGATGAGCGCCGGCTTGTTGCATAAGATCTCCACCCCAGCAGCGAATGTCTGCGGTATCATCAAGTTTTTTTAATTCTTTGATGAGGTTACTTCCATGCAGGTCACCCGAAGCTTCACCGGCTATAATGTAATATTTCATGCCAAGCCCGCCTTAAGCGGAGAGTTTTATGATTTGCAAAATACTTAATTGCTGAAAGACATCACGCGAAGGCGCAAAGATCGCAAAGCTGGTCTTATGTATTCGTTGCGTTTCTTTGCGCTGTTGCGTGAAATAATAACAGCGAGCAGAAAGTTGAATGGAGCGTCGCAACCGAAGTTTCATCAGGGTTTTGTTGCCGGTGTCATAATAACAACAAACAGTCCAAAAGGATTCCTTCGGAACAACCGTAAACTACAAACCTTTTTTTACCTTCGCCACCATGACGGAAAAAATTCTGATCCTTGATTTCGGTTCACAATATACCCAGTTAATTGCCCGCGCCGTAAGAGAAGCCAGTGTGTACTGTGAAATTATTCCTTATCAAAAAACTTTTGAGTTTGAACCCGGTCTGAAAGGAATTATTCTTTCGGGCTCTCCGTTTTCTGTAAATGATGACCAGGCCCCGGATGTCAACGTCCAGGCATTTATAAAAAAAGTACCGGTATTGGGAGTTTGTTACGGGGCACAATTAACGGCAAAACGTTTTGGGGGAAGAGTAGAAAAGAGCAATAAACGCGAATATGGAAGGGCACTGCTACACAAACAAAAGAATGACGTGTTGCTGAAGGATGTGATGGAAAAAAGCCAGGTCTGGATGAGCCATGCTGATACAATCTTAGAATTGCCGAAAGGATTTGAATTATTGGCAACAACTGAAAGCATTCCTGTTGCCGCATTCAGAAAAAACGGAGCTACTGACTCACGGTTTACAACTCATCACTCACCACTCACCACTCCTTCGGCCGCCGAAGGCTTGCCGAAGGCGCAGCACGACTTTCCTTTATATGGTTTGCAATTTCATCCAGAAGTATATCATTCTATTGAAGGCAAAAAGATCCTTCATAATTTTTTGGTAAATGTTTGCGGATGTAAGCAGGATTGGACACCTGCTCATTTTATTTCTGATTCTGTTGCACAGCTGAAAGCAAAGATCGGTGATCGTAAAGTAGTGATGGCATTGAGTGGCGGAGTAGATTCCACTGTTGCAGCAACACTGATCAGTCGTGCTATCGGTGGCCATCTTTATGGAATTTTTGTTGATAATGGCGTACTGCGCAAAGATGAATTTGAAACAGTATTGGCCACTTACAAAAAAATTGGATTGAATGTAAAGGGGATCGATGCCAGGAAAAGATTTTATGATGAGCTTGCGGGTAAAACTGACCCCGAGGCAAAAAGAAAGACTATCGGCAGATTGTTTATCGAGATCTTCCAGGAAGAAGCTAAAGAAATCGAAGACATAGAATTGCTTGGACAGGGGACTATTTATCCTGACGTAATTGAAAGTGTATCTGTGCATGGCCCGTCCATGACAATAAAATCGCATCACAATGTTGGGGGCTTGCCGGACAAAATGCATTTGGACCTGGTAGAGCCGCTGCGTTTTTTATTCAAAGATGAAGTGAGGAAGGTAGGAATCGAGTTGGGGATACCCGAAGAGATGGTCGGACGTCATCCCTTTCCCGGACCCGGCCTGGCCATAAGAATTCTGGGAGAAGTGACAGAAGAAAAGGTGAGGTTGCTGCAGGAAGCCGATCATATTTATGTGAAAGCTTTAAAAGAACACCATTTATATGCAACGGTATGGCAGGCTGGTGCCATCCTGTTACCGGTAAAAAGCGTGGGCGTGATGGGTGATGAAAGAACTTATGAATTTACAATTGCATTGCGTGCCGTGACCAGTGTGGATGGAATGACAGCCGATTGGGCGCATCTACCATATGATTTTTTAGCACATGTTTCAAGTGAGATCATTAATAATGTAAAGGGAATTAACCGGGTTGTGTATGATATAAGCAGCAAACCGCCGGCAACGATAGAGTGGGAGTGAAGAAGAACCACGATTTACAGGATTAAATAAGGATTATGAGGATCAAACAATTCTTTTATCTATTTAGTTTTTTTCTTCTTCTGACCTTTACATTGTTTGGTCAGACTGGGAAACACAAGATCGCCATTTTCAGCCCATTGTATCTTGATTCTGCGTTTGATGACCTCGCCAACTACCGTTACGAAAAACAGTTTCCAAAATTCATCAATCCAGGTCTTGAATTTTACGAAGGCGTACAATTGGCATTAGACTCTTTAGCAAAGGAAGGAACGCAATTGGAAGTGTTTATTTATGACACCCGGTCCGGGAAAGAACCATTGGAGCAACAGTTAAGTAAATTAGATACGAGTATAGAATTGATCCTTGCTTATGCTAACCCACAGGAAAGCTGGAATATTGCCAATACAGCAAAGACAAAAAAAATTCCTTATATCAACGTTAATCTCCCGAACGATGCAGGCATTACCGATAATCCTTATTTCGTAATGCTGAACTCTACATTGCAAACCCATATTGAGCATTTATATAAGTACCTGCAAAAAAATTATGCCCTGTCACCCATCATTATGTTTCGTAAAAAAGGTCAAATGGAAGATATCATCAGGTCTTTTTTTGATAGTGCCGGGAAAAATACCTTGTCGGTTCGCCTGAAGGTAAAGTACGTTGACCTGGTAGACAGTTTCACTGTAAATCAGCTGGCAGCCAAGCTTGACAGTAATGTGCATACTGTTTGTGTCGCAGGTAGTCTGGATGAGAATTTTGGAAGACGATTAAGCCTGCAACTCGCTTCGATTGACAAATCTTATCCACTTACATTGGTCGGGATGCCTACGTTTGATAATTTGACAAAAGATTTTACGACGCCTCAATACAAAGGACTCGAAATTGTATATAGCACACCATTTTATAATTCAAGAATGGATAAAGTGAGCCAGGCCATCACTGATTACTTTAATACAAAGATGTATGCACGCCCAAGCGACATGGTGATGCGTGGCTATGAAGCCACTTGGCGTTTTTCCAAGCTATTGCTTGAGTATGGAAAGGATATAGCGTCCAACCTGACCCGCAAAGAATTCAATATATTTCGTGAACTCGATATCCAGCCTGTCATCAACAAACAAACAACCAACCTTGATTATTTCGAGAACAAAAAATTATTCTTCGTGAAATGGCAGGATGGAATTATTAAGGGGGTGAACTAGTTTCTTGTTGCTCGTCCCTGGTTGTTGGTTATTTTTATGTCACCAGCTTTTTGTAATTCTTATCATCTCTTGTTGCGTCGCACACTTTATCGTTCAGTTCCTTATTCGGCATTTTAAGAAGGAGGTAAGTTCTTTGTGTTTCTTTGCGCCTTGGCGTGAATGATATTCAGGCACGCTTTTCGTCTACAATAAAACTAAATTTACTGAGGTCGCAGCTAAAAGCTTATAGCTTGCAGCCATATTAGCATGCCTTTAATCGAATTCACAGACAGAGGTCTTTACTGCAGAGCCGGAGGTTTTTATATCGATCCCTGGAAAGCGGTTGATAAAGCAATTATAACTCACGCACATAGTGACCATGCCCGGTGGGGCTCAAAATATTATTTGTGTCATACGCAATGCAAACCCCTTCTGCAAATGAGATTGGGAACAAACAATTATCAAACTGTGGAATGGGAAGAGAAAATTTTTATGAATGGCATACAGGTTTCATTGCACCCTGCAGGTCACATGATCGGTTCTTCACAAATAAGGATTGAATATAAAGGAGAAGTTTGGGTTGTTAGTGGCGATTATAAGATCGAAGACGATGGGTTAAGCGGAAAATTTGAACCGGTCAAATGCAACACATTCATTACTGAATCAACATTTGGTTTGCCTATTTACAACTGGAAACCGCAACAGGAGATCTTTCAGAATATCCAGGACTGGGTTGCCAGGAACAGGGAGTTGGGAAAGACGTCAGTATTTATAGCTTATAGTTTAGGAAAGGCACAGCGGTTATTGCAATGTTTGCCCGAACTGAACTTACCTATTTATGTTCACGGTGCTATTTGGAATGCTCATGAAACTTTAACAGGCAGTGGAGTTCAACTTCCGGATGTAAAACGAATAGATTATGATACACCAAAAGGATCATACATTAACAACATCATCATTGCTCCACCCGGTGCAGAAGGCTCTTCATGGATGAGGCGTTTCTTTCCCTACGCGGTGGGTATTTGCAGCGGGTGGATGCAGGTAAGAGGTACGGTAAGAAGAAAAAATGCCGATGCGGGGTTTGCTCTTAGTGATCATGCTGACTGGAAAGGTTTGCTGCAGGCTGTAAAAGAAACAGAGGCAGGAAAAGTTTTTGTCACTCATGGTTACCAGGCTGTCTTCAGCCGGTATTTAAATGAGATAGGAATTGAGGCAGCGGAAGTAAAAACAGAATATGGAAATGAGGAAGAAGAAAATAGTATCGCAATTACGGAACAGGACAATACCTGATCATTGATTTATTTATTATTAATTATTGGCTCTCACATCAAAAATAATCAGTGATCAGTGATCAATAATTAAGGCATGAAGCAGTTCGCTGATTTAGTGATAAAGCTTGGCACGTCAACAAAGACCAACGAAAAGCTGGGTGCTTTGTCGGAATATTTTTCTATTGCTAATGACAAGGACAAAGTTTGGGTGATCGCTATTTTTAGTGGAAGAAGACCTAAACGTGCGGTCAATTCTACTCAACTATGGACCTGGTGCAATGAACTGGCAAAGTTACCAGATTGGTTATTTGAAGAATGTTATCATGCGGTGGGTGATCTTGGTGAGACGATCGCCTTGCTTTTACCGGAGATGACCATTGCCGACGCCCGTCCGAACGGGTCATCCGGGCGGGCCTCTCATCCTTTGCACTATTACTTAGAAACATTGATCAGTATTGAAAAAGAAGATGAGTCGGTTCGTAAAGAATTTATCTTACGATCATGGCAAACGATGACGCAGGCAGAACGTTTTGTTTTTAATAAATTAATTACCGGTAATTTTCGCATTGGTGTATCACAAAACACCATGGTCAATGCATTGTCAAAAACCAGCAAACTCGAATCTTCCATTATCGCCCATCGCATCAGTGGCAACTGGGATCCTGTGACAACCAACTTTTCAGATCTGCTCAGCGAACTGGCAGTAACCACTGATTATTCAAAACCTTATCCATTTTATTTGGCTTATGCGATCGAAGACGAGGTGAATACACTGGGTGAACCCAATGAATGGCAGGCAGAGTGGAAATGGGACGGTATCCGCGGTCAGATCATCAAACGCAATCATGAATTATTTGTGTGGAGCAGGGGAGAAGAATTGATGACAGAAAAATTTCCTGAATACCATGCGTTAAAGAATCATTTGCCAAATGGAGTTGTTCTTGACGGAGAGATCATACCATACAAGAGTCAATCAGCCTCCTCCTACGGGGGAGGTGTGGAGGGGGCTCCACTTCCATTTGCATTATTGCAAACGAGGATCGGGAGAAAGAATGTAACAAAAAAGCAATTAACCGAAGCACCGATCACTTTTTTTGCTTATGATCTGTTGGAGTATGAAGGGAATGATATAAGGGAAACGCTTTTGGTTGAAAGAAGAACCTTGCTTGAAAAAATTGTAAAGGAGATCAATCATCCCGCATTGTTGTTATCACCTGTTATTTCATTTACCACGTGGGCAGAATTAACTGCCCTTCGCGGGCAGTCGAGGAACCTGGGCAGCGAGGGAATAATGCTAAAAAGAAAAGATTCCATTTACCAGGTGGGAAGAAAAAGAGGTGATTGGTGGAAATGGAAAATAGATCCATTGGTTATCGATGCTGTAATGATCTATGCACAAAAGGGTCATGGCCGGAGAAGTAGCTTATATACGGATTACACCTTTGCAGTAAAGGACGGGGATAAACTCGTGGGATTCACAAAAGCCTATTCGGGATTGACCGATAAGGAATTTGCACAGGTCGATAATTTTGTAAAAAGAAATTCGTTAGAAAAATTTGGGCCCGTGAGAACCGTGAAACCTGAACTTGTCTTTGAAATTGCGTTTGAGGGTATCGCCGCATCCAATCGTCATAAATCCGGTGTAGCTTTGCGTTTCCCGAGGATCAACCGCTGGAGAAAAGATAAAACCGCCAATGAGATCAATACACTGGACGATCTGAAAAAAATGCTGGAACTTTATGGTAAATGAGTTCTATTTGAGATTTGATATTTGATGTTTGAGATTTGATGTTTGGTTCTTGAATATTAATTCTTTCATCCTATTATGAAGAAATTATTTGTGGCTGCCGTGATAGTGTTTGGTTGTATTTCTTTTGTTACGATTACTTCCCTCCATGATGACCCTGTCGTTATCCCTCCCAGCAAACAAAGGATCGGTAATGCTGATTCAGGATATCACTATATAGTTACCGGTGACTATGTAAACAGCGGTATTCCCTTTGGTTTATACAATCTTGGATTTAAAAAGGAAAAGGCAAACATTCTTGACAGGCAAAATGAAAACGCGGAGGTGCGTTATGATTTCAACGTTGTAAAGGCAGTCAATGGGGAAAGCGTTGTGGTGCCCAATTGTTTTCAATGTCATGCCGAATTTTTCGATGGTAAATTAGTTGTGGGTCTTGGAAATTCAACCGGAGATTTCACAAAGACAAAAAATTTGAAGACCTATGAGAAGGTGCTGATGGCATATTTGAAGTTAAGTCCTAAGAAATATGAAGCGGCAAAAGAAGCTTTGACCGTTGCAAGATCGATCGGGGATGATTTTTACACAGAGGTCGCAGGTGTTAACCCTGCAGACCGGCTCACAGCGCTCCTGGTCGTACACCGCGACCCGGCAACATTTGCCTGGAATGAAGAGCCTTCCGTAGACTTGCCTGAACAGGTTATTCCTTCTGATGTACCAGCGTGGTGGTTATTGAAAAAAAAGAATGCCATGTTTTATAACGGATTTGGTCGTGGAGATTTTGGAAAATTTTTGATGGGCTCAAGCTTACTTACGACCAATGATACAATGCATGCAAAGGGGGTGGATGGACACATGCCTGATGTGCTGGCTTATATTTTTTCAGTTCAACCGCCGAAATATCCAAAGAAAATAGATGAGTCACTTGCTGAAAAAGGAAGGATCATTTTTGAAAACACCTGCAGTGAATGTCACGGCACTTATGGAAGTAAAGAGGAATATCCTAATCTTTTAATTCCTGAATCGATTATTGGCACTGATTCCTTATTGAACCAAAGTAATTATCAGTATTCTGATATGATCGACTGGTACAATAGAAGCTGGTTCAGTAAAGGGGATCACCCGGCTAAACTTGTTCCCTTTAACGGATATGTCGCTCCGCCATTGAATGGTATCTGGATCACTGCACCCTATTTTCACAATGGATCTGTGCCTACTATCGAGGCGGTACTTAATAGCAAGTTGCGTCCCACTTACTGGACAAGGGATTTTGCACAGGGAACTACTCCCGGAGATTCTACAAAATATGATTACGAGAAACTAGGCTGGCAATTTCAAGCGCTTCCAGGCGCCGATAACAAATACATTTATAATACAACCTTACCCGGTTATGGAAATTATGGACACAGTTTCGGTGATCAATTGAGCGAGGCAGAACGAAAGGCAGTGATCGAATACCTGAAGACGCTGTGATAAAATAAAGCCCGCGATCAGATCGCAGGCTTTAGAAGGGGAAATAACTTAATAACGACTGTAGTAATTTCTTATCCGGTAGACAAATTCACCATAGATACTTTCCTGGATACACTTCATGACGTCTTCTTCACGGGGAGGAGTATCCTGTACTTTGTTTAGTGACTGTTTATCTTCATCGCCTAAAGCCCTCTCATCACCTGTATAAGAGCTAAACGCAGTTGACCAGCTACTATTACCAACGACATTGTCACTCCATAGCCATTTGCCATTCTTGTCACGAATGTTGATGCTTAAATTTCCTTGTGAAGACATGGTTCTTTGTGTCGTGATGATATTTGCTTTTACTTTTGCATACTGTTTTATCACTGAATCAGGTTTGTATACGGTTTCCTTAACCACTACATCTCTTGAAACCTCTTTTGTAGAATAATTATCCTTAATGGTTCCAATATTTATTTGTGTAAAATGCATTTCAACGATCTCATCGGGAACAATATTTAATCTTTGGGTTTCCCATGTTGAATAGAATTTCACAAATTCGTTGCCCGTATTGTATTGCAGCACCCTTACTATATCATTATCGAAGTTCTGAAGTTGATAATTATAGGAGGCATATTGAAACCCATAGTTGTTAATAGGAACAATGGCTACAACGGTAAGTGCAGCGTCATAGGCCTCATTTATCATCCGTTGGATGTTTGCATCGCCGGGTTTAAAACTTATAGCTGTCTTGAATTCGTGATAAGCATTTTTAGCACTTTGTCTATCGTTATTGTTCATCAACTGCATGCCCCGGTTATAGTGAACGTCACTTGCTTTTGCAGCATTTGCATTTAGGTCAGATGAATAATCTTTAGGCCGAACCAGTTCGTATACGGAAGGTGCCTTGAAAATGGCATTGTACAAATTCTGCAGGTCTGAGTATTCATTATACATCCATTCCCATTTCATTTCATTATCCATCGAGGAATAATTGCGAATGCGATTTTCATGATCGGTAACTGCATACCGATAGGCATCCTGCACAACAGACTTTAATTTTGGGTCGTTGGGGTCTTTTTGCAGTTTTTTTACGGCTACCTGTACTGCTTCGTCATAATTCCCTTTTTGGTAAAGCTTGCTCGCCGATTTACAACCTGCCAACCAGGTACCAACTGCAATAAAAAGAAGAAAGTAAATTTTTTTCATAAACATCATTTTTTGTCTGACGTCCAATTGCCTTTTTTGTAACTATACCCGCCCTGAATTAAATCATCCTTAACAGATTCGTTAACGAAGGTTAATGTTTATTATTATGAGGATAGTATTAATACTTGAGAATATCACGAATAAAATTGTGGTATTCATCAAATTTTGGGAGATTATTGTGTCCGCCACCATGGATTCGGATGAGAGTTATTTTACCCGGATTTAGTTTTTGGAGCGCTTCACTATGCCTGATGGGGATCAGCCTGTCCTTTGTACCATGAATAATATAGGTGTGGCAATTAACATGGCGGATCCATTTATCTGTGCGTAAACGATAACGTAAAACATAACGGACGGGAAGAACAGGGAGGAAGCGTTCTACAACTTTTTGAAAATTGTAATAAGGAGAATCCAGGATCAGGTACCGGGGTTTATTTTCCGAAGCGACTTTTGTAGCAAATCCACTTCCAAGACTCCGGCCATAGACTATTATATGATGTTCATGGTACTGCTTTGACAGTGCGTTGTATACAAACTGCATGTCATCAAGCATCTCCTTTTCACCTCGCTTGCCGGTGCTTTTGCCAAAGCCGCGGTAATCTACAAGGACTACATCATAGTTATAACGATAAAAATCTTTAGCATACCTGGCCCAGCCCTTTATGCTTCTTGTATTACCATGAAAGTAAAGAATAAGACCAAGAGGTTGTTCACGATAAAAATGAAGACCGTTGATCCGAACACCCGGTTCCACGTCAAAAAATAATTCCCTGAAAGGAATATCATATTTGAACTGAAAGTCCTGTTTTAATTTTTCCGGTTTGAAAATAAATTTTTCCTGCAGGAAATAAACAAGAATGAAAAATACAACAATGCCAATGATGATATACCAAATGAAATGCGGCAAACCAGATAAAAACTAATAGTGAATAGATAAAAGTGTTAAGCTAACTATTATCTATTAATTTTTCACTTTTATCTATCAGTCTTCTACTCTTTTCAATTTCAAATTGGCCACGGGGGCGACAATAAGAGGGAATTTCTCAACCGTCACATTACTTACATCAAGCCCAAAACCTTTCTCTTCTGAAAGACTGATCTCCTTAAGCCAGAAGTACAGTTTCATGATGAACTGCTCCATGATCGGCAGGTCATTATCCTGGCTGAGATATTTTTCCATCACGATAAACTGAAAATCGCCAACAGTATTACTCCTTTCCAGGCTTTCATAGCGGCTTGTAATATTTACTTCTTTATTGGCTACCAGGTCTTCAACTACTTTCCGGAACATTAAATTGATCCTGGGTTCTACCCTGAACCCGAGCCTGAACTCTACTCTGATGATATCATTCGGAATAATATGATCAACTCTATACTCGGAGGTATACGGATCATCCAATGTATCTACATGCACCAGCCAATAAATGTCGGCCCGCTTTGGTTTTTTGTTGAGGATCGAATAAATGATCTTATGCTCTATTTCTTTTGGATTATCAGCACTTGTGAGGTATACAAGATGTGTCGCATATTTTGCTACCGATCTGTCATTACTCAACTCCTGTATTTTAGGAATATAGGTTTCAAGCCGAACAAACTCAACATAACGATTTTTGATCTTCCGGCTTTTGAACCAGATATACATGATTAAGAACAGTCCACCACCCACGATCAGGGTCACATAACCGCCATGAGGGAATTTATTGAGATTGGCTGAAAGAAAACTTAATTCAATGGAAAGGTAGACAGAGAGATAGATATAAATGAATATCGATCTTGTCCTTCTCGATATCAGGAAATTTGCAAATAAAATGGAAGTGGCGATCATACACAACGTTATTGCTAAGCCATAGGCTGCTTCCATATTTGTTGACTTTTGGAAATAAAGCACCATGCTGGTACACCCAAAAAACAAAAGGAAATTTACACCCGGCACATACAGTTGCCCTCTTTCCTCTGTAGGATAACCAATACGAAGCTTTGGCCACAAATTGAGTCGCATGGCCTCACTTACAAGTGTGAACGATCCACTGATCAATGCCTGGCTGGCAATTACAGCAGCCGCGGTTGCGATAATGATCCCAAACAATCTGAACCATTCCGGCATTGTACCAAAAAAAGGATTTCCTGTTGAAACATCAAATACCTGGTTTCTAAAATTAGCCAGGAGCCATGCTCCTTGCCCGAGGTAATTGACAATAAGACACGTCTTTACAAATATCCACGAATAACGAATATTCCATTTTCCGCAATGACCAAGATCAGAATACAGGGCTTCAGCCCCGGTAGTGCAGAGAAAGACCGCACCTAATATCCAAAAACCCCTGGGGTAGTTAGTCAGCAAGTTGACCGCATAGTGAGGCGAAAATGCTTTGAAGATCGACCAGTCGTCAGAAATATGACTGATACCTATCACTCCCATCATGATAAACCAAAGCGACATGATAGGTCCAAATAATTTACCTATTGAAGCTGTACCAAATTGCTGAAGAAAAAATAAAACGGTAAGAATGCCGAGTACAATATAAATGATGGTCCAGTCGCTGATTTGTGCAACACGCGGCAACTGGCGCATGCCTTCTACTGCCGAGGTTACGGAAATAGGTGGTGTGATCATACCATCGGCGATCAATGCTGCTCCGCCAAGCATGGCGGGAAGTACAAGCCACCGCTTTTGTCTTCTTACAAGGGCGTACAAAGAAAAAATTCCACCTTCACCCCTGTTATCAGCTCTCAGGGTAAGTATCACATATTTTACTGTTGTCTGGAGAGTAAGTGTCCATATGATACATGACAAGCCGCCGAGTATGAGGTCTTCACTAATGGTCTTTCCGTTAATGATAGCATTAAACACATACAGAGGTGAAGTTCCTATATCACCGTAAATAATTCCTAGGGCGATGATTAATCCTGCAAACGTGACTCTATTGGTCGGTATTCTCACTTTGGAAAATAAATTTATGTCCGGGTTCGATTTTACAGGGACATCCTGCAAATGTATAGCGAAAAATAAATTACAAGTAATAACTTCGGAAAATCGTAGGATAATATTTAAATATTTCTGGAAATGAGCGGCAACCTTCAGCGATTATTTATTGTCTTACAGCAATTAACAAGGCTGTGGCTGTATAACCAAAATAAAAGCCGCAATTTTGGGTGCAATATTTAATTTTAAAGGCAAAAAATCAAAGTCTTATGTTTAGCAAGCGATTGCTTTTTGTAACGATTTGTGTTCTGTTTATTGCGGATATTCTAAAGGCCCAGAGAATTGTTTATTCCGAACCCGAAAAAGACGACTCCCGCAGAATGGTTTTTGAAGTAATTGGAAAGATCGACGGAAACTTCCTTATTTATAAAAATCTGAAAAGTAAGAGTTGGATCACCATTTACGATAATGACATGAAAGAGTTGTCAAAGGTTGCCCTGGATTTTGTTCCCGATGACCGTCTTATCACCGTTGATTTCTTTTCATACAACGACTTCTTCTATGCAATTTATCAATATCAAAGAAAGAATGTGGTATACTGTATGGCCGTTAAGGCAGACGGTAAGGGCAAAAAAATGGCCGAGGTCCTTGAGCTTGATACCACGCATATTGGCTTTTCTGCTAATTCAAAGATCTATAGCGTGATCACCAGCGAGGATAAAAGCAAGTTCATGGTGTTTAAGATCAATAGCAAAAACAAAGAAAATTATGTGATGACCACAAATCTTTTCAATGACAGCCTGCAACTCATAAAGCGAAGTGTGATCAATATGGTAATGGACGATCGGAGTGATTACCTTGATGAATTTTTTGTCGATAATGATGGGGATTTCGTATTTGCAAAATTTTACCGGCAGAATAGTGATGTGATCAGTCGTGTCGCCCTTGTAGTAAAATATGCACAGGCTGATTCATTTTTGGTGAATGAAATAAACATTGAAAAAAGATATCTTGATGAAGTACATGTTAAAATAGATAATCTCCGTAAGCGATACTTTCTGGCTTCGTTTTATTATAAAGAGCGCCGGGGAAATATCGATGGATTTTATTATTACGTGTGGGATAAATTGAGCGGCAAGCCCGAGATGGAAAATGCGATAACCTTTGGTGATGATTTGCGCAGGGATGCCAAAGGAGATGCCAATATAAAAACGGCTTTTAATGATTATTTCATTCGAAATATCATTGTGAAAAAAGATGGCGGTTTTGTAATAGGCAGTGAAGCTTTCTATACTACCTCGCGCTATAACACCTGGAACCGATGGGATTACCTCTATGGTTCACCTTACTACAGCCCGTATGATTATTATGCCTATTCCCCTTACTATAATAGTATGTGGTACCGCTCAAGATATTCTAACTCCCAGAATGTACGCTATCACGCCGATAACATTGTCATACTTTCATTTGATAAAAACGGAAACTTGCAGTGGAATAACGTAATTTCAAAGGAGCAATTTGATGATGATACGGATGATCTCATTTCTTATCAACTGATGAACACGGGAGGTCAAGTCCATTTGCTTTTTAACATGGAGGAAAGAAGAGTTAATTTGTTGAATGATTATACTGTAGCACCGGGTGGACAAATCAGTCGCAATCCGACTTTAAAAAATCTTGACAAAGGGTATGAGTTTATGGCCAAGTATGGGAAACAGGTGAGTGCTCACCAAATGATCATTCCTTGTTTATATAGAAATACCGTATGTTTTGCTAAAATTGAGTTTAACTAATAAAACCGACATAAATCCATATCCGTGATCGGAATTTTCAGACAAAAAAACCCGGCCAACATCCTAGTGCTGCTGTTTTTTGGCGTGCTTATAAAGCTGCCCATGTTCATACATCCGCACCCTGCTACTATTCAGCCTAAGGACGGGGTCTTGTTTCATAGTATATTAAATCTCCTGGCACCAGCCGGCAAGACAAATCCTATCCTCTACCCCGCATTGGCTTTTCTATTACTTTTTACGCAAGCAATTACCTTAACCAGGCTCATAAACAATTTCAGGATGATGAGCAGGCCTAACTACCTGCCGGGCATGGCTTATCTCCTCGTTACCTCTTTTTTCCCGGAATGGAATTATTTTTCGGCGCCCTTGCTGATCAATACTTTGCTGATATTTGTTTTAGGATGGCTTTTTAAAATGTACAATCATCCTAAGGCAAAAGGAATTGTATTTAACACAGGCCTTGCGATCGGTATTTCCAGTTTTATTTTTTTCCCGTCGATTACTTTTATCGTATGGGTTTTGGTTGCCCTGATGATAATGAGACCTTTTCGTATTAATGAATGGCTGCTTTGCCTGCTGGGTCTTACCTCTCCCTATTATTTTTATGGTATTTACCTTTTCCTGACAGGTTCGTGGGCGCCAGAAAAAATATTGCCTTACCTCACCATTCATATGCCATCGTTGCAGCAGTCAATTTGGCTGGCAGTCAGTGCTCTTTTACTAATGGTTCCCTTTCTGACGGGTGGATATTTTATCCAGGACAACTTGCGTCGCATGCTCATTCAAATTCGCAAGGGATGGAGTCTCGTTCTTCTCTATTTATTGGTCGCGATATTTGTTCCCTTCGTGAATACGAGTAATACTTTTGAAAATTGGGTAATGGCGGCTTCCCCCTTCGCAGCCTTTCATGCCTGTACCTATTTTTATCCTCAGAGAAAATTATTCCCCCTGGTGCTTTTTTGGATTTCCGTTGCCTTTGTTTTATTTTATCAATATTATGGACCACGTTGGAATTAATTAATAGCCGACTCAACTTTTACTCTCATTGATCATCTTTATCTTTGTAAATCCTAAAATGAATTTATGAAATTTGGTGTTGTTGTTTTTCCGGGTTCTAACTGCGACAGGGATATACATGACGCACTAACGTATGAGCTTAACCAGGATGTGATCATGCTTTGGCATAAAGACAAAGATTTGAGCATGTTTTCCACGGAAGATTGCATCATATTACCCGGTGGCTTTTCTTATGGCGATTACCTGCGTTGCGGAGCTATTGCGCGGTTCAGCCCGATGATGCAAAGTGTTATCGAGTTCGCAAATAAGGGAGGCAAAGTATTGGGAATTTGTAACGGCTTCCAGATATTGTGTGAATCACGTTTGCTACCCGGTGTTCTTTTGAGAAACGCAAATCAACAATTTATCGGAATGAATGTTTTTATAAAAGACAACGGGGAAAATATTTATAAAATACCTATTGCTCATGGCGAAGGGCGATACTATGCAGATGAAAAGACACTTGACGAACTGGAAGCAAATGGCCAGGTAACTTTCAGGTATTGCGACGAAAATGGGACGGTAACACCGGGAGCAAATCCAAATGGATCTTTAAGGAATATTGCCGGCATCTGTAATTCAACACGGAATGTGTTTGCAATGATGCCTCATCCTGAAAGGGCTTGTTCATATTCCCTGGAAAATATCGACGGCAGGCAAATCCTGAAAAGCGTTTTCATGGCAGAACAACTTGTAAATCAAGGATGATCTGTAACCTTCAACTTTAACAGAAATATTGAATTTAAAAGAAGAATTTTGTTTTGAAATAGTTATATCATGAAAAAATGGTTATTCATTATTGTCCTGGTGTTTGGATGTTTTCTTTTACATGCGCAAAGTCCTGTGAGCTGGAGTTTTAACAGCAAAAAGATCTCTGAAAAGACGTACGAGGTACATCTTACAGCTAATATTCAATCTGGCTGGCATTTGTATTCACAGGACCAACCCTCTGATGCAATAGCCATTCCTACCAGTGTTACCATCAATAATAACCCTTTGCTTAAGTTTGACGGTAAAGTGAAGGAAGTTGGCAGTATGGAAAAATTTCAGGATAAAAACCTGGGCATTTCAGCTCACCAGTATTCGAACAAAGTAGATTTTGTCCAGATAGTAAAAATAAAGTCAAACGCCAAAACGAATGTTTCCGGAAGCGTTGAGTTCCAAACTTGCGATGATAAAAAATGTTTACCTCCTAAAACTGTTAACTTCAATATCGCTTTAAAATAAAAAATTGGATTGAAATAATTTTCGATTAACGAGCTTTATGCAAAGGCTCGTTTTTTTTAGAATAAAAAAATGAACCATCTTTTTCGCATAATTGTTTTGCTCGCATTAGTTTTTTTAGCCAATGATCTTTTTTCGCAGGATTCTTTGCCAATTTATAAGTGGGATGTTTCTTCAAAAAAGAAGGCGGATAAGTTTTACGAAATTACTTTTACTACCGTCGGAGTAAATGGCTGGCAGTTATATGCGCCTGGGCAATCATTTGATGAATCGAAGAGCGCTGAAATTATTTTGTCGGATTCAACGATCGGGCAGACAACGATAGAAGATACCGGGTTATCAAAAATTATTAACAGCCAGGTTTTTAACAATAATGTTAAGATCTATGACGATGCAACGGTTTGGAAACAGACAATTCATTTCGACAGCATTGTTCCGGCTCAGCTACAGGGTAAGCTGAATTATAGTTATGGACGCAATGATGAATTTTATACGGGGAGCCTTCCATTCACTGTATCACTGGAAGGGGGAGTGGCTTCTACAACAAGAATAAAAATTGAAAGCATCGACATTGATCACCCCATTAATAATTGCGGCGATGATGTAACCCGGAATAAAAGCATGCTGGGGATCTTTATCCTGGGATTATTGGGAGGTTTCATTGCTTTGCTTACACCTTGTGTGTTTCCCATGATACCGTTGACGGTTTCTTTTTTTACCAAACAACAAACTAAACGAAAGGGTATATTAAAAGCAGCAGTGTATGGTCTTTCAATTTTCCTGATCTATGTATTGCTTAGTTTGCCCTTTCATATTTTTCACGCATCACCGCAGGTGCTCAACAATTTTTCGACCAATGTCTGGTTGAATCTTTTCTTTTTTGTAATCTTTATTGTATTTGCCATTTCATTTTTTGGATATTTTGAAATTACATTACCTGGTGGCTTGGCAAACAAGGCAAGTGCACGTTCAGGTCTTGATGTTGTCGGAATATTCTTTATGGCATTTACACTTGCAATTGTTTCCTTTTCATGTACTGGTCCCATCCTGGGTTCATTACTGGCAGGCACTGCAGCACAAGGTTCATGGCCGTTAACGGCAGGGCTTGCAGGTTTTGGTTTCGCGCTGGCACTACCTTTTACTTTATTTGCAATTTTTCCAAACTGGTTGCAGTCGCTTCCAAAATCAGGGGGATGGCTGAATTCGGTAAAAGTAGTTTTGGGGTTTTTGGAGATCGCAATGGCTATAAAATTTCTTTCCAATGCTGACCTTGTTAAGCAATGGGGATTATTAAAAAGAGAAGTTTTTATGGCAATATGGGTCGCTATAGGTATTGCTATTCTGTTATACCTGTTTGGAAAAATTCGTTTCCCCCATGACTCACCGGTAAAGAAATTTTCAGGATCAAGAATTGGATTCATTGCTTTATTCCTTGCATTGACCATTTATTTATTGCCCGGAATTACCAATACAAAATGGGCCAACCTGACCCTGATCAGCGGTTTTCCTCCGCCATTATGTTATAGCGCCTATGCCGATCCCGTCAACTGCAAAAAGGGCTTTGAGCCATTGCGTGACTATGAACGGGCACTACAACGGGCAAAAGAGGAAAATAAACCCGTATTGATAGATTTTACCGGGTGGGCTTGTGTGAATTGTCGCAGGATGGAAGAAGCCGTATGGACAAATCCCATCGTTGACAGCCTGATGCGAAAAGAATTTGTAGTTGTTTCTTTATACGTTGATGAAAAGCGAAAATTGCCTATTCAACAACGGATGGTATATAAAGCAAAAGACGGAACGGAGAAATCGATCATCACCGTCGGTGACAAATGGGCGAATTTTCAAATTGAAAATTTCAATGCCGCCTCGCAACCTCAATATGCTATTATCAGCACCCAGGAAACCGCCCTTACGAAAACAAAAGGATACACTCCCAATGCTGATAAATTTTCCGACTGGCTTGAATGTGGATTGAGGGCTTTCAAAAAGAAATAGCGAGCCAAAAACTTTCTTTCAATTTGGATGTTATAGCAAATAAACTATTCATGAATAAGCTCACCAATAAAGTTGCATATATCACAGGCGGGAGTAAAGGTATAGGATATGGTATCGCAAAAACTTTGCTTGATGCAGGAATGAAGGTGGCGATTACCAGCCGAAAGTCAAATGCAGCAAAAGAAGCTGCCGAATCATTGAGTAAAGACCGCTCAAAGGTCCTTGCCCTGGAATCTGACGTTAGTTCATTCATTTCTGAGGCAGAGTCTGTGAAAACAGTCATCGATCATTTTGGACAATTGGATGTAGTAGTGGCCAATGCCGGGGTAGGGCATTTGCTTCCCATTGATCAATTACCAGAAAAACTCTGGAGAGAAACGATCGACACAAATCTTACCGGTGTTTTCAATACTGTAAAAGCAAGCATCGATGCATTGAAAAAGACAAAGGGATATATTATTACCATTGCCAGCCTTGCAGGCGTCAATTTTTTTGAAAATGGAGCGGCTTACAATGCAAGTAAGTTTGGATTAGTTGGTTTTACGCAAGCTGTTATGCTTGATCTTAGAAAATATGGCATCAAAGTCACCACCATTATGCCCGGCTCAGTGGCTACGTATTTTAATAATCATGTTCCCAACGCTGCAGATGCCTGGAAAATACAACCAGGAGATATCGGGCAGGTGGTGCTTGACCTTTTAAATATGAACCCAAGAACGTTGCCGAGTAAAATAGAAATAAGACCGTCAATGCCAGCCAAATAGATGTGAACTTGCTCATTCTTTGATAGTTTTCAATACTTATCAACATGATCGCGTCCCTCAGGTAAGTGCAATGGAAGGTTAAATACTATTGAGTATATTGTTGATTGAATGCTTTCAATTTAGCAATACCATCAAACCTTGCTTCTTATGGCTGCAAATTCTTTAACCAAAACAAAGAGACCCGGTAACGGCAATGACCAGATCATTCCTTATTATGTATTACGGGTATTAATTGGAGCTGCCGGTATTTGCCTTCCTTTTTTATTGGTCATAGGAAAGTTGATTTATAATGGAACTTTCCAATTGGAATATTCAATCAGCGATTATTACGACAATGGAACAGCAGGTGATATATTGGTGGGTGTACTATTTGCCCTGGCATTTTTTTTAGTTTCCTACAAAGGTTACGCACCCATCGATAGTATTGCCGCCAATTTTGGATGCGCCTTTGCATTGGGAGTAGCGCTTTTTCCTACGACAAGCCCAAATAAATTTGTGCATTATTCACATTTTGTTTTTGCCCTGTTGCTCTTTTCCGATTTTATTTTCTTTTCTATCTATTTGTTCAGGAAGAAAAACCCTAACCCAACTGCTCAAAAGGAAAGACGCAATGCAGTTTACCTTATTTGTGGTATCATTATGATCGTATGTATTGCAGCTATTGCCGCGTCTGAGCTCTTTTTAAGTAATGAGGTAAGAAACAGGTTACACCCCGTTTTCTGGATGGAGTCCCTGGCACTTTTTTCATTCGGCTTTTCGTGGATCACCAAGGCTGAGATGGTATTTGGAGATGGGAATAAAAAATGAGCAGATCTCTCGCAATCCCGATAGCTATCGGGACACAAAGAAGAAATACAAAAGCCGCGACGATTCCCTGCGAAAAACTCTGGGTTTGAGTGAGATCAATATGCCGCGTGCAGGATTAGCTCAGCGATTTTTTCATCCGTTTATCACATTGCTAATGCGGACTAACGTCCTTTCCGTATTTTGCCATGCAAATGCTTTACCACATGCTTTTTAAAACAGATGTAAAAAAGACCTTGTTGATCACGGTCATTCAGTTTGTATTCATCATTCTACTGGCACAGCCCGGTGTTCCATTTACCAAATGGACAACTGATGGCAACGCTTATTACCAGGTAGAAAAAGGCGAGATCTTTAAAATAGAATTGCCTTCACAAAACAAAACCACTTTCATCAGCAAAAAACAATTGACAACGCCTGACGGTAAAACCATTGTGACAAGAAGCTTTCAACTATCTGCCGATGGAAGCAGAGCGTTGATCTATACCAATGCAAAAAAAGTCTGGCGCTATCCTACCCGCGGCGATTACTGGTTGCTCACTCTTTCATCCGGCGAATTAAAACAACTGGGAATAGGGCGACCTGAGTCTTCTTTGCAGTTTGCAAAATTTTCTCCCGATGGCAGTAAGGTTGCTTATGTAAGTGAGCACAATATTTATGTGGAAGACCTTGCAAGCGGCAACATAAAAAAACTTACCGATGACAATGGAACAAAAAAACTAATCAACGGCACATTTGACTGGGTGTACGAAGAAGAATTTTTTTGCAGGGATGGTTTTCGCTGGGGCCCCGATGGAAATACCATTGCGTACTGGCAAATTGATGCCAACCAGATCCGTGATTATTATATGCTAAACACGACAGACTCCGTGTACAGCCAGGTAATTCCTGTTGAATATCCAAAAGTAGGGGAGCCGCCGTCGCCGGCACGTATTGGAGTCGTAGATATTAATTCCGCGCAAACAACATGGATGGATGTTCCCGGCGATCCTGCTCAACACTATATCATCAGGATGGAATGGTCGGCACCCAATGAGATCGTCTTACAGCAGCTCAACCGCAAACAAAATGAAAGCAAGATCATGTTATGCAATACTTCAACAGGCAGTACAAAAACTGTTTACACTGAAACGGACAGTGCGTGGGTTGCTACATTGAATGAATGGAGAAATGACGTAAAAGGCTGGGACTGGATATCCAAAGGAAAAGAATTTGTATGGTTCAGTGAAAAAGATGGATGGAGACATTTGTATCGTATTAGTCATGACGGAGCAAAAGAAACAAAGATCACCAATGGTGACTATGACGTGATCGACCTGCTGAACATTGATGAGAAAACCGGGTATGTTTATTTTTATGCGTCACCGGTAAATGCAACACAACAGTTTCTTTACAAAACAAAGCTAGATGGTAAAGGAAGACCGGAACGGGTATCTCCTGCAGGTGAAGAAGGAACTCACATGTACGAGATATCGCCCAATAGTAAATTCGCGAGGCATAGCTTTTCGAATTACTACACGGCGTCGCTGAATGAGTGGGTAACACTTCCTGGTCATAAACCATTTAAAGCCGAAGATGATATCCGCAAAAAAATAAAAACCGAGGACAAAGAGAAAAGTAATATTTCATTTATCAAGGTTACTACTGAAGAAGGAGTGACCATGGATGGCTGGGTCGTGAAGCCAAATGATTTTGATAGTACTAAAAAATATCCTGTTGTATTTTATGTATATGGTGAGCCGGCTGCTACAACGGTAAATGATCAATATGGCGCGGGGTCTAATTTTTTATATCATGGTGATATGGCTAAAGAGGGTTACATACAAGTATCGCTTGATAATCGTGGCACGCCATCACCCAAAGGAAGGTCGTGGAGAAAAGCGATCTACGAAAAGATCGGTCAGCTCAATATCCGCGACCAGGCACTGGGAGCCAAAGAGGTCTTGAAATGGAATTTTATCGATACCAGCCGTGTGGCGGTGTGGGGATGGAGCGGCGGTGGTTCTTCCACGCTCAACCTGATGTTTCAGTATCCTGACGAATACCAGACAGGTATTTCCATTGCGCCGGTGACAAGCTCGATGCTGTATGATAATATTTATACCGAA
>Ga0207706_10001124_pt1 | contig 27217 bp, 26 predicted proteins | sample KBSC53metaG_FD_184318 | JGI IMG/M metagenome (GOLD analysis project Ga0207706, IMG submission 184318) | Corn rhizosphere microbial communities from Kellogg Biological Station, Michigan, USA - KBS C5-3 metaG (SPAdes) (version 2) | ecosystem: Host-associated > Plants > Roots > Rhizosphere > Soil ... | reverse complement strand
GTCGTGCCTGAATGACCTTCGCGCGCAGAGTGGTCGTACTGGTCGCGGTTGCCGCAGGCCTGCAGTGGGCCTGCGGTCCGTTCCGGTCACGAACTCCGCAGCCGAAGGGACAAGCTACGGTCGTCATCCTTCCAGAAGCCGACGGCACCGTCGGCCGCGCCACCGTCTCCAATCCGAACGGCAGCGTCGAGCTCAGCACGGCGCGGGCCTCGACCCGCGTCGTGCCGGGAGTGGCACCGGAGGCCGTCACCATCATGAGTGAGGAAGAGGTGATGCGGCGGTTTGGCGCTGCCATCGCCGCGCAACCTCCTGCACCCGCCCACTTCACCTTATATTTCGAGTTCGATTCCGACGAACTGACCGCGGAGAGCCAAAGGCTCGTCAGCCAGGTTCAGGACTCGGTCAAGCTGTATCCCGCGCCGCAGGTGGCGGTCGTCGGCCATACCGACACGACTGGATCGGCGACTGCTAATATCGGGCTCGGGCTCAGGCGAGCCGAAGTGGTCCGGATGCGGCTGATCGAGGCGGGCGTGGATCGCTCCGCGATCGTCGTGACCTCGCATGGCGAGGCGACTCTCCTCGTGCCCACGGCCGACAACGTCAACGAGCCCAGGAATCGCCGAGTCGACATCACGGTGCGATGAGTCCACGCTATCGCAGGATCCTGTTGCTCTGCGGCCTGCTTCCCACGCTGGCGGCAGCCCTGCTCTCCCTCACGCGGCCGGCGGCACTCGTCAATCTTGAATTCTTCGTCTACGACACGCTCGTGCGCTGGACGCCGACGCGCCTGCCCAGCGGGAAGGTCGTCATCGTCGACGTCGACGAGAAGAGCCTGGCCAGGGTTGGCCAATGGCCCTGGCGGCGCGACATCATCGGGCGGCTCATCGACAGCCTGCGCGACCGCGGGGCTGCCGCTGTAGCGCTCGACATCTTGTTCCCCGAAACCGATCGCTTCGAGGGATCCGGGATATCGCCCGATGCCGTGCTTTCGGACAGCCTGCGCCGTGGCCGTGTCATTCTCGGCTACGGCCTGTTGTTCGATCCGACGCGTGACGCCCCGAAGCCCTGTGTGCAACATGCGCTGGGCCTGCCGATCATCCGCAGCGCCGGCGTGCAGACTGACGATCCGTTCTTTCAGGCCACCAGTGCTGTCTGCAACATCCCGACGCTGACCGCTGCCGCACAAGCCTCGGGTTTCCTGAACGCCGCGCCGGATCCTGACGGCATCCTCCGCCGCGCACCGCTCCTGATGCAGTATGACGAGCGCGTCTACCCCGCCTTGGCGCTCGCGGCTGTGCGCTCGACGAACAACGCGCAAGACCTCGTTCTGCGTATCGCCAACGTCAACACCGCGTCTCTCGGCCTTGCTGGACTGGACGTACCGCTCGACGGCAAGAGCAACCTGCTGTTGCGCTATCGGGGCGCGAAGCGGACGTTCCCCTATATCTCCGCCGTGGACATCCTCGAGGGACACGTCGATCCGTCCGAGTTCCACGATCGCATCGTCTTCGTCGGTACGACGGCTCTCGGCACGCGCGAGGTCGTGGCCACTCCACTCGACACGCTCTTCGTCGGCGTCGAAGTCCAGGCGACGGTCGCCGACAACCTGCTGCAACGAGACTTCATGTACCGGCCGGAGCACGGGGTCACGCTCGAGACACAAGCCGTGATCGGTCTCGGCACTGTTACTGCGCTCATCGTCGCGCGGTTCGGCCTCGTGTGGGGTGCGATCGCCGCGATCTCGTTCCTGATCGCGGCGTGGACGGGATCGCAGTCACTGCTGGCAACCGACGGCGCCTACTTCTCTCCGCTCTACCCATCCATGAGCCTGCTGGCGAGCCTTGCAGCAATGACCGTAGCCGGCTTCGGAGTCGAGCGCCGGCGTGCCGAGCGCGCTGGCGTCGACAAGGCCAAGTCGCACCGCCTGATGGTGCAGACGCTGTTGTCGTTGACCGGCATTCGCGACCTGGAGACCGGCCGTCACTCCAAGCGAACGCAGAGGTACACGAGAGTCATCGCCGAGGAGTTGGCGAAGCATCCCAACTACCGGGATTACCTGACGCCTGAACGAGTCGAGTTATTAGCAAGCCTGGCGCCCTTGCATGACATCGGCAAGGTCGGCGTGCCCGACCGCGTTCTGAACAAGCCCGGGTATCTGACTCCGGAGGAGCTCGCCGAGATGCGGCGGCATCCGCGATACGGACGCGATGTGATCGAAAACGCCGAGCGTGCGGCGGGGGTACGCGATGATGTGGCGCTGGCGATCGCCAAGGACATCGTCTACACGCACCACGAATGGTGGGACGGCTCGGGCTATCCCGAAGGGCTGCGCGGCAACGCCATCCCGATCCCGGGCAGGGTCATGGCCGTCGTCGACGTCTATGACGCGATCATCACGCGCAAGCTGTATCAGACACCGATGTCGAACGAAGAAGCGGTCGCACATATCGTCAAGTCCCAAGGCTCGCACTTCGATCCCGTCGTGGTGGACGCGTTCGTGAAGGTTGCTCCTACCCTGCATCTGCTGTCGCAGGAACCTGAAGGGTAAGTTCCCGGTTCAAAGTTCGAGGTTCGGGGTTCATCGTATAGACTCCTCCCATGTTCAGTGTGGGCGTGCGGGTGAGCGCGGCTACGCTCGCTGTTGCGTTGTTCGTGTCGCCTCTGTTCGCTCAGCGCGACGGGTCACCCGAGCCAGCCGCTCCAGAGCTGCTCCGCGACTATCGGCCAGTAACAGCCGAACGACTGCTCTCGCCCGAAGAGCAGAACTGGCTGATGATTCGCCGCACGTACGACGGATGGGGCTTCAGTCCGCTGACCGAAATCAACGCCGACAACGTGGGACAGCTTCGACAACTCTGGAGGGTGCCGACCGACGAGCCCAAGGTGCACGAGGCGGCACCGGTAGTCAACGGCGGCGTGATGTTCGTGTCGACACCGAACAACCAGGTGATGGCTCTGAACGCTGTGACCGGAGAGTTGTTGTGGCGGTATCGCCGTCCGCGTCCCAAAGACGTGTTCGTGCTTCACGACACCAATCGCGGCGTGGCGCTCTACGCAGACAAGGTGTTTTACGCAGCGGCGGAGGCCGTGCTGGTGGCGCTCGACGCGCGGACCGGCAAGGAGGTCTGGACCAAAACTGTCGCCGACAACAAGTCCGCGTACTACATCACGCTCGCGCCGCTCGTCGCGGGCGGCAAGGTGATGGTCGGGGCGTCGGGTGGTGAGTTTGGCGTTCGCGGATTCGTCGCCGCTTTCGATCTGGAGAACGGCAAAGAGTTGTGGCGAACGTACACCGTGCCCGCGCCCGGCGAACCAGGCAGTGAGACGTGGCCGAAGGGCGATCAGTGGAAGACCGGCGGTGCTCCTGTGTGGGTGACCGGTAACTACGACCCGGAGTCGAACCTCGCGTATTGGGGTACTGGCAACGGCGGGCCGTGGATGGGCGATCAACGGCCCGGCGATAACCTCTACGTCGCGTCAACCCTTGCGATCGATGTCGCGACGGGACAGATCAAGGGGCACTTCCAGTACAACCCGAACGAATCGTGGGACTGGGATGAAGTTTCGCCGCCGATTCTCGTCGACTACCAGCGCAACGAGCGCACGATCAGAGGACTGGTCAACGTGGCGCGCGACGGATACCTGTGGTTCCTCGAACGCGGCACCGGGCCAATCCGCTTCGTGGAAGGGAAACCGTTCGTCACGCAAACGGTATTTCGAAGTCTCGATCCGGAGACTGGACGGCCTGACGTCGACCCCGCTCGCAAACCAGGTACGGGGAAGCAGGCTGACTTCTGCCCTGGTCCGCACGGGGGCAAGAACTGGCCGCCGATTGCCTTCAGCCCGCAGACACGCATGATCTACATCCCGGCCAACAATGGATTGTGCGGCATCCTGACCGGCGTGCCGATCAAGTATCAGAAGGGGCGATCGTTTGCGGGCTCACAGTCCGGAGGTCAGTTCACGGCTCCCGACGTCAACCACATCGGTGAGGTGCAGGCGTGGAACGTGGACACTGGCGAAAAGGCCTGGACCTATCCCTACCCCACCAGTCCAACGTGGGGCTCGATGTTGGCAACGGCCGGAGGACTGGTGTTCACCGGCGGCACGAACGACGGAAAGATCCACGCGTTCGATGCGGCAACGGGAAAGCTGCTGTGGGAATTCGAGACCACATCAGGCATCGTCGCGCCGCCGACCACGTTTTCGGTCAATCGGAAGCAGTATCTTGCCGTCCACAGCGGCTGGGGCGGCGACCCACGCGGCATGAACAACGGACTGAATCGCCTCTTCCCCGGTCAATATCCTGAAGTGCCAGAGGGCGGAGCGGTGTACGTCTTCGCGTTGCCCTGACACATGCCGTACGTAGGATCCGGTTTTAGCCGGACTGTGGTACCGCCTGTACGTAGTGTCCGGGTTCAGCCGGACTATGGCCCGGCTTCATCGCGTCCGTGACGCGCTCATTCAGCCTACGGTGGGGTTATGCGAAACGTTGCGCTCTGGATTGAGACCCTGCGGGAGGACATCGGTCGAGGATTGCACGGGCTAGGCCGCAGCCCCGGGCTCGTAGCCGTCAGTGCCGTGTCCCTCGGGCTCGGCATCGGCGTAAACGCTTTGCTCTACATGGGCGTGAGCACCATCTACTTTCACCAGCCAACGATCGCGCGCGCCGATCGTGTCGTAGGCGTCGAACCGGGTAACGCGAATCAGTTCTCGTACCCGAACTACCTTGACCTGCAGGGCGTCAACAACTTCGATGGCGTCGTTGGCTTCAGGACGTCATCCCTGAATCTGGGCTCCGGGGATCGCGTGACTCCGGTCGGCATCCTCAATGTGACCGCGAACTTCTTCGATGTCCTCGGCATCACGGTCATGCAGGGGCGCACCTTCGCTGCCGCCGAAGCCGCCGCCGAGCGCGAGCCGCGTCTCGTCGTCGTGACCTTTGCGTTCTGGCAACGGCGCCTGCAGGCGGATCCGAACATCGTTGGTCGCACGCTGACACTCAATGGCGAGCCGTTCATGATCGCCGGCGTGTTGCCCGAGCGGTTCAAGGCAATCACCGGCTGGATGGCACCGCAACTCTACGTTCCCGTCAGCCGCCTGACGATGCCGACGCTCAACGAGCGAGGCAGTCCGAGCCTCACGGTCCTGGCCAGGTTGTCGACTGACGCAACTCCGGTCCAGGCACAAGCCGCCGTGACCGCACTCGGAGCATCGCTCGAACGCGCCTACCCTGCGGAGAACGAGCGCATGGCGCAGCCGGCCAGCGTCTTTCCGGCTTCGGAGCTGCAGTTCCGCGGCACGCCAGTCGGTTTCCGGGCGGCAGCCACGATGGCGCTCATGGCTGCAGGGTTGGTGCTCATCATCGCGTGTATCAACGTGATGGGACTGTTGATGGTCCGCGCGGCGCAGAGGAGCCAGGAGATCGCGATTCGCATCGCGCTGGGAGCGGGACGACGACGCCTGGTTCAGGCGATGCTCGCCGAAGCGCTCCTGGTCGTGCTCGCGGGGGCAGCAGTGGGTCTGCCACTCGCCTTTCTGCTCAATCGGATCCCGTTCGTCAACCAGATGGCACTGATGCAGGATGCGATGGCGATCGATGGCCGGCTCATTCCTTTCGCTCTGGCGATCATCGTCGGCGCGACTGCCGTCTGCGGCCTTGTCCCGGCCTTGCGATCGACGCGTCTCGACGGCACCGCAGGTGTTCGCTCCAGCGTGGATGCCGTGACGCCGCGCCTTGGCCCGCGCCAGGGATTGGTCGTCGCCCAGCTGGCGCTCTCGCTCGTTCTGGTCGTCGCGACGATGCTCTGCGTCAGAAGTCAGGAGCACATCACGCATGTAGACGTCGGGTTCGATCTCGAGCGCGGGATCGTAGCTCGATTTGGACTCGACTCCGTTCGATATCCAGATGACGAGCGGCCGCGCTTCGCTGATCGCATCGTGGAGCGCATCGAGCACATTCCTGGCGTGTCATCTGCCTCAGCCGCCACTCTCGTCCCGCTGGGCGGTGATTCGCTGATCCGCAGCTTCCACCCTGCCGGCCGCACTGACATCCCGGGCACGCGGCCCTCCACCTTCAGCGTCGGTCCGCGATATTTCCAGGCGCTGGGGATCCCGTTCGTGCAAGGGCAGGACTTCGACAGAACCCACGTCGCCGGCGGACCTGTCGTTGCGATCGTCAACGAAACGTATGCCCGAACCTACTTCCGAAACTCGCAGGCGCTGGGACAGCGGGTTCAGACCGCCAATGAACCGGACGCGACGATCATCGGGGTCGTGCGAGACCACCGCATCGACACGATCGGCGAGGCGCCGAAATCGGTGGTGTTCTATCCGTACGCGCTACGGCCGGGCCGTCTGATCGTGCATGCGAAGACGACGGTGGATCCGGAAGCGCTCGTCTCTGCGATCGCAAGAGCGATTGACGATGTTGATCCGAGTGCGCCGGTGAGCATCGATACGCGTCGTCAGTCGGCAAGCCTCGAGATGACGATGCGGGGCGTGGCAACTACCATGGTCGGCGGCATCGGCCTCGTCGGGCTGCTGCTCTCGATGGTGGGACTTTACGGGGTGATGACGTTTATCGCGGCGTCTCGCACGGCGGAGGTCGGTGTGCGCATGGCGCTTGGCGCATCAGCGAGCCGTATTCGTGTGGAGATGCTGCAACGTGGCGGCTCGGTCGTTGCGATCGGCGTCGTTGCCGGCGCCGCCGCGTCTGCCGTGGTCATGCCCGCTCTCGGCACGTTCCTCGCCGGCATCAGCCCGTTCGACCCGGCGGCGTTCAGCCTCGCCGCCGCGATCCTTGCCATCGCTGGTCTCGGCGCATCGTACGTGCCGGCGTTCCGCGCATCGCGAGTTGACCCGATTCGCGCGCTCAGGAACTCGTAGGACTAACAACGCGAGCCGCTACTACGAAGCGCTCGCCCGTCAATTCCCAACTTCCAATTCCCAATTCCCAAGCGAACGAAGCGTTTTGGGAGTTGGGAGTTGGCGTCTTGGGAGTTGACGCGCGTCAGTTAGACCCCAGCTCCTTCATCAGCGCATCGAGCTGTTGGTACTGGAGGCAGCCGCCCGTGGGTGGACTCTCGGGGCATCCGGTCGATCGCCAGCCGTAGTCGTCTTCGAGGATTTTCGCGAGCTCCGGCTTCGTCTTCCCCTCCTTGATCAGACCAATGAGTCGCGTGCGCATCGTTTCGAGGTCGGCCTTAAACTTCACGACGTCCGCGCGAGTCGACACGGCCCCGTGCCCGGGTATCACCGTGTCGAAATCGAGCTTCAACATCCCGTCCATCGTCTTCGACCAGTCGAGGAAACTGCCACCCTGGACGTAGTCGACGTAGATCGGCACACCGGGTGGACGCTGGCGGGCGGGCGCGTTTCCACGGCCGCCCGCCCGGGTGGCCAGAAACAGATCGCCGGTATGGATCACCCGCAGCTCGGGGAAATAGATGACGGCGTCGCCGCTCGTGTGCCCGCGACCAAAGTAATATGCCTGCACTTCCTTACCACCGAGGTTGACGGCAAGTTCCTGTGAGAACGTAATGCGCGGAAGGCCGATGGGCGTCCCCGGCGTGTCCTCGTAATAGGGGCGCTTGAGGTCGGCAAGGTTGGCGCGCACGTTCTTGTGCGCGATCACCTCGGCAATCGGCAGCATTTTCATATCGCCGCCGGCGTGGTCATCGTGCTGATGCGTGTTGATGACATACCGCAGCGGCTGGCTGGTCACCGATTTGATTTGTGCCAGGATGTCGGCATGGTTGCGGTCGAACATGTCGTCGACCAGCACCACTCCCTCCGACGTCGTATACAGGGCGACGTTGCCACCCTCACCCGAGACTATGTACAGATCCCCTTTGACCCGCTCTGTCCGGAGTGGCCCAGGGGGCTTGGCCGTCTGGGTGTAAACGGCCCATGACGCCTGCAGGACGAAGGCAACCGCACACGCGCCGAGAATGGCGAGTCGTTTCATAAGATTCCCCGAATCGCCTGTGAATCTACACGATCCGGGCGCCGGGCGGGTCAGCTCGCACTAATTGTCGATTTTCGCGGGGGCCGAGCGACTACATCATGAAAGGGCGGAATCGACCCCCCTGGAGGAGGACCGAATGAAGTACCTGTGCCTGATTTACGATGAGGAAGCCAAGATGGCCACCATGTCCGAGGCGGACGCCAACGCCTTTATGGGCGAGTACTTTGCGTTCACCAACGACATCAAGAAAACCGGCCACTATGTCGGCGGTGAGGCCCTCAAGCCGGTGAACACGGCGACCACCGTTCGTATGCGGAACGGCAAGATGTCCACGACCGACGGCCCGTTTGCCGAAACGAAGGAACAGCTGGGCGGCTACTACCTGATCGAGGCGCGCGACCTGAACGACGCCCTGCAAGTGGCGTCGCGGATCCCTTCTGCGCGCACCGGCTCGGTGGAGGTGCGGCCGATCGAGGTGTTCAGCTGAGCGAGATTCCGGTCACCAGCCAGATTGACGCGTTCTATCGGTCAGACTCGCGACGGGTCCTGGCCACGCTCATTCGTCTCGTCGGTGACTTCGACCTGGCCGAGGAGGCACTGCATGAAGCCTTCGCGGCCGCAGTCGAGAAATGGCCGCGCGACGGGTTGCCAGCCAACCCGTTCGCGTGGCTCGTCTCAACCGGCCGTTTCAAGGCCATCGACGTGCTCCGCCGCCGGGCACGTTTCGACGCATCCGTCACCGAGCTCGCGAAGCAGCTGGAGACGTCGGTCGACCCGGTCTCCCTCGACGAGGAGACTCTCGAAGACGATCGACTGCGACTGATCTTCACGTGTTGTCATCCGGCGCTTCCACCAGATGCCCAGATCGCGCTGACGCTTCGCGAAGTCTGCGGGCTCACCACCGAGGAGATCGCGCACGCGTATCTCACTGCTCCCCGCACCGTCGCCCAGCGCATCGTCCGGGCGAAGGCGAAAATTCGCGATGCCGGCATCCCCTATCAGGTGCCGGCGCGCGATGAACTGCCACGGCGCCTCGACACGGTGCTTCACGTCGTTTACCTCGTCTTCAACGAGGGCTATGCTGCGTCTTCCGGCAGTTCGCTGACGCGTCACGATCTGTCATCCGAGGCGATCCGACTCGGACGCCTGCTCGGGGAGCTCCTTCCGGAGGCGGAGGCGATTGGCCTTCTGGCGCTGATGCTGTTGCAGGAATCGCGGCGGGCTGCCCGCACGTCCGACGACGGCGAGCTCGTGCTGCTGGCCGATCAGGACCGATCGCGCTGGGATCGCACGCTGATCGCAGAAGGTCTGGCGCTGACCGAACGAGCACTCTCCTCTCGACGCTTCGGCCCGTACTCGTTGCAGGCTGCAATCGCCGCGGTGCACGCCGAGGCGGCAAACGCGGAAGCAACCGACTGGCCGCAGATTGTCGGACTCTACGACGTGCTCGTGCGGGCCGATCCTTCAGCGGTGGTGGAACTGAATCGCGCCGCTGCTGTTGCGATGCGCGAGGGCCCCGCCGCAGGTCTTGCCCTCATCGACGCGATCCTCGCGCGCGGCGATTTGACGGACTATCAATTCGCGCATTCCGCGCGTGGCGAATTGCTGCGAAGAATTGGGAAAACGGACGAAGCCAGGAGCGCGTACGAACGCGCTCTGACGCTCACACATCAGATAACTGAACGACGATTTCTCGAAAAACGACTCGTGGAAATCACCGCCGAATCGTTTCCACCAGAGCTCTAAGGTCGATCATGAACCCCACCGATTCGACGCGTTGATTTGAGCGATCGAAGATCGTACCCGGCTTCGACGCAAAGTCACCTTGATTCACGTTTCCAACGACTATCGTTTCCTTGAAATACATCTGAAAGAACCCCCACCTCGCGTCGCGGAATTTGGCCGCGGGTATCGCGAGAAAGGGCCTGAACACGATTCTCGGAAAACTGATCGTCAACCTGTTACCGCTGAAGTCCTCGCTCGTCATGGGGTTTCGGCTGCTGAAGTGCATCCAGCCCACGCCAGCACCAATTTCTACAGCGCTGTGCACCCATGCAGACGTGCCAACCTCGGTGATCCTGACGTCGACCGGATAGAAACGAGGGTCTTCGGCTGCGTGAAGATCTCTATAGTCGACAAAGAGGCAAGACGCATTCGCGTTCGAATACTTTGGTACGGCGAACCGCCCGGACAGCTTTTCCGGTACGGCATCTGGGGCTGCATTGGCAGGCAGGCCGTCTTTCCCGAAGCAACGCACGTTGTATAAGAGGTTCCATCCAGTGGACGGTCCCGGGCCATTCAGTTCCTCCAGCCAGTCCCACAACCCTCCCGCCTCGGCGCGACCCGAACCGGCCAAGGCCATCGTGAACATGAGGACTGCCACCCGCGACACGTGTCTCATCATTTCACCCCTCAGTGAGTAACGCCCTTGCCCAGCTGAGTGAACACACTTTCTTCGGGTCCTCCCCGTTGGAGCTCGGGGTCGTCCAGCCTGACGACGCGGCTTCGCGGCGGGTCCCGGAAGGGGCAGAACAACAGCGCTTCACTCATGCCCTCGCCAACCAGATAGCATGTATCCGACCGATGCACTACTCGTTCGTGCTCGTTGTGCAAGAGGATTCGATAGGGCATTACGAGAAGCATCAGTGTGACAAACGTCGCGGCGATACCGCCGCAGAGACTGAGCCACACACCAGGTCGTGGTTTCTGCGTGTTCTTCCAAATCAATGCTAACCATGCCGCCGTCAACATTAGGAACTCGAACGAAACGACCTGCCTGAAGTGACGTTGTTGGTCGGCATTGGCCGTACTTAGAGGTGATAGATCACCCGGCTCTCGCAAAATCAGATGGTCGAAGCCACTGAGCAGATCCTGGAACAACCACCAAGTCAGCGCTAACAGCCCGCACTGCGCTAGGAAGAGTACAGGTGCGCTCGTCGCGGTCGGAAGCTCTCGAAGCCACTTTGCGATATCACCGACTCGCTGGGTGACTGGCACCATTGCCACGCGTAACGGCTCTACGTTCAGGATGACGAATCGGTTTAGAACCGTTAGTAGCACCAGGCCTACTGCTATTGCGCCACCCATATAAACGAGCGGCGCAAGCAATGCGCGCAGACCCCAAATCGGCCAGACCCAATAGCTCTCGGTCTGAAACTGTCCGGATAGTCCGAGCGCCGAGTAATAGAACATCGAGGTAATCGATCCAGCCAGGGTCGACCCAGCCAACAGGATGCCGGTCGCCACTGCGACCCGGCGGGACCAGAGCCAACGGTTCGGCGACGGTTCCGGGCGGACGATTTTCGGCGGCACAAACTCGGGACGCGTGACCGGTTCGCCCGACAGCTTGGCTTCCATCTCGCCGGCAGATGCGTACCGTCGCTCCGGATCGGGATCGATGGCGCGTTCGACGATCGCAATGAACGACTCGCTCAGGTCTGGACGCTCGTCACGCAGGCGGCGGCGCCGCCCGCGGGCATGCGCATCGAGCAACTCTTTCGGGGTTGAGCCCTCGACCGGGAACCGCCCCGTGACCAGGTAAAACAGCAGCACTCCCGCCGCATAGATGTCGCTGCGGACGGTCGCATCGCCGCCGTGGAGGACCTCCGGCGCCAGATACAGCGGCGTGCCCTGCGCGCGCTTCCCGAGCGACGGATCGTTGACGAACTGGCCGGCGCCGAAGTCCATCAGGATGATCCGGCCGCCGTCATGCGCACGCATCACGTTCTGCGCCTTCACATCGCGGTGAATGATGTTGGCGCGGTGCACGGCCGCCAATGCCCGGCACACCTCCTGCCCGACGCTCGTCGCTTCGCCGGCGCTCAGTCTTCCCCGCGAGACCCGGGCGGCGAGTGTCTCGCCGTCGACGAAGTCCATCCAGAACCCGACACGCCCGTTGTGGCGATCGGCGCCATGCACCGTGACGACATTGCCGTGACGAACGCGGGCGAGCTTGCGGGCTTCGTGGAGGATGTCGGAAGGCTGGACGCGATCTTCTGCCTCGCGCTTGAGGAGTTTCAGTGCAACGGGATGATCCAGCCAGGTGTCGTGTGCCTGATATACCTCGCCGTACGAGCCTTCTCCGATCTTGCGGACCAGGAGGAGCGGTCCCCAGGCCGCCCCCTCATCCGGTGCGGCTGCGGTTGCCACCACGACCGGCGGGTGCGGCGGTGCAGGCCATCCACGTCCCGGCACGGTCGCCGCCGTGACCGCGCCGTCTGGCGTGGGAATGTCGTCGACCTGCGATCGATGGACCTCGGAAACGTCGGCGATGAGACGAAGCTGGCGAATGAGAGCTCGTGCTTCTTCGTCATGGGCCGCTCGTTCGAGCGCGTCCCAATCGATCGACTCACCGTCGGCGACCGACTCGAACAGTTTGTCGAGATCGTCTGACTCTCCCGCCATGCCTCACGGCTCCAAACACGCATGGCCGGTCCGAAACGAATCGTCGAACGGCCCCGGAGGGGTCACGACCAGCACTCCGGCGACAGCCTGGCTGTCTGCGTGTGGGCGAGGCTTACGATACTACGCGTCGATGGTCAGCGGGTGTCTGAGTTGTCCGGCGAACCCGCTTTCGTGGACATGGCTTTGAGGAGATTCTTCAGGGCGCGCACGACCGCCATCCGGGCCGCGTCGGCGCTCGGCTTTCCGAGGGCAATGGCAATCTCGTCGTAACTTTGCTGCAATTCCACGCGGGCGATGATCGCTTCCCGATCCACTTCGCGCAGCGTTTTCAGCGCAGCTTCGTAGCGTTCCAGCGACTCCTGCCCGATCGCGCGCTCCAGCGGTGAGGGGCCGTCGTCCGGCTGGTCGTCGGGCAGCTCCGCCGGGACAGGGCGCCCTTTGACTTTCCGGATCTCATCGCGAATGTGGTTGTGAACGGCTTGCCTCAGATAGGCCTGCAATGCACCGGGGTGCCTCGCCTCGAACTTCTTCAGATGCGGCAGCGCTCGCAGGACGGCGTGCTGCACGAGGTCCTGCGTTTCAGCCAGGCTTCTCGCCCACTGCGGAAGCCGGCCCCGCGCCCAGCGCTGGAGCGGCGGTATTGACCGCTCGACGAGCTGGCTGACCGCGTCCTCGTCTCCCCGCTTGAACCGTTCCAGCAGGTCAAGCGTGCTCAGCATCCCGACCGGCCGGTCAGGCAAGTCCATCTCCCGCATCGTCGTGGTGCACATGGTATCCCTCACTTGTTGGCGCCAACAAGCTGGCCCTGGCGCTCACGAGTGCTCGGCTGGTGCCGTCCCGAAATCCGCTCACACTCTGATAAACGAGGGGATTCCAGGAACCGAACTCAGCCGTGGGACTGGCGGGTATCGTCCCTGGTTCTTTGACCTTCGTTCTGAGGTCCGCACCAGGGAGTGATAGATAACTGCAAACTGGTCTAGTGGCTGCGCCAATAAGCGAGCAATGCCTGTGGGTCGTCGAAGATCTTCACCGCGCCGCGCAGGCTGTCGTCCGGCCAGTAACCGCCGCAGCGCAGCGCGATCGCATCGATCCCCGCGCGATCTGCGGCCTCGATGTCGTACGGCGTGTCACCGATAAGCGCGGTGTACTTCGGTTGAGCGTTTGATTGTACGAGTGCCGCATGCACGATGTCCGGATCGGGCTTCGATGCCTGCGCATCGGCTTTCGATGTGCGCTGGGGGATCAGATCGGCGACCCCCGCGCGCTGGAGCAACGCCGCCATCTCACGATCATCAGCCGACGTGGCGATAACCAGATCGATGTGTTGATCGCGCAGATATTCCACGAGCGGTCGCGCGCCGTGTGTCGGCTGCAGGGATGGGAGCAGCGAATTGAAGATCTGCTTCTTTCGCCGCGTGATCGACTGTCCTTGATCCGAGTCTTCGCTGACATGAGCGATCGCGGGAAGGATCTTGTCGCCACCCATGCCGATCATTCGTCGAATCTGATCGACGTTGACCTCGACGCCGTATTCTCGCATGGCCGTCGTCCACGCCTCGGCGTGTGCGCCGTTGCTATCAATCAGTGTCCCATCGACGTCGAACAGCAGGGTTCTGAACATATGCGGCTCGTAGTGCGCGCGCCCTCGGCCTATCGCTTGCAAGTTCTATGCGCGGAATGGATGTCAACGCCGTGGTTGGCGGCCTGCTTCGCGACCTGGCGTTTGTTCAAACGTCGCCGCAGAAGACCTTCGGCTACAAGCGAGCCGCATCGACCATCCTGTCGCTCGAACAGCAGCTCACCGCGTTGCGTGGATCCGATGGAGCCCTGCCGAAAATCCCGGGCATCGGCCCTGGTTCTCTGCGCGTCATCATCGAGGTTCTCGATACTGGCGCCTCTCCAACAGTGGAAAGTGCTGTCGCCGCGAGTGCTCGACGAGATGACATCCAGCGGCGACGCGTTCTGCGGGCGCATTTCCTCAGCCGGGCCGAAGTGGTCCGGGTGCTCAGAGATCCCCACGCGAGCGGCCCAGGCCCTCGGGACTATCGCTGCGATCTGCAGATGCACTCGGAGTGGAGCGACGGCGCCCCGACGCTTGCCGACATCGTCGAAGCGTGCCTCGAACGGGGTTACTCCCATGCCGCGGTCACCGATCATTCGCATGGTCTGGCGATCGCAGGCGGAATGTCGATGGCCGAGGCGGCCAGGCAGCACGAAGCGATTGACGTGCTGAATGCGGCGTACCGCGGCCGATTCAAATTGCTTCGCGGCATCGAGGCAAACATCGGGGCCGATGGAGCGTTGGATTTGTCTGCCGAAGAGGCGAGGCAGTTCGAGCTGGTGCTCGCCGCGCCACATTCAAAGCTTCGCAAGGCGGAGGACCAGACCGGGCGCATGACGACGGCGGTTCGCAATCGCGCCGTCCACATCCTGGCGCACCCGCGTGGCCGCATCGCCGGCTCTCGCGCGGGGATCGTTGCCGACTGGGACACGGTGTTTGCGCGCGCCGCTCACGAAGGCGTCGCGATCGAGATCGATGGCGATCCGGCTCGGCAGGATCTCGATTATAGGTTGGCAGCACGCGCTCTCTCCGCTGGGTGTGTCTTCGCGCTCGATAGCGACGCGCATACGACAGAGCAACTGCGCTACGCGGATACAGCCTTGGCTCACGCGCGACTGGCCGCAATTCCTTCCGAGCGAATCGTGAACTGCTGGCCGATCGATCGATTGCTTGCGTGGCTGGACAATCGATCGTCAGAGTCCGCCAAATGATATCGAGGGAATCTCTGAATCGAAACAGCCGCGCTTCGTGAAGGTGGCACTGGAGTTGCTCTTCACCCGGGCAACTCCGGCGGATTTTGCAATCTGCAGAATCCCAAGCGGCCCACCGTTATGTGTCGGAAGGCTCTCGAGCTTTCCGACACTGCCTCTCCAGATGAAATTCACAGAAAAAACTGCTCGTCTTATGACTTTGCAGATCTTCGGTCGTCGATGTGATGTTCGGGATCTGTCGTGGCGGCTCTGCTATCGCACCGGCTCGTGTCACATTGTCAATTGCGTTTGCAACTTGTGCTTCGAGCCGGTGCGGTCTGAAAGGTGGGACGCAGGGACTATCGACGCCGCGGCCGCTTCGCGACGGCTGACGCCGACCCGCCGCGGCCTGTACGATTGGGCATCTCGTCCTCTTCCTCATCCTCCTCAGCAGGATGAGCCGCGTCAGCCGCTTCCTGATTGACGCCTCCCTCTGCAATTGAGGTCAACTTTTCGTCGGCCGCCTTCTCTTCGTCCAGCGTTTCTTGCAGAAGCCTCTCCGCGTCGGTGTGTCCCATGCCGCGCGCCCACGCGATCAGCGTGCCGTACGCCGCCATTTCGTAGTGCTCGGCGCGCTGACCGGCCGCGATCAGGCATGCATCCATGGTGGCGTCATCGAAGTCCTCCTCCATGATCGCTTTGCCCTCGTCGATGATGCCGGCAATGCCCTCGCAGTGCTTGCCGCGAGCTTTCTCGTCCAGGCTCTGAAACACCTGCTCGAGGCGGTCGACGTGCCCACGCGTCTCCTCGAGGTGAGCTTCGAACGCCGCCCGCAATTCCGGGGACGTCGAGGCCTTTGCCATCTTGGGCAACGCCTTGGTCAACTGTTTCTCCGCATCGTAGGTGTCACGCAATTCATCGAGAAACGCATCGTGCAGTGTGCCGGTCTCAGCCATAGTCGGTCTCCTTCGTAAAGTCACTGTGCCAGAGTTCGCTCGCCCGGCTTCATCACCACCTTGATACAGGCGTCCTCTTTCTCGCGAAACGTGCGATACATCTCAGGCGCATCGTCGAGCGTGACGCGATGGGTGATGATGAAAGACGGATCAATCTCGCCGCGCTCGATCCGCTCGAGCAGTGCGGGCATGTACTTGTGCATGTGGGTCTGCCCCATCTTGAGCGTCAGCCCCTTCGCGAACGCTGCGCCCAGTGGGAACTTGTCGAGCCACCCGCCGTAGACACCGGGAATCGAAATCGTGCCGCCCTTGCGACACGCGCCAATCGCCTGGCGCAGTGCGTGGGGTCGATCAGTCGCCAGGAACATCGACGTTTTGGCGCGGTCGTACCACGCATCGAGGGTGGTGCCGTGTGACTCGAGGCCGACCGCGTCGATACACGCGTCCGGTCCCTGGCCGCCCGTGAGTTCCCGGAGCGCGTCGGTGACGTCGATGTCTTCATAGTCGAGAACCTCGGCTTTACCCTTCGATGCTGCCAATGCCAGACGCTCGGGAAACCGGTCGATGGCAATGACTCGCTCCGCGCCCAGCAGACGCGCGCTTTGAATGGCGAACTGGCCTACTGGCCCACAGCCCCACACCGCAACGGTGTCGCCCGGTTTGATGTCGCAGTTCTCAGCCGCCATGTAACCGGTCGGGAAGATGTCAGAGAGGAAAAGCACCTGCTCGTCGGATAGCGTCGCTGGCACTTTTAGCGGACCGACATCAGCGAACGGGACGCGCACGAACTCTGCCTGTCCGCCCGGATATCCGCCGTACATGTGTGAATAGCCGAAGAGTCCCGACGCGGAATATCCGTACAGCTTTTCCGCCATCCAGGCGTTCGGGTTCGAGTTGTCGCAGAGCGACCACAACTGTTCTTTGCAGAAGTAGCAGCGGCCGCACGCGATCGTGAAAGGGACCACCACCCGATCGCCGACCTGCAGCCGATGGTTATCGCGACCCACTTCGACGACCTCACCCATGAACTCATGGCCGAGGACGTCTCCCTTTTCCATGGTCGGGATATAGCCGCCGTAGATATGAAGGTCGGAACCGCAGATGGCGGTCGTGGTCACTTTAACGATGGCGTCGCGTGGGTTGAGGATCTCGGGGTCCGGAACATTTTCGACCCGAACGTCTTCTGTTCCATAGAAACGGACGGCTTTCATCGTGTGTCCTTCACGTCAGAGAGCCCGTGGCTCGTGGAATTTCACCTGCTTCGAGCAGTTGCTTCAGATGGCGGAGATCCTCGCGAATCATGCTGGCGGGGTTACGGCCGAACAATGTCGCAACCAGCGCACCGGCTCGACGCGCAGGCGGTTCGTACTGGAGATGCACAGACACTTGCGTGCTGCGCCCGCCGCGAACCGTTGAGAAGTTGACCGCGCCCGCGGTGATGATTTCGGAGCCGGGCAGCGAGCGCCAGCCGAGCACTTTGTCTTCAACCTCGTTGATGATCTCGGCGTCCCATTCAACCTTCATGTGAGCTGGTCCTTTGGCTTCCCAATGCGACCGGCGGTTGCCCAGATCGGTGACGCCTTCAAGATGGGTCATGAAGCGAGGCAGGTTTTCAAGGTTCCGCCAGAATCGGTAGACCTCAGCGACCGGTCGCTCGAGACGGATCGATTCGCGGACGTGGATCCCACGACTCCCCGACAGAGCGACACGCGTGTCATCGCTTCCCCAGTCGTTGAAACGGGGCCACGTTCCGGACACGCCCCGGAACGCGAGTGGCGTCGCGGCCACAGCAAGACAGAAACCCGGCAGCGTGCGCCGGCTGAAGCCATAGGCCATCAGCGCGGTCGCGGACGCGAGACTCACCCACCGTTCGACTTCGGCGTAGCTGGTGCTCTCGTGCTGCGGGTCGAGCGAGTACATTGTTTCTTCCATGCGCACCTCACGCCTTGATGGCGTTACGCAATGGTCAGAAGCAGGTCACGTACCACGCCGCCCGCGATCGCTCGGCCCGATGCAGTCGCTTGAGTTGCCTGTCGCGCGCTCAGGCGCAGGCAAGAAGGAAAAAACAGGATGGAAGGACCCGATGACAAGTGGTCGGGGCGACTGGATTCGAACCAGCGACCTCTCGGTCCCGAACCGAGCGCTCTACCAGGCTGAGCCACGCCCCGACGGAAAGGCTAGTGTAGCATGTTGAGCTGAGAGCAACAGGAAGACTACTTTATTGCCATGCCTATTTACGAATACGAGTGCCGCGGCTGCGGGCATGAGTTCGAACAGCTCATTCGGACGGGAGACACCCCAGAGTGCCCCACGTGTCACGGACACGATCTGCAGCGCCTGCTTTCACATACTTCTGTCAGTACCGAGCACACCCGTCAAGTGTCGTTCAACAAAGCACGCGCACGAGCCAAGTTAGTCCAGCGCGATAAAGACGTGGCTCAGGCGGAGTACGAAAAGAAGCACCACGAGGAAGGCCACTGACCGGCTATTGCGTCGGCTGAAGCGCCAACCCCTCCACGTAGGCGAGCGCATCGTACGCGGTCATGTCCGGCTGAAGCGGCGTGATTGAAATATAGCCGTCGCGCACGGCCTGGTAGTCGGAGCGGTCGTGCGGTTCCCACTCGTTCTCGCCTTCCTCGATCCAGTAGTACTCGCGATGACGCGGGTCCATGCGCTCGCTCACGACCGTCACATGATTGCGCTTCGCCTGCACCGTCACACGAAAGCCCTTGGTCGGACCCATCGGGACGTTGATGTTGAGCAGCGTAAATTTCGGCAGACCTCTTTCGAGCACCGCCTGTGCAACGGCGGCCGCCGCCGTCGCGGACGTGCCGAACTCGCATGCGTCTTTGATGCGTTGTGTCGAAATCGCGATGCTCGGGATCTCGAGCAATGCCCCTTCGAGCGCGCCCGACACCGTTCCTGAGTACGTCACATCGTCGCCAAGATTCCAACCCTTGTTGATGCCGGACACGATGAGATCGGGCTTGCGTTTCAGCACGTGCACGATCGCCAGATTGACGCAGTCAGTGGGCGTGCCGTCGACGGCAAATACACCTGGCGCAATGGTGTCAATCCGGAGAGGCCGTCGCAGCGTCAGCGCGTGGCCGATGGCACTCGCTTCTTGAATGGGGGCAACCACGGTGACATCGCCGAGCGGCCTCAATGCATCAGCCAGCGCCTTGATTCCCTCGGAATGGACCCCATCGTCATTGGTCACCAGAATGTGCGGCATGTGCACTTGATCTTAGCAAGTGCAAAGTCCAAAGTGTACTTATGACGCTCCAGGACGTCCTCGCCGCGCGAACGATCGATGCCGCGCCGGAACTCGTCGAGCGCCTCGACCGGGCGCGTCTGCGCTGCTACGCCTGTGGCCATCAATGCCCGATTCCGGAAGGCGCGGCCGGCGTGTGCAAGGTTCGATTCAATGATGGCGGACGCTTGCGCGTACCGTTCGGGTATGTGGGCGGCCGCCAGTGCGATCCGATCGAGAAGAAGCCGTTCTTCCATGCCTACCCTGGAGCGCTCGCCTACAGCATCGGCATGCTCGGTTGCGACCTGCATTGCAGTTACTGTCAGAACTGGGTGACGTCGCAGGCGCTGCGCGATCCTGTCGCCGTATCGCAGCCGCGAGACGTCAGCGCGAGTGCGCTTGCCGACGAAGCGGTCGATCTCGGGGCGCAGGTCGTGGTGTCGACCTACAACGAGCCTCTCATCACCGTCGAGTGGGGCGTCGAGGTGTTCAAGGAAGCGCGTCGTCGAGGGTTGCTGACGGCGTTTGTGTCGAACGGAAATGGAACCGGACGCGTCCTCGAGTATCTTCGCCCGCACATCGATTTCTACAAGGTCGATCTCAAGAGCTTCAACGATCGCAGGTACCGCGAGCTCGGTGGCAGATTACAGCCGATTCTCGACACGATTGCCTGGCTCCATCGGTCTGGCGTGTGGGTCGAGATCGTCACGCTTCTGATCCCGGACTTCAACGACGGCGAGGACGAGCTGCGAAGCCTGACGAGGTTTCTCGCCGGCGTGTCCCCAGATATTCCGTGGCACGTCACGGCCTTTCATCCCGATTACCGGATGAGCGACATCGGAGCGACCACGTCAGCGATGTTGCAACGCGCTTCGCGGATCGCCCGTGATGCCGGCTTGAGATACATCTACGCGGGCAACCTGCCGGGGCGAGTTGGCGACCTCGAAAATACCTATTGCCATCAATGCGGCGAGTTGCTGGTTGCGCGATACGGTTACCTGATACAGAAGTACGCGCTGACGGCCGAGGGCAACTGTCCGGCCTGCGGGGTGCACGTGCCGGGCCGATGGGGTCGAGCCTTCGGCGGCCAGAGAACCTCGATGCCCTTCTTGCCCCACGATCGCCGCCGTTTATCAGTGATTTGAGGGTCGGCCTGAAGGTGGACACTACGATGACGGACGTAGTGTCCGGCTTTAGCCGGACCGAGACGTTGTCCGGCTTTAGCCGGACCCACGTCATAATGAAGTGCTGTGATCCTCGACAGACACCAGCGGCCGCTCAGGAATCTCCGCCTTTCCGTGACTGACAGATGCAATCTGCGCTGTAGCTACTGCATGCCCGAGATGGACTATGTGTGGCTGCCGCGCGAGGACATCCTCCACTTCGAGGAGATCGAGACGCTCGTCGGCGTCCTCACCTCGCTCGGCGTTGACAAGGTCCGCCTCACAGGCGGTGAGCCGCTTCTGCGGCGTGATTTGCCGGAGTTGATCCACCGACTGGCCGGCCGGCCGGCAATCCGCGATCTCGCAATGACCACGAACGGCGTTCTGCTGGCTCCGCAGGCCGCGGCACTTCGCGACGCAGGCCTGCACCGCTTGACCGTCAGCCTGGACAGTCTCAGGCCCGATCGCTTCCAGCGACTCACTCGATTCGACGAGCTCGACCGCGTGCTCGATGGCATCGGCGCTGCGGCTCCTCTGTTCCCCGGGCTCAAGCTGGATACGGTGGTTATTCGCGGGGTCAATGACGACGAACTGGTCGATCTGCTGGAATTCGGCCGCCGGCAGGGCGCTGAAGTGCGTTTCATCGAATACATGGACGTCGGCGGCGCGACGCATTGGTCGATGCCGCGCGTCGTCTCCCGTCGCGAGATGCTCGACATGCTCACGGCGCACTACGGGTCGATCACGCCAGTCGTCGAGGAGTCGTCAGCGCCTGCGGATCGCTATACGCTGCCGGACGGAACGACGTTCGGGATCATCTCGTCGACGACCGAACCCTTCTGTGAGAGCTGCGATCGCAGCCGCCTGACCGCAGATGGGGTCTGGTATCTCTGCCTGTACGCGACGCACGGAACGGACCTTCGTCGTCCGCTTCGGTCCGGTGCGAGCGCCGAGCATCTCGCGCAACTGATCCGGGCGACCTGGGAAGTTCGCAGCGACCGGGGCGCAGAGGAACGCCTCGCCTCACGCGATCGATCTCCCCTCATTCCCGTCGATCGGCTGCGACGCGACCCGCATCTCGAGATGCACACGCGGGGCGGATAATGGCGAATACCCCGGCGAGTCTGAAGACCGCCGCCGCGTACGGCTAGGCGGTGGCCGTTTGACAGTGCTCGTCGAACGCCTGCATCAGCATTGCGGCAATTGAGCGCGCATCCCGCGTTTCGATCTGCCGCCGCTCCAACATGTAAACGAGCTTGCCATCCCGCAGAATCGCGACAGATGGCGACGATGGCGGGTACGGAAGGAATGCCTGGCGGGCACGCTCGGTCGCCTCGATGTCGGCACCCGCAAAAACGGTTGCGACCACGTCGGGCCGACGCTCGTGCTCGAGTGCCATCACAATACCGGGCCGCGCCTTCCCTGCTGCACATCCGCAGACGGAATTCACGACGATCATCACGGTTCCCGGCGAGGCCAAAGCCTGATCGACGTCAGACGATGACCGAAGCTCCTGGACACCGACATCGGCCAACTCGGCGCGCATGGGGGCTATGAAGTACTCTGGATAGGGCATCTGTCAATTCTACCTGGCTTTCTGCGAAGAGCACGCGCTAGTTAGTTCGTCGGCCCTGCACCTCTCAACTGAAAGTCGCGCAGGCTTTCCATCAGCGCAGCGATCTCCCGATCGAGACGATCGAGCACCGCCTCAACCCCATCGAGCTGACGATCTCGCGCCATTGTCTCGAGCTCGAACGCCGTCGCTGTCGGCCCCCCGTCGATGAAGTTGGAGACCGATCCCTTCAACGCGTGAGCCGCACGCCGGACTTCGTCTGCCGAACCTGCGGCAACAGCCTCACGCAGGCGTTGCAGCATGCGTGGGCATTCCTCGACGAAGATTCCCGCGAGCTCGACGGCAAGCTCGCGGTCGCCGTCCAGCCGGGCGAGCATGCGCTCCGGCGTCCATTTCGTGGCAACTGGGTTCGCGTCGGAAGGAACCTTGGCCATTGGGCACACTTTGCGTTCCGGGCACCGGGTCTACAAAGCAAGACCCGGCCTACGAGTACGTAGGGCGGGTCCTGTGCTTTTGGACCCGCCGAGAAGTCTAGCTGTCGCCCCAAATTTGGCGCAGGCGGGCATCGCGCCCGCATGTCCAGCGATAGAAGCGGTACTGGACCGCGTGAGTGTTGTGGTAGTCCTGGTGGTACGCCTCCGCCGGGTAGAATGCCGTCGCGCCGGTGACTTTCACCACGATCGATTGTTTGAACCGCTGCTGGACGCGCTGACGCGACGTTTCGGCCATGGTGCGCTGCGCATCGGAGTGCACGAAGATCTCAGGCCGATACTGGTCGCCCACGTCGCAGAACTGACGATGAGCCATGAAGGGATCGACGTTCCGCCAGAAGTGATCGAGCAGCTGATCGTAGGTGACGACTGCGGGGTCAAAGACAATCTCGACGGCCTCGGCGTGCCCGGTACCGCCGCGTGAAACCTGCTCGTAGGTCGGGTTGGCAACGCGGCCGCCAGTGTAGCCGGACGTCGTGGACACGACTCCCGGCACCTTGTCGAAGTCGGCTTCGACGCACCAGAAGCATCCACCGGCGAACGTCGCCGTCTGCAGCCCGCTCTGCGCGACCTCATTCGCAGCGGCCACCTGGCTGCCCGCGTGCAACCCGATGAACCCGCCGCGAAGCCACACATATCCGACAGCGAGTACGACCGCCGCGATCAGAATGAGACGCTGCGTTCGCATAAAACTCCTAAATGGGGTCGGGAGTCATTTAACGTGGACATGCCTCACGCCCACGTGTGTCCTCTTCAAATGACTCCCGACCCCATTACGAAATTGAGTGCCAGGCCGTTGATGCAGTAGCGCAGTCCGGTGGGCGCCGGCCCGTCGTCGAATACGTGCCCCAGGTGACTGCCGCATCGCGCGCAATGCACTTCGACTCGCACCATGAACCAGCTTCGATCGATCCTCGTCCCCACGGCCTCGTCGACCGGGCGCCAGAAGCTCGGCCAGCCGGTTCCGCTCTCAAACTTGGATTCCGACGAGAACAGCCTCTGGCCACAGGCCGCGCAGACAAAGATCCCGGACCGCTTCTCTGTATTCAGCGGACTCGAAAACGCCCGCTCGGTACTGTGACCGCGCAGGATCCTGTAACGGTCCGACGGCAACGCCGCGCGCCATTCAGCGTCGCTCTTCTGTAACGGAAATGCCGCGTCATCCACGGACGCGCCCACGTCTCGACTCGCGAGCCAGAGGGACAGCGGTCCCAGCACTCCTGCCGCCGCCAGAACACCCACCGCCTGCCGCCTCGTTACGCTCATGCACGGCCTCCACCTACTTGGACAACAGGCCACGCGATCCGGATTCACACAGGTTAGTCCGTTATGTGGCTCGAAGCACTAATTTTGTGCTCGTTGCAACGAAAGCCGCATAACGGACTGGCGCGCGAAAGCGCGCCAAGGAGAAGAGCATCTCGGCTGGTTAACGCAATTCGGGGCCATGCGCGCGTAGCCACTGGCGAGCTTCGCGATACCTAGGACAGGCCGCTGCGACGAGCCGCCAGTACGCCGGCGAGTGATCGAGCCGTTTCAGATGCATCAGCTCGTGGATCATCACGTAGTCGCGCACCCAGGACGGCATCGCGACGAGGCGCCAGTTGAGGCACACGTGGCCGTCGCGACCGCATGATCCCCATCGTGTGCGCTGATTGCGAATGCTGATGCGCGTGACTGACAGTCCGTTGGCGTCCGCCAGTTCCAGCAGCCGCTCCGGGAGTTCTCGTTGCGCCTGCTGCCGGAGCCGCTGCCGGTCGTCAGCGGAAAAACAGCCGCGCGAGAGGGCCGCGCGCTGGCGCGCGACCCATTCAACGTGACGTTGCGCAAAGGCATCGGCCTCCCGGCGCGAGCCGCCGCGCGGAATCGTGACGCGGACGCGGCCGTCGAATTCGACGCGGAGCAGATACCGTCGCGCTCGCCGATGGCGTACGAAGTAAACCGGTGCAATCGTGCTGGCGGATGGCGGAGCGGCACCATCCCCGGGGATCGGCCGCGCTCCCGCCTCACTGAACGGAAGGCCCAGCTGCACGCACGACAGGATACCCGATTCGGCAAAAGCACTTGACAGGCCCGCCGCCTTTGATGTTATTTTTATAACACTAGTGCGAGGTACATAACATGTCCGGGAACCTGCACGCGGTGTTGACGCGACGGGAGCGGCAGATCATGGACGCGCTGTTCCGGCGCGGCCGCGCCACTGCCGCCGAAGTCATGGAGGACCTGCCGGGGTCGCCCAGCTACTCGACCGTGCGCACGCAGCTGCGCGTGCTCGAGGAGAAAGGGCACGTCCGGCACGAGGAAGAAGGCGTCCGCTACGTCTACATGCCGGCCGTCAGGCGCCACGCCGCGCGCAAGTCGGCCCTCAAGCACCTCGTGGATACGTTTTTCGATGGGTCGGCGGAGAAAGCGGTGGCGGCGCTCCTCGGCGGCGAGGCCACGCGCGTCTCCGGGGAGGAACTCGATCGCATCGCCGAGCTGATTGCCAAGGCCAGGATCGCCGAGCTCGCGCAGAAGGCAAGAAAGGACAATCCGCGATGATGTTCCTTCTCAGCGTCACGGTGAAGATCGCTCTTCTCAGCCTGGCCGCCCTGGCCGCCATGGCCTTCCTGCGTCGACGATCCGCCGCTCTCAGACATTGGGTGCTGGCCACGACGCTGTTCGGCTGTGTCGGCATTCCCGCGCTGGAACTGTTCGTGCCGGCATGGTCGATTCCGCTTCCGGTGTACTTCTCCTCGCCTTCAGTCGATTCGTCGATCCGGTTGGTCAGTGAACCGGCACCATCGTCGCCCCGCGCGGACGGGACGGTGGCTGAGGAGCAGACGGGCGACGGAAGGAGTGCTCTGCCAGGCTTCACGATCGTTGTCGCCTCAATCTGGATCGCCGGCGTCCTCGTCGGCGTTGCTGTCCTCATCGCCGGGTTGTGGCGGCTGCGAACGCTCGCGGCTGCGTCGGACCTGGTGTCCTCAGGGCCATGGCGGGACCTCGCCGACGATGTCGCGCGACGCTATCAGATCCGGCGACACGTTCGGCTGCTCGCCTGTCCGCATCCAGCCATGTTGGCGACGTGGGGCGCCGTCAGGCCGACCATCCTGCTGCCGTCTGAAGCCCTTCGATGGAGTGACGAGCGTATCCATGCAGTTCTGCATCACGAGCTGGCGCACGTCCGCCGTTTTGATTGGACGATCGCGCTGGCCGCCAATCTGCTCCGGGCCGTCTACTGGTTCAACCCGTTGATGTGGATCGCATACCGGCGGTTGCGCCACGAAGGCGAGCGCGCGTGCGACGACCTCGTGCTCACCTCCGGTATCAGCGGCTCGGAGTACGCCGCACACCTGCTCGACGTGGCGCGTGAGTCAGTGCAGCGCCGTGATCCCTGGTCACCAGCTATCGCTATCGCCCATCGCTCAATGCTCGAAGGGAGGGTTCGTGCCATGCTCACCGCCCGTGTCAATCGTGAACCACTGAGCGCGTCCGTCCGCGCGACGACAGTTGCCGTCCTCGCAACGGTGACCGCATCGATCGGCACGATCACGGTGTCCGGAAACACCATCGTCGCACCGACACCTGATATCCGATTGATCCAGTCAGGCACTCTGCCAGTAGTGACGCCAGAACCGGAGCGGCGAATCGTTGAACGCACGCCTCGAGCGAGCGCGCCGGCGGCCCAGACGCAGCCGGCCGGAGGCACGATCGAGGGCGTACTCTACGACCAGTACGGTGGCCTGCTCCCGGGCGTATCCGTCCGCCTCACACCCGTGAGTCGCGACGGCTCGCAAAACACTCTCAGCGATCGCACCGGCTCATTTTCGTTCCGTGGCCTGACGGCTGGCGACTACGAGATCGTGACCGACCTTCCCGGGTTCACGGCGGTCAGGAACCTGATCCGGGCTGAGCCGGGTACAACTATGCGCCGCTACATCATGGTGCCGATCGGAACTGTCGAAGAGACGATCCACGTCACCTGCGCGGTCTCCGATCTCAACACGTCGAGACCGACGGCGCCGAGCGGATCGACGACGCCGGGTCCAACAGCGCGTCAGACCGGAGCCGGCCAGTTTCCAATTGAGCCCAAGATGACGGCCACATTCACCGGCGGCATCGGCGGGCAAATCAAAGCGCCAAGGAAGCTCGTGCACGTCAACCCCGTCTGCCCGACCGGAGTGGCGGCGCAAGCGACCGTCGTCAAACTGGCGGGACGCATCGGGATCGATGGTCAGTTCAGCGATCTGCACAACACCAGCGCCGACGCGCCAGCCCCGTTCGTCGAATCAGCGATGACGGCCGCGCGCCAGTGGGGATTCACACCGACGCTCCTCAACAACGCACCGATCGAGGCGAACATGAACGTCACGGTCAGTTACAGCTGGAATTAGGACGAATTCACGACGACGTAGAGCGGGGGCTTCAGCCCCCGCGTCGCAATAAGCGCGCAGGCTCAAGCCTGCGCTCTACGACGATCGGGAAAAGGCTATGGAGAGGCAGTTGGCCGTGAACCATACTGCCTGCTCGTGCGTCTGAAGCTCACATGGCAGGGGTTGGTCACCTTGCGGTCGGCATGGCCGCCGCCCGTCTCTACCGCACCGAACAACCGTCGGCACGCCCATCACTCGCGACGATGCTGTTCTGGTCGGCGTTGTCGTTCCTGCCCGATTCCGAC
>Ga0207706_10001123_pt1 | contig 27217 bp, 18 predicted proteins | sample KBSC53metaG_FD_184318 | JGI IMG/M metagenome (GOLD analysis project Ga0207706, IMG submission 184318) | Corn rhizosphere microbial communities from Kellogg Biological Station, Michigan, USA - KBS C5-3 metaG (SPAdes) (version 2) | ecosystem: Host-associated > Plants > Roots > Rhizosphere > Soil ... | reverse complement strand
GACAGCGCGTGCACGGCGACCACGGTGGCGTTCGGGCAGAAGATCTTCACGCCGGAGATCGACGGAGAGATGCCGATCGCCGGGCAGCGGCCGTACGCGGGGTGGCTCTACGCGTCGGCCACCGCAAGCGTCCAGTCGGCCCGGCGGATGCGCGGCGTGGGGGTGGAGGTGGGGGTGACGGGGCGCGCGTCGCTGGCCGAGACGGTGCACACCGCCTGGCACCGCATCGCCGGCTTCATCCCGCCCGAGGGGTGGCGGAACCAGCTCGGCTTCGAGCCCGCCTTCCGCGTCAGCTATGACGAGCGCATGCTGCTGGCCGAGGTGCGGAGCGCCGGCGGCGTGCGCGTGGCCACGCTGGCGCCCGCGTGGGGCGTGGACGCGGGCACGGTGCACGTGGGCGCGCACGCGGGGGTGGAGGCGCGCGCGGGGTGGGCGGTGCCGCACCCGTGGAGCGCCGCGGCGGACCGGGGCGCCGGGCCCGCGTCGGTGTACGCGATCGCGCGGGTGAGGCAGAACGCCGTGGCGCGCGACCTGTTCCTGGACGGCAGCACCTTTCGCCGCAGCGTTCGCGTGGACCGGCGGCCGCTGGTGTGGGAGCGCGAGCTGGGCGGCGGCGCGCGCTACCGCGGCTTCACCGGCGAATACCGCGTGTTGACCCGCGGCCGCGAGTACCAGACCCAGTCGGGCCCGCACGCCTGGGGCACCTTCGAGCTGCGCTGCCGCGTGCGGTGATTCGTCCTTGCCGCCATCCGGAAGGACCTGGGGCTCTCACGGAGGGATGGAGGGCCGGAGCGAGCGCGAAGAAAAGCAGTTTTCCGCTTTTCCTCCGTTCCTCCGTCCCTCCGTGAGATCCTTCAGCAGACTCCGCCGCCGCACGAAAGCGCGGCAACGGGACGGAAGTGGAGAACTCGCACGGCGTTCCGGTTGACGAGCACAGCCGCGCGGCGGCATCTTGAATCAAAGGCGCGGCGGGAAGCTTCGATCGGCGTCCGTGCGCCTCCCGCCGTTCCGGATGCCCGCCCCTCCGTGCTCCGCGCCGGCCCCGCTCCGCCCACGCAGCCCACACAGATGTCTTCGCTCTCAGCCGGCGCCGGCGTGCCGAACGTTCCGATGGCCGACCTCCCGTTCCGCACCAGCGACGCCGCCCTGATCCCCCTCGAAGACGGACAGGCGGTGAGCGCCGGCTGGCCCGAATCCATCGGCGGGCACCCGCTGGGCGTCACCTGGCACTGGACCGTTACCTGGGACCTGGAGCTCTGCCGCCGCCTGCTGGGCGGGCGCAACGCCGAGCGCAAGGGCGAGGCGAGCGCGCACTACGGCGTGGGGCGCAGCTTCGCCGAGGGCGTGGACCGCTACGTGACGCTCGGCAACCGCTCGTGGCACGCGGGAAAGAGCCAGTCGCTGCGCTGGGACGGGCGCGCGCTGCAGCACCCGGACTTCAAGGGCTCGCGCAGCACCGTGGGCGTGGAGACGGTGAACATCGGCTACGCCACGGCGCCGGGGATGGCCGAGGCCGACTGGATCCCCGCCGCCACCCCCGACGGCAAGCCGATCCGCGTGCAGCCGTGGACCGAGGAGCAGGTGGCGATGATGATCGAGGTGGGGCGCGAGATCGTGGTGCGCTGGCCGCACATCGGCCCCGACGACCATCACGGCCACCACGACATCTGCCCCGGCTACAAGGTAGACCCCAGCGGCTTCCCCTTCGCCCGCGTACTGGCCGGCATCTACCCCGACCGGGTGGTGGTGGACCACTGGACGCCCACCCGCACCGTGGCGCAGCGCCAGCGCGCGCTGCTGGCCGCGGGGTTGGACCTGGGCCCGTTCGGCGCGGACGGGAACTGGGGGCCGCGCAGCCTGGCGGCGCTCAAGCGCTTCCAGATCGAGCACGGCCTGGTGGTGAACGGCTACTGGAGCACCTTCGTCTCGCGCCGGCTGTGCGAGGTGCTCGCCGGCCGCGGCATCGACATCGCCGAGGCGGCGGGCCCGGAGCGCTGAGGCCCGTCCCGCCCGAAATCCCCCGCGGCACGTCCAGCGTTTTTCCTTCGATCGTTCCCTTCCCGGCGCGCCCCGCGCCGTTCTCTCCGTTCCATCTCCCTCGAAAGGACCCTGCAGTGAGCACCGTTACCAACCCCGCGGTGGCCGCGGGCGCAGCCGGCAAGACCATGGTGAAGCGCGTGGTCCAGGTCACCTGGGTGGCTTCGGGCCTCTCGCTGGTCTTTCTCGCGTTCGTCTGGAGGCAGACGCCGGGGACGGCGGCCCTCCAGTACCAGGATTCGGCGCTGCAGAACCTGGCCAACGTGATGGCGCCCCTGATGGCCATCGCGCTGTTCATCGAGCGCGCGGTGGAGGTGGTGATCAGCAGCTGGCGCAACGAGGGCGCCCAGCACCTCAAGGCCGTGGCCGACCACGCCACCGACCCGGTGTCGAAGGTGAATGCCCAGCGCGCGCTGGAGGTCTACCGCGACCAGACGCAGATGCTGTCGTTCATCACCTCGGTCACCATCTCGGCCGTGGCCGCGATGGCGGGTGTCCGCGCGATCGCGCCGCTGGTGCAGGGCGCGCCCACCACGGGGGTGTTCTACGCGTTCGACGTCGCGATCACCGCGCTGCTGCTGGCCGGCGGCGCCGATGGGCTGCACCAGATCGTGACCACCTTCACCGACTACCTGGACGCCACCAAATCGAGGATGAACGTGTCGCCTTCGAACGCCACGGCCAACGTGGCGACGAACGCGGCCAGCACGAACACGACGACCATCACCACGACCACGACCGACGCGAACGCAGGCTCGGCCGGCGACGGGCCGGCGGCCGCGGGCTGACGCGACCCGGTCCGGCGCGGATGGCGGCCCGGTGGGACCCCCGCCGGGCCGCCCGCGCATCGCCCCACTCCACTCCCACGGGAACGATGGACATCCCCAGCATCAGCGCGCGGCCCGGCGGTGGCGCCGTATCGGTGCGCGTGAGCGACCCCACGCACCCGCAGAGCGTCGCGGGGGTGATCTGGCGCTACGACTCCGGGCAGAACCCCAACGGCTCGGCCGGCAAGTTCGGCAGCGACGAGTCCGAGGTCGTTCTCGGCAGCGCGGCGTCGGTCGACGGCTTCTTCTTCCAGGCCGAGGGCGCGGTGCTGGCGCAGGGCGACGACCCTCCCTCGCCGTACCAGGTGGTGGTGACGGTGCTGCAGGACGGCGCGGAGCTGCACCGCGACACCCCCGAGAACGGCACCGGCACCGTGGGCGACGCCGACCAAGCGTTCCAGTACGCCTTCAGGATCGTATCCGCATGAGCCGCCGCGCGGTGGTCCCGATGGCGCTCGCGCTCGTCTCCGCCACGCTCGCGGACCGTGCCGGCGCGCAGGCGGGGAGCGGGGCGATCGAGTCGCTGGTGTCGCAGGTGTCGTTCGGCATCCCCTCGTCGCCGGCGTTCGCGCTGCTGCCGGGGCAGACGAGCGAGGTGGAGCACCTGGTGACGCCGCACGACTTCCAGAGCGCCATCGCCACCTGGGTGCGGGACGGGAAGCTGCACGCCGGCGCGGCGCTCGACTTCCGTCCGTTCTCCACCGCCGGAACGCTGCGCGAGTACCAGCGGCACCCCGGGCGCCAGATCCGGTGGCGCACCGTGCTCTCGGCCGGCACCGCGCAGGTGGCGGACGGGAGCGCCGACGTGCTGGTGTCGGCGGGGCTGCGCATCCCGGTGATCGACCGCTCGGACCCGCGGGCCGACCCGGCGGTGGTGCGGCGGCTGGAGAACGCCTGGCAGGCCGCCCTCCTGGCGCAGGGCCCGCCGGGGCTCAACCCGTCGCCCGAGAAGCTCCAGCAGCGCGCCGACTCGGCGGCCAGACTGATCCAGCCGGTGCGCGACAGCATCGCCGCGGCCAGCTGGAACCGGCTCAAGTGGGACCTGGGGGTGGGGGTGGCGGCCCGCGCGCACGGCGGCGTGTTCCGCCAGGACAGCCTGGTGGGCGACCGGGGCGGGTTCTGGACCGCGCTGGCGGTGCCGGTGGGCCAGGCGGTGCAGGCGTCGGGCACCGCCAGGCTCACCCTGGCGAACGCGGACAGCGCCGGCGCCGAGCGGCTGCGCGGCGTGGTGGGCGGCCGGCTGCGGGTGTTTCCGCGTGGCGCGCTGGCGCTTTCGGCCGAGGCGGCGCAGGTGTTCGCCCGCTACCGGGACCGCAGGGACGAGGACGAAAACTGGACGCACGTGGGCGTGCAGCTGGAATTCTCCAGCACCTTCCTGGCCCGCTTCATCCGCAGCGGGTGGATCGGCGTGAGCTACGGCGGCGACCTGGAACGCACCGGCGGCCGCTCGCCGCAGCTCTCCTTCCAGTACGCCTTCTACCAGAACCGCGTCCTCAAGCGCTGATCGGCGCCGTTCCGCCGGGTGAGTGGCCGGGCCGGGGTCGCTTTGGGTCACACGGAGGAACGGAGATCAACGGAGCAGCGGAGGAACTGCGGTGCGCGCGGTTTCTCCGCTGAGCCGTTCCCTCGTCCGACGTAGATCCTGGCCTGCACGCCGGCGCGTCCGAATCGAAGAGAGATGGAGGGAGGGTGCAGTTCTCCGCTGCTCCGTTGCTCTCCGCTGCTCCGTGTGACCAGAGCGGTGCGGGTCCAGCAACCCGAGTTCGAGGATGGAGAAAGGATCGGCCGAGCCGATTCGAGTCACGCATTCCCCGCTGGCACGCCCGCGCCCGGGCTGCTACTCTGACGCGCCGGATCGGTCGGCCACCAACGCAGAGCAGCAGCCCGGGCGCTTTCCACGTGAACATCCTGGTCCTGAACGTCGGTTCCAGCACCCTCAAGTTCCAGCTGATCGACACCGACGAGCGGCGCATCTCCGACAACGCCGACCTGCGGCTGGCGCGCGGGCAGGTGGAGCGGATCGGCGGCGAGGCGGTGTGGAGCTACCGCGCGGGCACCGGCTCCGCCGCCACCGGCCAGGAATCGCTGCGCGACCACCGCGCCGCCGTGGACCACCTGCTGGGGTGGATGACGGGCGACGGGTCGGACGTACCGATCCACAGCGTGGCCGAGATCGGCGCGGCGGGGCACCGGGTGGCGCACGGCGGCGAGCGCTTCGTGCACTCGGTGGCGGTGGACGACACGGTGCTCCGGGGGATCGAGGACACCATCGACCTGGCGCCGCTGCACAACCCGGCCAACCTGAAGGGGATCCAGGCGGTGCGCGCCGTCCTTGGCCCCGGCGTGCCCCAGGTGGCGGTGTTCGACACCGCGTTCCACCACACCCTTCCCGAGCGCGCCTTCCTGTACGCCATCCCCTACTCGCTCTACCGCCGCTACCGCATCCGCCGCTACGGCTTCCACGGCACCAGCCACCGCTACGTGAGCTACCGCTACCGCCAGCTGACGGGGAAGACGCGCGAGGAGACCAACCTGGTCACCCTGCACCTGGGCAACGGCTGCTCGGCGTGCGCGATCCAGCGGGGCGATTCGATCGACACCTCGATGGGGTTCACGCCGCTGGAGGGGCTGGTGATGGGGACGCGCTCGGGCGACGTGGACCCGGCGGTGCTCGACTACGTGGCGCAGAAGGAGGGGCTGTCGCTGCGCGACGTGGAGCTGCTGCTGAACAAGCAGAGCGGGCTGCTGGGGATCAGCGGGCTGACCAACGACATGCGCGAGCTGCTGGCCGAGGCGAGCGAGCACGACGACCGGCGCGCGCGGCTGGCCATCGAGCTGTTCGCCTACCGCGCGCGCAAGTACATCGGCGGCTACCTGGCCGCGCTGGGCGGCGCCGGCGCCATCTGCTTCGCCGGCGGCGTGGGCGAGAACGCGGCGGCGGTGCGCGCGCTGATCTGCCAGGGCCTCGAGTTCCTGGGCGTGCGGCTGGACCCGGCCGCCAACGAGGCCACCGTCGGCGGGCGCGAGGGCCGTATCAGCGCCGAAGGCAGCCGCCCCGAGGTGTGGGTGATCCCCACGGACGAGGAACTGCTGATCGCCCGCGACACCTGGCGCGTGGTGCACGGGATCGAGACGCGGTACTGACTTGGTACGGGGTACGAAGTACGGGGTGCGGGGGTGCGGAGGTGCGGAGGTGCGGGGGATCGAGCGCGGTCTGCCGCACCGTCGTTTGTGCCTCGGAATCGGCGCCGTCGCGCGGCGCGGTGAAACCCGCCGCTGGAACATCGGGAAGTCCGCCTTCGCGGACTGCACACCGCCGCGGCTCGTCCACCAGCCGCCGCGCGATCCTCCGCCAAAGAGCAGTTGAAGCCTCGCGCGGTTTGCGAGGCTTTCCGTAGTGGTTGCTGCGGCTTCAGCCGCCGGTGCGCGAGGCCGGGGGGATGTGTGCCGGAACGACGAAGCCCCGCGGAGTGGCCGCGGGGCTTCGTGTCGTACGGCGAGGATGATGCTACCGGGCCGCCGTGGTGCTGGCGCTCTTCTTGGACCAGATCAGCACCACGCCGCAGCCGGTCCACTTGCCGCGGTACTCGGGCGGCGTTTCGGCCGGGCCGTTGTAGACCTCGATCCCGCCCACGTTGCGCAGCGCCATCACGTCGATGTTCTGCGACGCCTCGGGATCGCTGTTCTGCACCTGCACGCCGTCGATGTAGACGTCCATGTAGCAGAACTGGAGCGTGCTGTTGTTCTGGGTGTCCATCCCGGTGATGTACCCGCGCGAGTTGGCGATGCGGTACTCCTCGTCGATGTCGAGCGGCGACACGTTGGAGGCGTCCGTCATCCGCCCCAGCTGCCGGCGCGAGTACCGCACCACCCGCACCCCCGGGACCCGGCGCAGCACGTCGGTGATGCGCCCCGCCGCGTTCTGGCTGAGGTCGCGGTCGGTCAGGAAGTGCCCGAAGCCGCGCCGCTGGCGGTCGTAGAAGCCCGACACGTCCAGCTCCAGGATGCGCGCCTGCGCCCGGATCCCCGCCAGCTGCACCACCTGCTGCACCGAGGCGGCCAGGCTCCCCGCGCCGCCCGCCGCGCGCAGCTCCACCTCGCCCGCGTTGGACGGGATCACCAGCCGCACCGAGCGCGTGCCCAGCGAGGCGTGCGACACCGTCACCTCCTGCTCGCCCGGGGTCACGCCGCGCAGGCGGAAGCGCCCCTGCGCGTCGGTGGTCACCGCCGCCAGCTGGCCGAAGCGCACCGTGGCCCCCGCCACCGCCACCCCGTCGGCCCCGCGCACCACCCCCGAGATCCCACCCGCCGTCCCCGCCGCGCCCGCCGGGCCCGGGGCGGCCGGCCGCGCGGCCAGCCCCGACGAGCCCAGCGTCACGTCCTGCAGCACCGCGCGGCCGCCCTGCGCCCGCACCTGCGACAGGGTGACCGACGCCATCCGCGCCTCGGCGCGCAGGGTGAGCGGCGCCCCGGCCGGCACCGAGCAGGCGCGGTAGACGCCGGTGGAGTCGGTCATCACCTGCACCTTCTCCTCCGTTCCGCTCCCCCAGGTGAGCGTCACCCGCGCGCCCGCCTCGGGCCGCCCGCCGTCGCCGCGCACCGCGCCGACCACCGTACCCGTGCCCGCCGCGCGCTCTTCGTCGCAGCGCGAGCCCAGGACGGTGGCCAGGCCCGGGACCGCCAGCGTCTGCTCGGCGGCCGCGCCCTCGCGCAGGGTGACGGAGACGCCGCGCGGGCGGTACCCCAGCGCGTCGGTGCGCGGGCTGGCGAAGGTGACGGTGTAGTCGCCCGGCGGGATGTCCTTCACCTCGAAGCGGCCCAGCGAGTCGGCCACCGCCAGGTGCCCGGGGCCGCCCACCATCACCCGCGCGCCGGCCAGGGGGCGCGAGGTGGTGCTGTCGAACACCAGGCCGCGCAGCGTGGACGAGCCGGTGAGCGACACGCGCGAGCCGGACGAGGTGACCACCGTCAGCACGTCGCCGCCTTCTTCCCGGAGCCCGGTGAGCTTGTACCGCATCGGCTGCTCCACCGTGGGCGCGCCGGGGATGTGCGCCACCGGCTGCATCCGCTCGGCCTGCACGGTGGGCATGCGGATCGTCCAGCGGCTCACCACCCAGCGGCCGTCGTCCAGCCGCCGGAACTCCATCCTCCCGCTGGCCGATTCCGAGGTGCCGCGCAGGCCGGGGACCCTGGTGTACTGGTACTCCATCCGCTTCAGCTCGGCCGTGGCCCGCTCCACCCACAGCGTGCCGCGGATGTCGGAAAGGTCGCCCTGGCGCACCGGTTCGAACGCCAGCCCGATCAGCCCCGGCTCGTCGCGCGGGGCCTCCTTGAGCGAGAAGCAGTGGTTCTCCTGGAAGTCTTCGGACAGGAGGACGCGGGCGTCGGGCGCGTGGAACACCAGGTTGTTGTCGCCCTCGTTCTCGATGTACCCCGCCGCGGCCAGCTTCTCGAGCGGCACGGCGATGAAGGGGCTGCCGGTGGTGAGCTCGGAGGGGACCACCGAGTCCTGCAGGATGCTTCCCTGCGGGTCCATCCGCCGCCACAGGTGGCGCACGGTGTAGCGGTACGCCTGCGTGTTGCTTTCGCTGGCGCTCCCCAGCGCCTTGCGCGCCTCCTCCCACACCGTGGCCGTCTCGGGGCCCGAGCCGGGGCGCGGGGTGCAGCGGGCGCGCCCCGACACGGTGATCCCCTGCAGGGCGATGCGCTGCGGGTTGGCGGTCACGCGGCGCTGCACGGTCTCACCCGCGCCCAGCTGGAGCGGCGGGCTCTGGGTGAGCGCGTAGCCGATGCGCTCCACGGCAAGGACGTAGGTGCCGGCCGCTGGGGCGCGCACGGTGAAGGCGCCGTCGCGGCCGGTCATGGCCGCCGCCACGTCGCGCCCGCCGCTGCGCAGCACCGCGCGCGCGCCCGGGATCGGCTCGCCGGTGGTGGGGTCCACGAACGAGCCCTGCACCGTCTGGGCGTGCAGCGCGGGCGCGGCCAGCGCCAGCGCCGCCAGCGCCGGCAGGGCAAGGGAGAGCCTGGGCGTGTTCATCGCCAGCATCCCGGGTGAAAGGGTACGGCGCCGCCGGCTGGTGAGGGGGAGTGGGCCGGCGGCGGAATGGAATCGGGCGAACGTCGTCCTCGAGATCAGCGGCGGCCATGCGTTGCCCCTTGCCGCGGATCGGTTCACAGGCCGGGTCGCGGCCGTCGAGCGAGGAGAGCGGCGCGGCAGCGCGTCCATCCGTGGGAAACGGACGGCGCTGGAAACGGCGGGTCGGATTGCGGGTGCTCACCTTTAAGATCGCTCCGCTAGACGATTTACGCTACCTGCGCGTCCAGATCAGGATCACCCCGCAGGTGGAGGTGCTGTTGCGGTATTCGGGCGGCGCCTCGGCGGCGCGGTAGACCTCCACCGCCTCCACCGAGGAGAGGTTCAGGTCGTCCAGGCTGATGGAGCCGCGCTCGCCCAGGCTGGGGCCGGCCACCAGCCCGCCGTCCATATACACGTCCATCAGGCACGGCGGGGTGCGGCTGATGCCGGTGCTGTTGCGGGTGCTGACGGCCAGCGTCTTGGGGCTGATGGACCGCATCGAGAACGAGCCGTTGGTGGTCTCGCTGGTCCGCAGGATGCGCACGCCGGGAACGGTGCGCAGCACGTTGGCCAGGCTGCCGCCGGGCACGCGCTGCAGCTGGGCGTCGGTCAGGAAGGTGCCGATCCCCACGTGCTGGCGCTGGTAGAAGCCCTGGATGTCGAGCCCCGGCCGCCGCGCCTGCGCCGTGGCGCCGATCCCCGCGAGCCGGACCACGCGCCGGACCGAGGCCGCCAGCGCCCGCCCCTCGCCCGCGCGCAGCTCCACCTCGGCCGCGTCCGCGGGGAGGGGAAGCGCCACCGTCCGCGCTCCCAGCGACGGGTGCGTGACGGTCACCCGGTGCTCGCCGGGTGAAATCGTGCGCACCCGGAACCGCCCCTGCGCGTCCGTGGTCACCGCCGCCAGCGCGTCGATCCGGACCGACGCACCGGCCACCGGCCGCCCCGCCGCGTCGCGCACGGTCCCCGAGATGCCGGAAGGTCCCGCCGCCGCCGCGCCGGACGGTGCGGAAGCGGTGTGCGGCGCCGGAAGGGTGACGTCCTGCCGTCCGGGCCGGCCCGCCGCCACGCGCACTTCGGACACGCTGATCGCCGCGTCCGCGGTCGCCGCGCGCACCGCCAGCGGCACGTCCACCGGAACGCCGCAGGCGCGGTAGACGCCCTGCGCGTCCGCCACGGCGGTCGCCGTCCCCGCCGTGGCGCCGCTCCACGCCACCGTCACCCGCGCCCCGGCCGCCGGCTCGCCGCCCGCGCCGCGAACCGCGCCGACCAGCGTACCGCCCGGCGCCGGGGTCTCCGCGCACCCGGCCGCCCACACTACCACGAGCGGGGGGACGGCGAGCGCCTGCTCCGTCGCCGCGCCCTCGCGCACGCTCACGCGGACGGGCGCGGGGGTGAAGCGGAGCGAATCCAGCCGCGGCGAGGTGAAGGCGAGCTGGTAGTCTCCCGCGGGAAGGCCGGCGATGGAGAAGCGCCCCAGCGAGTCCGTGACGGCTTGGTGACCCGCCACGGAGACGCGCGCGCCGGCCAGCGGACGGTTGGAGGTGCTGTCGAACACCGTCCCGGAAACCGTGCCGGAGGATGCGAGCTGCACGCCGCCATCCGCGCGCGCGGCGGAGAGCACCTCGCCGCCCTCCTCGCGGATCCCGGCCAGGTGGAAGTGCAGCGCGTTCTGGTCGCTCAGGCTGGGATCGGAGTACGAGAGGCTCCCCTGTACCCGCGTGGCGGTGACGATCGGCATGCGGATCGTCCAGCGCCCCACGATCCAGCGCCCGTCGGGGAGCCGGGCGAACTCCATCCGCCCGCCCGCCGCCTCGCCCTCGCGGCGCAGCCCGGGGACCTGCGTGTAGCGGTACTCCATCCGCCGCAACTCGGCCGTGGCCCGGTCCAGCCAGAGCGTGCCCCGCACGTCGGGGGGTGCGCCCGAGACGGGCTCGAACGAGAGGCCGATCTCGCCGTTCTCCCCCGGCTCCAGCGCGAAGCAGTGGCGCTCCTGGAACTCGTCCGAAAGGAGCACCCGCGCGTCCGGCGCGTGGAAGGTGAAGCCGGCCACCGTAGACTCCACGTAGCCGTTGCGCGACAGCGTTTCCAGCGGCACGGCCACGAACGGCGTGCCGTGCTCGGCCTGACCCGTGACGACGGTGTCGTTCACGATCGTTTCGCCGCGCGGGTCCAGCGTGCGCCAGAAGCGGCGCACCTGGTAGCGGTACTCGCCGCTCTCGCCGCTCGCGCGCGCGCTCCCCAGCACCTTGCGCGCCTCCTCCCACACCGTGGCCGTCTCGGGCCCCGAGCCGGGCCGCGGCGTGCAGCGCGAGCGGGACTGGACCACGATCCCCTCCAGCGCGATCCGCTGCGGGTTGGCCGTGATCCGCCGCTGCACCGTCTGCCCCTCGGCCAGCGTCATCGCCTCCGTTTCGGTGGCCGCGTAGCCGATCCGCTCCAGCCGCAGCACGAAGGTCCCCGCCGCCGGCGCGCGGACGATGAACGTCCCGTCCGCGCCGGTGGACGCCGACGCCACCTCGCGCCCGTTCGCGTCGCGCAGCACCGCCCGCGCGCCCGCGACGGGCTCGCCCGACGGAGCGACGAACGCACCCCGCACCGTCTGCGCGGCGAGCGCGCCGGTGGAGAGGGCGGTTGCGGCGATCGCGAGCGAGAGCGTCTTCATCAGCGCAACTGGAAGCAGGATCCGGCCGCCCAGGGGCGTCGGCCTTCGCGCGGATCGCGGCATCGGCCGCCGCGCGAGGCGCCCGGACGCGGATCGTCCAGCCGGTGCGGCGGCGGGGCGCCGCGGGCGGGTCAGTGGTAGCGCGTCCACAACAGGATCACGCCGCACATGGCGCTGCTGGTGCGGTACTGCGCCGGGATCTCGGCGTCCTGGTACACCTCCACCGCCTCCACCTGCGTGGTGGGGATGTCGTCCATGCTGAGCGAGTACGCCGCGCCCAGCCGGGGTCCGGCCACCAGCGTTCCGTCCAGGTACACCTCCATCATGCACGCACCTCCGCCGATCGAGGTGCTTCCGCGGCTGCTCATGGCGAAGGTGCCCGTCTCGATCCCCGCGCCCACCCCGCCGGTGTGGCCGCCCGGGATCGCGTGCGCGATGGACGACGGCACGATGCGCAGCCCCGGCACCGTCCTCAGCTCCACCGAGAGCGCGCGGCCGGGAACGCGGTGCAGTCGCCGGTCGTCCAGGAAGCGGCCGATCCCCATCCGCTGCCGCTCGTAGAAGCCCACGCTGGCCAGGCTCACGCTGCGCCGCTCGGCGCGCGCGCCGATGGCCGCCAGCCGGATCACCCGCTGCACCACGGCGGTGAGCGCCGACTCTCCGTCGATGCCGAGCTCCATCGCCACCGCCTCGTTCGGCAGCGGCACCTGCGCCGTGCGCGTTCCCGCCTGCGGGTGGCTGACGGTCAGGCGGTGCTCGCCCGCGGGCACGATCCGCGTGCGGAAGCGCCCCTGCGCGTCGGTGGTGGCCGCCGCCAGCGTGTCGATCTGCACCCGCGCGCCGGCCAGCGGCCGCCCCTGCGCGTCGCGCAGCACACCCGAGGTCACCCCGTCGGGCGCGGCGGACGTCCCGTTGCCGAACGCGCTCGCGGCGGGCAGGTCCACGTCCTGGCGCCGGGGCCGCTCCGCCGCCGCCGCCCCGCCGCCCCGCACCACCGCCGCGTCGCGGGTGCTCACGCGCAGGGTGAGCGGCACGCCGGCCGGCGCCTCGCACACGCGGTACACGCCCAGCGAGTCGGCCGCCGCGGCCACTCCGCCCGGCTGCGCGCCCGTCCACGTCACCGTCACGCGGGCGCCGGCGGCGGGGCGGCCGTCCGCGCCGCGCACCCGGCCCACCACGGCGCCGGTGCCGGGCCGCTCCGTGCCACACGCCGCGCCCCACACGGCGTCGAACGGCGGCACCGCCAGTGGCAGGAGCGTGCTGGCGCCCACGGCCACCTCGGCCCGCGCGGGCGGCGCGTTGAAGCGCAGCGAGTCGAGCCGCGGCGCCGTCAGGGTGACGGAATAGGCGCCGGCGGGCACGTCTTCGATCAGGTAGCGCCCCAGCGAGTCGGTCACCGCGCGGTGGCCGGCGGCGGCCACGGTGGCGCCCGCCAGCGGCCGCGCGGCGGTGCTGTCCCACACGGTGCCGGTGATGGCGCCCGACGCGGCCAGCACGGTGGATGCGCCGCCCGCGGGCCCGGCGGCCAGCACCTCGCCCCCCTCCTCGCGGAAGCCGGCGAGACGGACCTGCCGTCCGCGGCGCAGGTTCAGCTCGCGGAGGTTCAGCGCCTGCGTGTCCACCACCGTCACCACCGGCATGCGGATCGCCCAGCGCCCCACGATCCAGCGCCCGTCGGCCAGCCGCGTGAACTCCATCCACCCGCTGGCGTCCTGCCCCTGGGGCGGCAGGCCGGGCACCCGGGTGTAGCGGTACTCCAGCTTCCGCAGCTCCGCCGTGGCCCGGTCCAGCCACAGGGTGCCGCGCACGTCGGGAACCCGGTCGTCCACCGGCTCGAACGACAGGCCGATCAGGCCGCCCTCGCCCGGCGTGAGCGCGAAGCAGTGCCGCGCCTGGAACGCGTCGGAGAGGAGCACCCGCGCGTCGGGGGCGTGGAAGGTGAGATCGCCTCCCGTGCGCTCCACGTAGCCGCGGCGCGACAGCCGCTCCAGCGGCGCCGGCACGAACGGCGACCCCGTGAGAACCGTGCCGGTGGCGACGGAGTCGCGCAAGATGGTGCGGCCGAGCGGGTCCACGTCGCGCCAGAAACGGCGGATGGAATAGCCGAAGTCGGTGCTCTCGCCGCTCTCGCGCGTGCTCCCCAGCACCTTGCGCGCCTCGCCCCACACCGTGGCCGTCCGAGGGCCCGATCCCGGGCGCGGCACGCAGCGCGAGCGGCTCTGGGCCACGATCCCTTCCAGGACGATCCGCCCCGGCGCGGCGCTGATGCCGCGCTGCACCGTCTCGCCCGCGCCCAGCGCGATCGGCGCCGTCTCGGTGGTCGCGTAGCCGATGCGCTCGATGCGGAGGATGTAGCTGCCGGCCGCGGGGGCGCGCAGGGTGAAGGTGCCGTCGGGGGCGGTGTGCGTGGCGGCCACCTCGTTCCCGGCCGCGTCGCGCAGGCCGGCGCGCGCGCCGGCCACGGGGCCGCCGGTGGGGTCTGCGAAGGTGCCCTGGACCGTCTGGGCAGGTGCCGCGGAGGCGGATAGAAGTGCGGCGAACAGGAGGACGGGGGACGTCTTTGGCATTGCGCTGCGGAAAGGGGTACCGCGGATGACCGGAGAACCTGAAGACGCGCGGCGCCGCGCGCTTGTGACACCCGGGAAGGCGGCGCCACGAAACGGCCATCCTCCACGTCGGGAGGTGGCCGGAAGTTCTTACGGATTGATTTCAGGTTCTTCGTCGATGTAGTTGCGACCTGATCGCACCGGAGCTCGTCGGCGAGTGGCTGCAGGCTCGGAATGCGCTGAGTATCGAAATTTTTTAGCAGGAACACCCACCTCCGTCGTCACCCCGTCGCCTGCGCCTGAAGGCTTCGTCCACTGCGTCATCAGGGGGAATCGAGCCTCCCTGTCCTCCGTGCGTCTCTGCAGCCTGCGTGGATACGGCGAACGATCGCCATCCGGCCATCGATGCGCGGGACGTACACGACGGCCGGACTCGCCTCGTGATCCCCTGATCGATCCGTTGAGACAGCTCGGCCTTCCCTGACGGCCGTGGGGGTCGAGGAGGGGTCTCTCCAGAAAAATTTCGATACTCAGCGCGAGCGCCACCTGCAGCCACTCGTCGACGGAATCGGTGCGAAGCGGGCAGGAGACCTGCTGCAACAAAATCCGCGATGAACCTGATTTCAGAAGCGATCGGCGACGGCGGTGGCATAACCCCGACGGTCCATCGCGAGCGGTGTCATCCCGAGCTGAGGACCCGCTGCGCTGCGCTCGATCACGGCAGTGATGGAAAGGATGCCGGCCGACGGAGCCGGATCCTGACGCCGAACCGAACAACCTCGCGCGGTTTGGGAGGCTTCCCGTAGTGGTTGCTGTGGCTTCCGTCGCCGGTGAGGCCACGCACACGGGTCCGGCGGCGACGAAGGATCGATCGCCGCGGCTCAGGTGACAGGTCGCCGGTCGCCCGGAGCTACGGCCGCTTCTTCCCCTCGTTCCAGGGCGTGGGGATCTTCCGCGCCTCGGCTTCGTCCCAGGACACCCTGGGCTTCGCCTTCGCTTCATCCCACGGCACGCCGATGCCGGCGAGGTTGGCGAGGTCCGAAAGCAGGCCCCTGTCCTTCTTCTTCTCACCCATCGCGCATTCCTCCGGTCTCAGCCCTTGGTCCACAGCAGCACCACGCCGCATGCGGAGAACGCCTGTTTGTACGCCTCGGGGATCTCCGAGGCGCCGCGGTACACTTCCACCGCCTGCACCTGCGACAGCGGGAACGAGTCCAGGCTCTGCGAGGTGTTGGGGTTCCAGTTCTGCACCTGCACCCCGTCCACGTACACGTCCATCCAGCACGGCCCCTCGCCGTTGATGATCGCCGTGTTGCCGCGCGCGCTGGCGATGCGGTACTGCTCGTCGATGTCCATCCCGCTGCGCATCTCGAAGCGCTGGTGGGAGTTCAGCGAGTCGCGCGGCACGTAGCGCACGATGCGGATCCCCGGCACGCCGCGCAGCACGTCGGTCAGCCGCCCGGCCTTGTTGTGCTGCAGCCGCTCCTCGTTCAAAAAGATCCCCTGCCCGCGCCGCTGCCGGTCGTAGAACCCCTGGATGTCGAGCGTCATGTTGCGCGCCTGCGCCTGCACGGCGGCCAGCTGCACCACCTTCTGCACGGTGGCGGCCAGCGCTCCGTCCGCGCCGGGCCGCAGCTCCACCTCGCCCCCGCCGGCGGTGAGCGTCACCCGTGCCGTACGGGTGCCGAGCTCCGGATGGGTCACCCGCACCAGGTATTCGCGCGGCGGCAGCGCCCGCATGCGGAAGCGCCCCTGCCCGTCGGTGGTCACCGGCGCCTGCTCGCCGAAGCGCACGGTGGCGCCCGCCAGCGTCTGCCCGCCCGCGCCGCGCACCACCCCCGAGAGCGTGGCCTGCGCCGCCGCGCTCCCCGGCGCCGCGCTCGCCACCGCCGCGCCCGAGGCGGGAAGCCCCACGTCCTGCCGCAGCGCCCGCCCCTGCGCCACGTGCAGGTCGTTCACGGTGAGCATCGACTGGTACGCCGCCACGCGCACCGTCAGCGGCGGCCCCGCCGGCGCGGTGCAGAAGCGGTAGACGCCGTGCGAGTCGGCCGTGAGCGCCACGGCCGACCCCGACGGCGCGCCCGGCTGCGTCCACGAGACGGCGACGCGCGCGTACGGCTGCGGGTCGCCATTGGCGGCCAGCACGCGGCCCACCAGCACGCCGCGCCCCGGCGCCTGCCCGCTGTCGGCGCAGGCGCTGGCCCAGACGGCGGCCAGCGGCGGGATGGTCAGGTCGCGCTCGGCCGTGGCGCCCTCGCGGACGGAGACCTGCACCGCCGCGGGAACGAAGCCCAGCGAGTCCAGGCGCGGGCTGGAGAACGCCAGCCGGTACTCGCCCGCCGGCACGTCGCCGACCACGTAGCGGCCGGCGGAGTCCGCCACCGCCACGTGGCCGCTGCCGAGCGTCACCCGCGCGCCCGCCAGCGGCTGCAGCTGCGTGCTGTCGAACACCACGCCGCGCACCGTCCCCGCTCCGGCCAGCTCCACGCGGCCGGCGGGGGTGGTGACGTGCAGCACGTCGCCGCCCTGCTCCAGCTGCGCGGCCAGCCGGTAGCGCAGCTGGTTCTGGTCGCTGGCGCGGTTCTCGATCTCCACGCGCACCGCCCCGGGCACCGGCTCGGCGATGATGACCGGCATGCGGACGCTCCAGCGGCTCACGATCCACCGCCCGTCGCGCATCCGCCGGAAGTCAAGCCTTCCCGACGCGGCCTCGCTGGGCTCGCTCATCCCCGGCACGCGGGTGTAGCGGTACTCCACTCGCCGCAGCTCCGCGCTGGCCCGGTCGATCCACAGCGTGCCCATCACGTCGCTCTTCTCCCCCTGCGTCACCGGCTCGAACGCCAGCCCGATCAGCCCGTTCTCCCCCTCCTGCACCCCGAAGCAGTGCCCCTCCTGGAACTCGGTGGAAAGGAGCACCGCCGCGTCGGGCGCGTGGAAGACCAGGTCGCTCCCCGCGGCCTCGATGAACCCCGTCTGCGCCAGCCGGTCCGCGGGCGCCGAGACGAACGGGTTGCCCTGGGTGACCTCCACCGGCGCCACCGAATCGGCCACGATGGTGCGGCCGGCGGGGTCCAGCTGCCGCCAGAAGCGCCGCACCCCGTACTGGTACTCGGCAAGCTCGTTCTCGCGCGCGCTGCGCAGCGCCTTGCGCGCCTCTTCCCACACCGCGGCCGTCTCGGGCCCGGACCCCGGCCGCGGCGCGCACTGCGACCGGCCGCGCACGACGATGCTCTGCAGCGCGACGCGCTGGGGATTCGCCGTCACGCGTTTCTGCACCGTCTGCCCGGCGGCCAGGGAGAAGGCCGGCTCCGTGGTAAGCGCGTAGCCGATCCGCTCCACCACCAGCGAGTACCGCCCCGCGGCGGGCGCGCGCAGGACGAAGGCGCCGTCGGCCCCGCTCATCGCCGCCGCCGCCTCGCCTCCCCTGGCGTCACGGAGCACGGCACGGCCGCCGGGCACCGGCTGGCCGGTGGGATCGACCAGGCGCCCCTGCACGGTCTGCGCGGCGAGCGCGGGCGCGGTGCACAGGGCGGCGGCGAGCGCGAGGATCAGCTTGGGAGCGTTCATGGGATGAACCACGGGAAAGTCGCGCGCATGCAGGCCATGCCTGCGGGTGCCACAGGAACGCGGGAAGGAGCCGTTTTCTGCCCTGCGGTGCGGCGAACCGCGGGATGGATGGGGCGAACCGCACCGGCACGCCGCGAATCGCACACGGCTGGCCTCCACGGAACGGCGGATCGATCGAATGGGGAAGGGAGACACGAGGATCGTGCCCGGCGTCTCCACCTCAATCGTAACGCAGGAAAGCACTTCCGCGCTACGGTGGGGCGCTCGTTTCCAGGACGCCGCAGGACAAATGCCGATACGGTCTGCGGATCGGACGGGCGATCAACCGCGGGGCGCGAGCGTCCGGTCCGCGACGTCCCGGAGACGCGTCTGGATCTCGGCCGCCAGCGTCTCGTCCACCCCCAGCTCCCCGGCCAGCCCGGGCCAGCGTCCCACCGCGGCGGCCACCTGTTCGATCACGCCCTCCCTCTGCCCGGCGGGGATCGCCATCTTCGCCGCCAGGTCGGCGAAGTGGCGGCGGGCGGGGTGCAGGCCCTCGCCGGCGACGGCCATGGTGTGCTCGCCCCCGGGCCCGCGGCTGAAGGTGAGGTCGTAAGCCGGCGTGTGGCGCCAGACGCCGTCGGGCTCCATCAGGAAGGCGAAGTTGCGCGAATGGTCGTCGCGATTGTGGGCCAGCACGTTGAACACCATCCGCCGGAACGCCTGGACCACGGCCGACTGGTCGCGGGTGACGTAGAGGGTGGCGCGCAGGTACGCCTCGTAGTCCACCTCGGGATAGCGGAAGTCGGCGTGCAGCACCCCGGCCAGCGTGTGCACGTGGCGCCGCCCGCCCGGCGGCCGGTCGAAGCGCGCGGCGGCGAAGTAGCGCGCGCCGGCCGGGGTGGCGAACAGCCGCGCAGCCGGCACCTCCACCCCCGCCGCCTCGGCCATGCGCGCGTACGCCAGCTCCACCACCCCCGCGTCGGTGTGGTCGTCGCGGCAGCCGAACTTCACGATCCAGCCGCGGTAGCCGTCCGGCAGCCGGTCGCTGCCGGAGATCAGCCGGCCGTCGCCCTCGCGGTACCCCACCACCACCTTGGGCCGCGCCCCGCCCGGCGAGCCGCCGGCCCGCATCAGCTCCGGGAGCACCTCCTCGGCGCTCCCCTCCAGCACCGCCTCGGCCTGCGCGGCGAACTCGTCCAGCTCCACCTCGTCCGTCCCCGCGTCCTTCGGCCCGGTGGTGGGGTGATAGGTGAGCGCCCCCATCCCCCGGCTCCCGATGTACGCCAGCCGGTCCACCGGCGTCACCCGCTCACGGCCGATCCCGCGCTGGCGGAAGTCGCGGTCCATCAGCAGCATCCCCCACCCGTCCGGCAGCGAGTCGGCGAACACGCCGAAGAGCCCGTTGAAGGGCGAGGGCGGCCCCTCCTGCACCCCCGCGCGCAACGGGAGCTTGAGCGGCGACAGCTCTACGCCGCGCTCCACGAACTCGGCGTCGTACTCGAAGAACACCCGCCGCTCGCGCTCGGCCAGCGTGCCGACGGCCACCGCGCTCTCGCCGTCGTCCAGGCGCACCTCAAGCCGGCGCATCGGGCCCCTTTCGACGGGTGCGCGGCGCCCGTTTCGGCAGGGCCGCCCTGCGCTCCAGCTCGTCCAGCGTGCGGGCCGGCCCCGGCGCGAAGAGCTCGCCCAGCGGCTGCACGGCCCCCAGCACCACCGCGATCGCGACCAGCCGCTCGAGGGCTATTTTGCCCGTGCGCTCGAACTGCTTGAGCGTGGTCAGCGCCACCCCCGACCGGCGCGCAAGCTCGCGCTGCGTCCAGCCGCGTTCCAGCCGCAGCGCCTGCGCACGCCGCCCGATGCCTTCCAGTATCTCGGTGGCTGTTTGAAGCTCAAGGGTCAGCATTTCGACTCTTAAGGCCGAATTCGTGAGTTAAGAGCCGGAATAGCGACCCTTATGCTGGTTGAAATATAACACTCGTCTCCTCGTGGCACAATCTCCCCACGGGCTCTCGTAAGAGTCGTAAATCCGACCTTTAACCGGCAAATCAGCTCTTAAGGGACGGATTTCCGACCTTTATCCTCCTAGACGTCCCGGGCTTGGCCGGGAGCAATGATGGGCGCACGACCCTGATGACGACGTTCGCTGGATCATCCGTGGGCAGCCTCTCGCTCTACGGCCGGGCCACTCCACCCGCCGCTCCTCCAACTGCGGGGATCAGGGGGTACCGTGTCGCGCACTCATCGCCACTCGTCCCAAACTTCGCCGCGACGCGCCTGGTTACGGACGATTGCACCACCGCCGCGGAGTGCACTGCACCCCCGATGACGCAGTTTGCCGAACCATGGCGCGGCGGAAGTTCAGAGTCACGCGCCGATCCGTCGCACCGGCGGTTGCCTTTGCCGAGGGTTGGAGGCGGTTCCCTCTGCCGGGCGATCGGAAGCCGGGGCGTGCGGTCGGTTCATGTCGCGATACTCCGAGATCCAGCCGCCGCCACCGCCGCGGACGGGGAGCCCCGAACGACGGAGCGCCCCGCGGGACGAACCGCGGGGCGCTCAGTTGATTGGACGAAGGATCGGACGCTGCGTCTACGTGGCGGACTCCGCGGCAAGGCGCTCGCGGACGGCGTCGGGGCAGAGCGGGCGGGCGATCAGGTAGCCCTGTGCGAAGTCGCACCCCATCTCACGCAACTCGGAGAACTGTTCCTCGGTCTCCACCCCTTCGGCGATCACGGCCAGGCCCAGCCCGCGCGCCATCAGCACGATCGTGCGCACCAGTTGTACCGGCGCGCCGCCCCCGCCGATGCGGCCCACGAAGGTACGGTCCACCTTCAGCGCGCGGATCGGCAGGCGGTGCAGCGCGGAAAGCGAGGAGTAGCCGGTGCCGAAGTCGTCCATCTGCAGCTCGATCCCCATCTCGCTGAGCTCCTCGAGGACGGGCTCGGCGGCGTCGCTCTCCAGCAGCGCGCTCTCGGTGATCTCCAGCTTCAGGTGGCGCGGCTTGAGCCCGCTGGCGGCCAGCGCCTCGCGGACCGCGTCCACCAGCCCCGGGTGCGCCACCTGCCGCGCGGAGAGGTTCACGCTCACGGCGATGCGCACCCCCAGCTCGGCGCGCCACTCGGCCACCTGCCGGCACGCCTCGCGCAGCACCCAGTCGCCCAGCGGCGCGATCACCCCCGTCTCCTCGGCCGTGGGGATGAACTCCGCCGGCTCCACCAGCCCCCGCTCGGGGTGCCGCCACCGGCACAGCGCCTCCACCCCGGCGATGCGCCCCGTCTCGAGCGAGACGATCGGCTGGTAGTCGAGCGAGAACTCGCCGCGCTGCAGCGCGCGCCGGAGGTCCGTCTCGGTCTGCAGCCGGGCCAGCGCCTGCGCGTGCATCCCGCGGTCGAACACGCGCCAGGCCTCGCCGGGGCTCCCCTTGGCGCGGTACATGGCGGTGTCGGCGTTGCGCATCAGGTACTCGGGGCGGTCGTAGCCGAAGGTGGCGAGCGCGATCCCGATGCTGGCGCTGGTGAACACCTCGTAGCCGTTCAGGTTCACCGGCGCGGCGACGGCATTCGCCACCCGCGCCGCGATCCCCGTGGCGTCGGCCACGTCGGCCAGCTCGGTGAGCAGGATGGCGAACTCGTCGCCGCCGAAGCGCGCCACGGTGTCGCAGGCGCGCACGTTCTCGCACAGGCGCCGCGCGACGGCCACCAGCAGCTCGTCGCCCACGTGGTGGCCCAGCGAGTCGTTCACCACCTTGAAGCGGTCCAGGTCCAGGAAGAGCACGGCGCACTGCCCCGCGCCCTGGTTGAAGCGGAACAGGCTCTCGCCCAGCCGCTCCATGAAGCGGTGCCGGTTGGGGAGGCCGGTGAGCGAATCGTGCATGGCCTGGTGCAGCAGCGACTCTTCCACCCGCTTGCGGTCGGTCACCTCCTCGCCGAAGAGGTGCACGGTGCCCAGCGCCGGCTGCGGGTGGTACGCCCAGGCGAACACCCGCCCGCCCACGTGTCCCTCCTGCCCGCGCGCGCCGGTGCCCGCGCCGGCCTCGCACACCAGCCGGGCGTGCTGCGGCGGAAGGAGACGCTCCGGCGTGTCCAGCCCCAGCTCGCGCACCAGGCGCTCGCCCGCGGCGTTGATCCACACCACCCGCCCGCCGCGGTCGCACTCGAAGACCGGGTTGGGGTTCTCGCGCGCGAAGGCGGCCAGGCGCAGGCTTTCTTCCTCGGCGCGGCGGCGCTCGGTCACATCGCGCGAGTTGACGATGATCCCGCGCACCGAGGGGTCGTCCAGCAGGTTGCGGCCGATGGCCTCGAACACGCGCCAGCCGCCGTCGCGGTGGCGCACGCGCAGCGTGAGCGGGCGGCCGGAGCCGGGCGTCTCGCGCGCCAGCCGCATCTGCTCCAGCGCGGCGTCCACGTCGTCGGGGTGGATGATGTCGAGGGCGCAGCGCCCCACCAGCTCCGCGGGCGTCCACCCCAGCAGCCATTCGACCGAGGGCGTGATGTAGCGCGTGGTGCGGTCTTCGTTGATCACGTGGATCACGTCGCGCGCGTTCTCCACCAGCGAGCGGAAATACGCCTCGCTGTGGCGGAGCGCCTGAAGCGCGGCCGCGCCGTCGATCCCCTCGGGGATCGACAGGATGCCGTCTCGCGGCGGCAACATGGTTTCGAGCATCCAGGGTCTGTGGCCGATGGGGACGGGAGAGCCGTCCCAAAGGAGCGCTCCGCCGGAGTGGGTGCGGAGCGGGGGTGCGGCACGGACGGGAGGGTGTGACGCGTGATTTTGCACCAGAATAGCACCCTCGCGTGCGTTCGGATACCCCCGCGGCGCAATTCGCCCGCGCCCCGCCCGCACCCCGACATTCCGCGCCGCGACTGGCCCGGCGGCGGCGTGTGCGTTATCGTGGCGCGGAATGGGCCGGGTTCATCCGCCCGGCTTGAACCGGCGTGCCGGTTCGCCTTCGTCTGACGCAACGAGCCCGTCCGGGATTCCATCATGAGCCTGCCCGAGGTCACCATCCACCTGCCGGAGTGGGTCGCGCAGACCGTAGACTTCGAGCGCGCGTACGCGGGCGACCAGGAGAAGATGCGGCTGGCCATCGAGCTCTCGCGCCAGAACGTGGTGCGGGGCACCGGCGGCCCATTCGGCGCGGCGGTGTTCGAGCGCGGCAGCGGCAGGCTGGTGTCCGTCGGGGTGAACAGCGTGGTGCGGCTGAACAACTGCACGCTGCACGGCGAGATGGTGGCGTTCATGCTGGCGCAGGCCCGGCTCGGCTCCTTCTCGCTGCGCTCGGCGGACGGCACGGAGCACGAGCTGGTGACCAGCTGCGAGCCGTGCGCCATGTGCCTGGGCGCCACGCTTTGGAGCGGCGTCACCCGCCTGGTGTGCGGCGCCCACCGCGACGACGCGCGCCGGCTGAACTTCGAGGAGGGCCCCGTCTTCCCCCAGTCGCACCCCTATCTCGAGGAGCGGGGGATCGAGATCGTGCACGGCGTGCTGCGCGAAGAGGCCAACGCCGTCCTGGAACTCTACCGCGCCCGCAAGGGCACCATCTACAACGGCTAGATCCACCCGAATGCCGGTTTCCCCGAACCCCGACGACGTGGCCGCGCACGCCGAACGCCTGCGCGCCGCCAACGAGCATTTCGCCCGCCGCTACCCCGGCGAGGGTGGCGCGCGCCAGCCCGTGCACACCGTCTACGGCGGCGCGCAGCTCTTCCGCTCCGACAGCACGGTGAAGCTGGGCCAGGTGGCCCGCCGCGCGCTGGACGAGTACGCGCCCGACGCCGGAACGCTCGCCGCCGCGCTCGGCATTTCCGGCGGCGCGTTCGCGGAGCGCGTCTACACCCGCGTGGCCGAGAAGCTGGCGCGCGAGCCGGTGGAAGACTTCCGCATCGACTACGAGGACGGCTACGGCAACCGGCCCGACGCCGAGGAGGATGGCCACGCCCGGTCCGTCGCCCGCGAGGTGGCGAAGGGGCTGGCGGAGGGGACGCTCCCGCCCTTCCTCGGCATCCGCGTGAAGACGCTGAGCGAGGAGCTGCGCGGCCGCAGCATCCGCACGCTCGACCTCTTCCTCACGTCGCTGGTGGAAGCGACGGGGGGCGTGCTGCCGCCCAACTTCGTGCTCACGCTCCCCAAGGTGGCGCTCCCCGAGCAGGTGGAGTACTTCGCCGCCGTCCTCGGGGCGCTGGAGCCGCGGCTGGGGCTGGCCTCGGGCGCGCTCCGCTTCGAGATCATGGTGGAGGTGCCGCAGGCCATCATCGGCGCGGAGGGGCGCTGCATGCTGCCGGAGCTGGTGCGCGCCGGGGGCGGCCGCATCACCGCCGCGCACTTCGGCACCTACGACTACACGGCCGGCGTGGGGATCACCGCCGCGCACCAGCACATGCGCCACCGCGCCTGCGACTACGCCAAGCACGCCATGCAGGTGTCGCTGGCCGGCACCGGCGTGTGGCTGTCGGATGGATCGACCACCGTGATGCCGGTGCCGGTGCACCGCGCCGCCGCCGGCCAGACGCTGGCCCCGGCGCAGGTGGAGGAGAACCGCGCCGGCGTGCACCGCGCCTGGAAGCTGCACTACGACGACGTGCGCCACTCCCTGGTCGGCGGCTTCTACCAGGGGTGGGATCTGCACCCCGCGCAGCTCCCCACGCGCTACGCCGCCGTGTTCGCCTTCTTCCTGGAGAGCGTGGACAGCGCCGGGGCCCGGCTGAAGACCTTCGTGGAGAAGGCCGCGCAGGCCACGCTGGTGGGCGACGTGTTCGACGACGCGGCCACCGGGCAGGGTCTGCTGAACTACTTCCTGCGCGGCATCAACTGCGGCGCGCTCACCGAGCACGAGGCGCTGGAGATGACCGGCCTCACGCTCGGCGAGCTGCGCGGCCGCTCCTTCCTCAAGATCCTCAACGGCCGGCGGATGCTGGGCTGAGCCACCCATCACCCGCGATGTACGACGGCGGCCGGGGGAATCCTCCTCCGGCCGCTGTTCATCTCCGCCACCGGATCCCGGCACGCGGACGTCCGGTGCTCCTCTTCATCCGCCCGCCGGTGCCGCTCCGCCGGTGCCGCTCGTCAATCGCAGATGCCGACGCCGCTGCACTGGTGGCACACCGGGTATCCCGAGTCGCAGCTGGTTCCACCGCAGGTGGCCCCGTAGTCGCAGCTGTCGGCGGGTGCGGTACCGCAACCCTGCGAGCCCTCGTTGGCGGCGACCGTGCCGGTCGTCATCGCCTCCGCGTCGACGGTGAACGGCTCGATCTCGAGTTCGTCGGGATTCAGCCGGAGCTTCTTCATCGGTTTTTCTCCGCATCGAGGGATGCGCTCGAGCGCGAGGAGTTCGCGCCCGAGCGATCGGGCCGTGTTCACGCAGTGGGCATTCCTTCACCTGCCGCGGGAGACGGCGGGGCCTAGCAGCGGCCGGTGCACTGGTAACACACCGGGTAGCCCGAGTCGCAGCTCGTTCCTCCGCAGGTGGCGGGGTAGCCACAACTGTCGGCGTGCTTGGTGCCGCAGTCGGCCTGCGTGAACTCGTTGGCGGCCACGGTGCCGGTGGTCATCCCCTCCGCTTCCAGTACGAAGGGCTCCACCGCCAGCTCGTCGGGGTTCAGCCGGAGCTTCTTCATCGGTCTCTCTCCGCGTTGAGGGGGCCGTGCGCCGGACGCGAGGGATTCGCGTCCGGTAATCAGGAACGCGCGTCTGGAGCGTAATCGGCCGCAACGCTGAAAGCCAGGGTTCTCTCACGTCCCCTTCGGACAGGCCGTGGTCCGACGACGAACCGGCCCCGCCGGACGGGGCCGGCGGGAGGTCGCCATCCGCTCGGCGCGCTCAGAACCAGCCGGCCGGGAGCTGGCGGACCACCACCTGCTCCACGTCGTCGTCGTCGCGCTCCAGCCAGGCGGCGCGGCCGGTGGCGCTGACGGCGGCGGGGAGCTTCAGGCCGCGCACGGTGCCCAGGTAGCGCCCATCCGCCGTCACGATGTCGATCGGCCCCGGGTCGCCGACGTTCGCGGGGGTGCGCTCGATCCACAGCTTGCCGCCGGGGGTGACCGTCATCCCCTGGATGGCGCGCACGGTGTCGGCGAAGTGCAGCTCGCGCACGCGGTTCTCGATTTCTTCGCGCGGAATCCCGCCGCCCCCGCCCCCTCCGCTGCGCGGCGAGCCGCCGCCGCCCGGGCCGCCCTGCGTGCGGGTGATGGTGATCATCCCGCGCCCGCTTTGCATCCGCTCGCGCACCTGCTGGCGCGCGCGCTCGCGGTCGCGCTCGGTGGGCCGGCGCACCCGCACGGGGCGCTGCAGGAAGCGCACGGGCCGGCCGCCGGCGTCGAAGACCTTCACCGTGTAGAGCTGCGTGTGGGTGAGCGCCACCCCGCCGCCGGGGAGCGCGCCCCACAGGGTGAGCGGCGAAAACTCCGGCGGGCCCAGCATCCGCAGGTTGAAGGTGCGCGCGCCGCCCGGGCTGCTCCCGCTCTGCTGGACGATGGTGGGGTCGGGGATCTCCAGCAGCCGCGTGGCCGAGCCGGTCCCCTCCAGCCCCACGCGGCTGAGCGCCTGGACGCGCCGCACCGCCGCGCCCGAGCGCAGCGCGTCGGGCGACAGGCCGGGGCGCAGCATGGCCAGCAGCCCGCCGCGGGGGTCGGCCGCGATCTGTGGCGCCGGCATCCCCCACGCGCCGTTCCACGGCACCGTGCGGCGGAAGCGCCCGTCCGGCGCGAAGAGCGTGACGTTCTGGTGCGCCAGGTCCAGCACCGCCGCGTCGCCGTTCGCCAGCACCGCCACGCCCACCGGCACCTCCAGCTCGCCCGGGCCGCCGCCCTTGCGCCCCAGCTGGCGAACGAAGCGGCCGGCGCGGTCGAACACCAGCACCCGTGCGTTGCCGCGGTCCAGCAGGTACAGGTTGTCGGCGCGGTCGAACACGGCCTGCTCGGCGTTGTTCAGCATCTCCCAGCTGCGCCCCTCGATGGCGCCGATGCGGAACACCGTGGGCACGTTGCCGCCCAGCGGCCGGTCCTGCGCGGGAAGGCGGATCACCTGCTGCGCGTGGGCGGAGAGCGGCGCCAGCGACGCCAGGGCAGCCGCCAGGAGCGTGCGCCGCACCGGGTTGAGGGTCATGGGCGGATGTCGGAGGGATGGGGACGGCGATGCCGGCCGAAGCGCCGGGTGGGCCGACTCGGTTGGATTCCATCGCCGCCCCCGACGGTTGCCCGCCGACTCGGAAGAGTTCCGTCCGCGCATCGGGCATCCGGGTGGCCGCCTGGTCGTGCGGGTGGCTCTGGCGGAGAAACGGAGGAACGGGAAAAACTGGTTCATCGCGGATTTAGTTGCAGCAGGTCTCCTGCCCGCTGCGCACCGATCCCGTCGACGAGTGGCTGCAGGTGGCGCTCGCGCTGAGTATCGAAATTTTTCTGGAGAGACCCCTCCTCGACCCCGCGGCCGGCAGGGAAGGCCCAGCTGTCTCAACGGATCGATCAGGGGATCACGAGGCGAGTCCGGCCGTCGCGCACGTCCCGCGCATCGATGGCTGGATGCGATCGTT
>Ga0207706_10001122_pt1 | contig 27226 bp, 19 predicted proteins | sample KBSC53metaG_FD_184318 | JGI IMG/M metagenome (GOLD analysis project Ga0207706, IMG submission 184318) | Corn rhizosphere microbial communities from Kellogg Biological Station, Michigan, USA - KBS C5-3 metaG (SPAdes) (version 2) | ecosystem: Host-associated > Plants > Roots > Rhizosphere > Soil ... | reverse complement strand
CCGTCGGATCAAAAACGGTCAGCCCGTCCGGGGCGATCTGGGTGAACGTGCCGAGGCTGGGGTCAGCTGGTCCGCCCAGTCCGTTCAAGCCCGGCAGGCCGTAAAAGCTGTTGTAGAGATTGAGCTGGTCCACGATGTTCGGGGACTGAAAGGCATCGACAACGACGATCGTCTTTCCCTTGCCGGTAAAGCCCGCGCTGATGAGAGTGTCAATTTTATAGGCATGCCGCATCTGATACGGGTCGTAACAGACATCGCCTGGTGTCAGTCCTACCTGGCACGTGAACAGGCCATATTTCGGAGTGGAGAGGCCAGAGGGAAGCGCTTGCGGTCCCTTTACAATAAACGGTGATGCGACTCGGTGCTGACGGGCAACTCGCGCTGTAGTAGCTGCTGCGGCTGGAAAGGCGGTCAGGGATAGGGCGACGACCAACAGGAAAGTAAATCTACTCCGTGCGTTCATGAAAAACTCCTTCGGTTCAGGCCACGATCTCCCTTTGACTTGAAAAGAGGCGACGATTGTACACCGATCCAGTGTCTAGTGAAGTTGTGAAACACTTTGCACACGTCGGGTTCCCGACCGGCTGTAATCCGCACCAGGAGCGGGATGCGCCCCACTTTCCATAATTAGAATCGATGGGCGGAGGAAGGATAACGTCCTAAGCGACGGGTTCCGCGCCAGGGAATGACGGCGATCGGCGCCGCAGGATTTCATAGACTGGCAATCCTGCCGAGACAACCGCTACGCCCAGCAGCGCCCCCCGCGGCGTCCGCACTGCCACCAGGACCAGCATAATCGCGACCAGCAGCAGGAACGCCAGAGGGGTCGCGGGATACCCGGGAGTCAGAATCACGGATTCAGCCGCCTGCCGCCGGGACCGAAGTACAAATAATCCCGCCACGGTGAGTCCCAGAAAGAAGACCACGATGAACAAGGCGTAGGAAATGATCTGTTCGAAAGTGCCTAACAGAACGAGCAGGGAAGCGATGGAACCCTGGATGGCAATTGCGTTCGCGGGCGTACCGTAGCGGGGATGCGTCCTGGCGACTGCCTGCAGAAAGAGGCCGTCGTTAGCCATGGCGTAGTAAACGCGGGGCGCGGAGATGATAAGCGCGGACAAACTTCCTACCAGGCAGATGATGACAATGGCGGCAAAAACCACGCCTCCGGTGGGTCCGAACAAAACTTCTCCCGCCTGGGCCACGAAGGTCTGGTCCGAAGTCACCTTCTCCAGCGGAACGAGATATAGAAAGACCGCGCTGACCACGATGTAAACCACGGTCACGGCCAGCAACCCCAACAGCAGGGCGCGGGGCAGAGTACGGCCAGGGTCGCGCACTTCGCCGGCAATCTTGCTCACGTCCCACCATCCCCCGAAGGAGAAGAACGCGCCCACCACGCCGACGGCCAGCGCCGGCGCGAGCGGCAAGGATCCGGGATGCTGCGCCGCAAAAGGCACGAAGTTCGACCATGATCCCAGCCGGAAGGCGAATGCCCAAACCGTCAGAAAGCCCAGCAGGCCAAGTTTCAGCCAGGTGGTCCAGCGCAAGAATCCTGCACTCATGCGGACACTGAAAATGTTCATGAGACACAACGCCCAGATAGCTGCGACGCCGACCAGTTTGATCAGCAGTGGAGGCAAAGGAACGATGTAGGCGAAATATCCCGCGAGGCCTGTGGCCAATGAGGCAGTGATAGCTGGATCCATGACCAGCAGGCACATCCATCCGAACAGGAATGCGATGCGGCGCCCGTAGCACTCTTTGAGGTAGATGTAGGCGCCACCCGCGGACGGGAAGCGGCCGGCAAGTTCTCCAAAGCAGAGCGCGCCGCTCAGTGTCATGGCCCCGATCACCAGCCACACCAGCAGGAGCCACAAGGGAGAGCCCAGAGCTTTTGCCATGCCGGCGGGAGTGAGGAAAATTCCGACCGCGATGATTCCGCCAATCACGGCTGAAGTGGTCGAGGCGAGTCCGAGCTCGCGTCGCAAACCTTGCGGGGAAGAGGGCGTGGTCGAGGTGGCGGTGGCCATCGGTCAGGAGTTCAATTCTATGTCGGCTTGAGGCGTACCCCGCGTTTTGAGGACCACGGTTGCGTCAAGTTAGTCAGGAGAGCGCTGCAGCACAATAATACAAATATGCTAGAGACCTCGATGATCCCCTCCGATAGTAGGTCTTTGCGACTTTTGCGGCACTTCTTTGCGTCCTCTGCGGTTAAAGATTGTTGCCTGACATACGGTGGTCAGAGCCTTTTACCGCAAAGGACGCAAAGAAGGACGCGCAAAGGTCGCAAAAAAACCGTAACCAGTTGCATCAGGAGACTGCCGAGTCTCCGCCCGCGAAATCGAATACTACTACTTTCCAACTATTGACCCGTTGAGGTGAGTCCCTATAATCGCCCAATTCCTTTGTGAGGCGGGGCCTTCGTGCTGCCATTCAGCGGCCGGATTGTGCTGCCAAATCTTGAACAACGTTGCCCAAGGAGATGGGACCTATGGTTCGTTTCAGAAGCGTGGCTTGTCTGATGGCGCTGGTCATCGCGGGTTGGAACCTTCGAGCCCAACAGATCACGGGAAGTATTCGGGGAACGGTTCAGGATCCCAGCAGCGCCTTCGTGCAACGCGCGGCAGTGAGCGCCCGGCAAACCGAGACTGGCCTGACGCGCACCGCCACCACGGATCCGAGCGGAACATACATCCTGTTGGAGCTGCCGGTTGGGCACTACGAACTACAGGTTGAGGCCAAGGGTTTCCAGAAATACATACAGCAGGGCATCACCCTCAACGTCAACGAGACGGCGACGATTCCAGTGCGCCTCTCCGTGGGCGCCGAGACGCAGCAGGTACAGGTGATGGCGGACGCGCAACTGATACAGGGCACCGTGACCAGCCTGGGCAAGACGGTGTCAGAGCGCGAAGTGCTTGACCTGCCGCTGAACGGCCGCAACTTTACTCAGTTGGGCCTGCTTCAGCCCGGAGTCGTGCCACTGACCCCGGGTTTGCAGGCAGCGGGAGGATCGCTGCGTTCCGGCCAGGCCTACGCGGTCAATGGCCAGCGGCCGGAGTCGAACAATTTTCTGATTGATGGAGCCAACAACTTCAACGGCGTGGATGGCGGATTCGTTCTCAGGCCGCCGGTGGATGCCATCACCGAGTTCAAGATTCTGACTCATAACGCCAGCGCCGAGTTCGGACAGAGCCTGGGTTCCACCACCAACATCATCACGCGCTCCGGTTCCAACCGATTCCACGGAGCGCTCTGGGAATTCCTGCGCAACGACGTTTTTGACGCAACCAACTACTTCGCGGCCACTACGGAACCTCTCAAACAGAACCAGTTCGGCGGGACCTTCGGCGGACCGATCCGGAGGGACAAGACGTTCTTCTTCGCCTATTACGAAGGCTTCCGAAACCGCCAGGGAGAGACAGACTCGTCCACGGTACCTTCGGATGCGGAGCGCACAGGAGACTTTTCGGCGATTTGCACGGCAGGATTCAGCGGCGGCTTTTGCAATAATCAAAACCAGCAGCTGTTCAACATTTTTTCCCACACCCCTTATCCCAACAACCAGCTACCGCAGCCTTTCAATTCAATATCCCAGGGCTTGTTGCAGTACTTTCCGCACGCCAACAGCGGCCCCAATGTGTTTACCTCGACGCAAATCGTGCGTCAGGACTCGAACCAGGGTGGGGTAAAGATCGACCATTACTTGAGTCCGTCTGACATCCTCAATTTTCGCTACGGGATCAGTGACGGCACGCAATTCAACCCTATCCCGACCTCAGGTTCGACTGTTCCTGGCTTTCCCGTTGGACAGGAACAAAGGGCGCAAACCTTTGTCGTCCAGGAGACCCATACTTTCTCTCCCAGCATGATCGGTGTCTTTCGATTCTCATTCTTGAGAAATAAATTCCTTTATGGCCAGCACACCAGTGACACGACTCCCGCGGAGCTCGGCTTCGGATACGCTCCCAGCCTTGACCTGGCCGTAGGTCCTCCCTCCATTCAGGTGGCAGGCTATACCACCATCGGCGATCCGATTACGGGGCCGCGCAATACTTATGAGAATGCTTACGACGTCTCCGGTTCGCTGAGCTGGGTGCGCGGCCGTCACGAGTTCAAATTCGGAGGCGGATACCAGCGCCTCCAGGTCAACGCGCTGCAAGGCATCGCCAGCAATGGCTTCTTTGTTTTCGCGCCTCCACCCATCGTACCCAATTCGTTCGCCAGCTTCCTGTTTGGCCAGCCGGTCGTCTTTCTGCAGGGCCTGGGTGATTTTGAACGCGGTATCCGGGGAAATGCCATGAACTCTTATGTCCAAGATACGTTCAAGGCGACCTCGCGGCTCACCCTGAACCTTGGCCTGCGTTATGATCTGCCGTTCCCCTACACCGAGATCAAGAACCGGCAAACTCTTTGGGTTCCGGGCCGGCAATCCACCGTGATGCCCGATGCTCCTCCCGGATTGCTTTATCCCGGAGACAAGGGTGTGCCCGCAGGCTTGATCCCGACGTTCAAGAAGGGATTCGCGCCGCGGGTGGGCTTCGCCTGGGACCCGACCGGAAGCGCCAAGTGGCTGGTCACATCTGCTTACGGAATTTTTTATGAGCCTTACTACACCGGGCAGGGTGGGCCCTTGCAGTCGCCGATCAGCGCTCCGCCTTATCTCCAGACGCCGCAAGTCAGCTTTCCCAACTTTGCCGATCCTTTCAACGGCAACCCTCCTATCAGCGGTGAGTTTTCGAAACCGCTGACCAACTTGACGCTGGACGCGAACCTTCCCCTGCCCTACTCCCAGGACTGGGACCTGAATATTCAGAGGTCCTTCGGGTCAGATCTGCTTTTCGAAATTGGCTACGTCGGAACCAAGGGAACCAAGTTGCCGCGCATGATTGAAGCCAACCCGGCCATCTACATTCCGGGCTTTGACAACAGCACCAATCCCCCTTCACCTATTTCCACTTCGGGCAATGCCGACCGGCGGCGAAAGTATTCCGGATGCACGCTCGATCCCACGACGGTCTGCGACTACTCTTCAACCGGCCTGATCACGGGCATTGCCAATTCTTCGTATAACGCTCTCGAAGCCAGCCTGAAGAAGCGTTTCAGCCACGGGATCTCGTTTCTGGCCTCCTATACCTACTCCAAGTCGATCGACGACTCTTCTACCTTTAACCTGACCGGCTCGGCGTCCAAGCCTCTGGCCGGGGAGAATGACCTGGCCCAGAACCCGTTCGATGTTGGCGCGGAACGCGGCCGGTCACTGTTTGATGCCCGCCACCGCTTCGTGTTGAGCTACCAATGGAGCCTGCCGTTCTGGCGACAGCCCCACGGCTGGTATCAACAAGTCCTTGGCAACTGGCAGGCGAACGGGATCGTGACCCTGATGACCGGCACGCCATTCACGGTCTTCGACGGAAATGATTTTTCGGTGCAGGGTTCAGCCCCGGAAATCAGCGGGTTTTTCTCCAACCGGCCGAATGTGGTGGCCGATCCCAACGACGGACCGAAAACCACAAGCGCCTGGCTCAACCCGAATGCGTTCCAGAGAATTACTCAGGACCCCAACTCTCCGGTGCAGCAATTCGGCACGGCCGGCCGTAACATTTCCCAGGGGCCGGGATACGCCAATTGGGACTTCTCACTGTTCAAGAATATCCGGGTAACGGAATCAAAAGAGCTGCAGTTTCGAGCGGAGTTCTTCAACCTGCTGAACCATACCAATTTCCGCCTTCCCGACAGCGACATGAACTCGCCAACTTTCAACCAGATTCTGGAGGCCCAACCGCCCCGGTTGATGCAGTTGGCGTTGAAATTCAGCTTCTGAGCGGGGGTCGGCTGAGGTCTGACGCCCGAAGTCCGACGCCCGCTATTCGTAGCGCAAGGCCTCGATGGGATCAAGCCGGGCCGCCTTGCGTGCGGGATAGAATCCGAAGAAGATTCCCACCGCCATCGAAAACAACACGGCGGCGAAAATTGCAGTGGGAGAAACCAGCACGGGCCATCCCAGGGTCTGCGTGATCAGGTAAGAGGCTCCCATGCCGGAAAGAATTCCGACGCCGCCGCCCACCACGCTGAGCACGACGGCTTCAATCAGAAACTGCTGCTGAACATCCCCTTCGGTGGCGCCGATCGCCATGCGGATGCCGATCTCGCGGGTGCGCTCGGTGACCGAGACCAGCATGATATTCATGATTCCGATGCCGCCGACCAGCAGTGAAATGCTGGCGATCGAAGCCAGCAATATGGTGAACAGGCGGGCGTTCTGGTCGGCCAGATCAGCCATGTCCGCGAGGTTGCGCACGAAAAAATCGTCATCCTGTCCGGAACGGATGCGGTGGCGATCGCGCAGCAGAGCTGTGATCTGTTGTTGCGCCGTATAGCTGGCATCTTTCGAAGCCGCGGAAACCATGATCCAGCGCAGCCAGTCCTGTCCGGTAATTTTCTTTTGCAGGGTGGTGATGGGAACCAGAATGATGTCGTCCTGGTCCTGGCCCATGGCGGCTGAAGTGCCTTTCGGGGTCAAGAGTCCCACCACTTTGAATGACAGGTTGTTAATCCGGACGGTCTGTCCAACGGGATCAGTGGCTCCAAACAGGTTCTTCCGCACGGTTTCCCCGATGACGGCTACGTTGGCGGCGGTGGTCACGTCATCTTGCGTGAAGGACGTGCCCTCGGCAAGAGGCCAGCTGCGGATGTCGAAATACTGCGGTTCGGTGCCGTTGATGTTGGTGGCCCAATTGTCATTTCCAAAAACCACCTGAGCGGCAGCCTGGCTCCCCGGGGCGGCGGCCACGACGGACGGGCACTCGCGCATGATCGCAAACAGGTCGTCGTAAACCAGCGTCTTGGTGGCGCCCCAGCCCATGCGCATGCCGCCGCGGTTTACCGTGCCGGACTGCACAAACAGCATGTTGGACCCCATGGCCTGGATCTGCTGCTGCGCCTGCTGTTGCGCCCCCTGCCCCACGCTGACCATGGCGATGACGGCGCCCACTCCGATGATGATGCCCAGCATGGTGAGCATGGAGCGCAGCTTGTTGCGGGCCAGGGCCCGCATGGCAATGCGAACGATCGCCAGCAAATCCATAATGCCTTCCAATCAGACCAACCCTAACAGTAAACCTCAAGCGCTAAAGCGCCGGCGCATTTTCTCTCACTCTAGCGGTACGACCAAAGAAAAGTCGCCTCCCGTAGTCCTACGCCACCTTGGCGCCAAACATATCCAGCGGGGTGTTGGGCCCGATTTCTCCCAGCTTCACCAGTCGCGCGATGATCGAACCGATGGTCCGGTTGTGCGTCTTCGCGATCTGATGAAAGTCAATGCCCCGGCGCAGCTCTTCGCAGACCTGTGCGTCCTCGGCGCGGGACCAGGACTTGCCCGCACTCACCGCCGGCGTTTGCCTGGAACGCTCGCGTTCTGCCACGTATTCCAATGCGCGCACCGAGCGGTGAAGAGCCCGGACCACGGGCAGGTACTGATACACCGCGTCGGCGGTGAGGACTTCGCCAGTCTCGGGATTCACTCCATCGGCCAGGGCTCGCATAATTGTCAATGCCTCTCCAATTTCCATGACGGACCTCCCGACGCACATCGTAGAGGGCCGGGTTCGGCTTAAGCTGTGACGACTGAACCAAAGTGATGTTCACTCCCGCGACGGGAATCATCAGTTCTGTCATCACCGGATCGTCAATCCTCCAGTGCGGGCATATTTTTCAGGACCTCGGCTGCGACCGGCCGGTTTCGCACCGGTTCATCGCGACGAATGGTTCCGTCACGAAAGTGGATGCCCCGCTTGGCGAACTCCGCGATATCAGGCTCGTGCGTCACCATTACTACGGTGAGCCCGTCGTCATTCAACTTTTGAAAGACCTCCAGAATCTCGACCGAAGTCCGGCTGTCCAGATTACCCGTGGGTTCGTCGGCCAGCAGGATCGAGGGGTGATTGACCAGGCCGCGGGCGATGGCAACTCTCTGCTGCTGACCGCCGGAGAGCTGGGAAGGAAAGTGCTCCATGCGATCTCCCAGTCCCACCAGTTCGAGAGCTTCCCGCGCCCGTTTCCGGCCTTCTTCCTTACTGACCTGGGCGTACAGCGTGGGCAGTTCGACATTTTCCAGGGCGGTGGTGCGGGAAAGGAGATTGAATCCCTGAAAAACAAAGCCGATCTTGCGGTTTCGTATGTTGGCCAATTCCTTCTTGGTCAATTCCGAGACCGCGATATTTTCCAGCAGGTAGCGCCCGCTGGTGGGCTTGTCCAGGCAGCCCAGAATATTCATGAAAGTGGATTTGCCGCTGCCGCTGGCGCCCATGATGGCCACGAATTCGCCGCGCTCGATGCGCACATTGACGCCGCGCAGCGCATGCACCTTGGTTTCCCCCAGATCGTAGTATTTGTGGACGTCATCAATCTGGATGAGGTTGCGCGAGCTGTTTTCGGTGGGTTGGTTCACCGCGGATTGTGGGATGGTTGCCATTGTCTGAGTCGTCGGTCGTCAGTCGTCGGTTGCCAGGCTGGCTAAAGGCTGGAAGCTAAGCCAGTGCCGCTGCCGGAGCCTATCTTTAGCGGGGCCGGGCTCCTCCTCCCAGGCCTGGCGCCCGGGTTGCACCCGAACTTGCGGCCACGCCGCCGGTGACCAATTCGTCTCCTTCGTTCAGTTGGCCCTTCAGTATCTGCGCGACTTCGGTCACGGTGTGATCGGTGATTCCAGTGCGGATCCTGACCGGCTCAAGAGTCTTATCCGGACGCAGCTTCCAGACCACGGCGACATCCACCCGCGGAGCGTGCTGCGGTGCCCCGTCAGCGCCGCCGCCCTGGCTGCCTTCCGCACGAGCGCGCTGCTGCTTGGCGGCAGCCCCGGTGTCCCCCGAGGCCGTCGTGCTTGCGGTCTGCGCGCCTCCCCCCGGGCCGGAGGTCAATCCATATTGTTTATAGAGCGCGCGCACCTGTTCGGCGGGCATGTCCGGCTTATAGCGCAGCGCGCCGTTGGGTACGCGTAATGTGTTTTGCGCGTTCGCAACCGGAATCGTGATGTAGGCAGTCATGCCGGGAAACAGCTTCAGATCCGGATTATCGAAATCGATGATGGTGTTGTAGGTGACCACATTCTGCACCGTGGTCGCGTTCAATCGCACTTGCGAGACCCGGCCGGTGAACGAGTCTTTGGGAAATGCATCCACTTTGAAGGTGACGATCTGGCCGGCGTGGATCATGCCGACATCGGATTCATCGGTGCTGGCATAAACCTGCATCTTCGTGAGGTCCTGCGCGATGGTGAAAAGAGTGGGCGCCTGCAGGGACGCAGCCACCGTCTGGCCCACATCCACGCTGCGCGCGATGACGGTGCCGTCAATGGGCGCATGGATCGTCGTGTAATCGAGATTGGTCTGTGCCACCGTGACCGCTGCCTGCTTCTGCTGCGCCTGCGCGATCGCCTGGGTGATGGTTGCCTTGGCCGCAGCCACCGCCGCTTCCGCGGCGTCGGCGTTGCCCTTTGCCAGGTCGAGCTGCTGCTGGCTCATCACGCCTGCCTTGGCCAGTCCGGAAGTCCGTTCATAATCTGCCCGCGTCTGCAATGCCGTAGCCTGCGCCTTTTCCAGATTGGCCTGGGACGCTACGACGTTGGCTTTGGCATTCGCCAGATCAGCCTTGGCCTGCAGCAGAGAACCCTCGAACAAGGAAGGATCGATCTGCGCCACTACCTGGCCTTTTTTCACCCGTGAATTGAAGTCGGCATTCAGCCGGGAAATTGTCCCGGAGACCTGCGAGCCGACCTGGACCGTGGTCACCGCGTTGATCGTTCCAGTGGCCTCCACCACCTGGTGGATTTCGCCGCGATCAACCTTGGTGGTGAAATACTTCGGCTGGTCATTGCCCTTGAACTGAAAGGCGGCGAAGACAGCAATGGCCACGACCACCAGGCTTGCTATCAGCCAATGACGTTTCAGCATATTCACCACGTCTGCCTCACTTTTGGGGTCTTGTTGTGAATCCGGTGGAGCATCACCCCACTAAATAGAAACCCCGAACCAGGGCCAGGGTTGCGGATAGAATCACTAGCTTGCCCTGAAGGCCGCAAACCTACCTTCATGAATGGTACATCTTGCGCGACAAATGAGGGGATCGGGTAAGATTTTACAAAAGTTTACTTAAATGAATGTTGGCTGAAGATGAAAACTCTATAACTTTGGATGAACGAAAGGGTCGAGAGGAAACGCAGATGGATGGACAGGCATTCTGGCTCACGGTCCGGTTGTCCGCGCTGGTGGCGGCCATTCTCGTGGTCATTGGGCTTCCACTCGCCTACTGGATTACCTATTCCCGCTGGCGCTGGAAATTTCTCGCGGAAGCAGTCTTCGCCCTGCCCATTGTGCTGCCTCCCACGGTGCTGGGCTTTTACGTACTGGTCGCGCTGGGGCCGCACAGCCCCCTGGGACGCGGCTGGGAAGCGCTCACCGGGCACACCCTGGCGTTTACCTTTGAAGGGCTGGTCATCGGATCCATCGTGTACAGCCTTCCGTTCGCGGTGCAGCCTTTCGCGGCCTCGTTCTCGGCGGTGGACTCGCGGCTGGTGGCGGCTTCGCAGACCCTGGGAGCCTCCCGAATCCGCACATGCTTTCGCGTCATCTTGCCTTTGTCGCGGTCGGGATTGGTGACCGGGGTGGCCCTCAGCTTCGCCCACACCATGGGCGAATTCGGCGTGGTGCTGATGGTGGGTGGGAATATTCCCGGAGTCACGCGGACGGTTTCCATCGACATTTATGACAAAGTGCAGGCCGTCAATTATTCCGGCGCCAATGCCACGGCCCTGATACTGCTGGCCATCTCGTTTGCGACGCTTTCCGTGGTGTACGCATTGAACCGGCGAGTGTGGATATGGAACTAAATGCGGTAACCACAAGGGAGACGAGGTATCACGAAGAAAGAAGAATTGGAAAGCGATATTGAGGGGGCAGGCGGAATTCCTTCGTGATATTCCGCGCCCTTCGTGGTCAAGGTTTTGAACGAGCCACAGTTCATGCACTCATCACTGGACAACCCCGCTGTCGCCAGGTCTTCTGCAAAACCGCAGGAAGTCTCGGTGCAGATTCGCAAGCGGGTGGGAAAAGATTTCGAGCTTGATCTTGCCCTCGCGCTTCCGCCGGGGATCACGATCCTGTTTGGTCCTTCCGGAGCAGGGAAGACTACTCTGCTCGATGGCATCGCCGGGCTGGTCCGGCCGGACACAGGCCGAATCGCGACGCAAGAGAAGGTCCTGTTCGACAGTGCGCTGGGAATTAATGCTGCTCCCCGGTTCCGCCGGATTGGTTATGTGTTCCAGGACCTGGCGTTATTTCCGCATCTGACGGTCCAGGGCAACGTCGAGTACGGGCTATCGGGCTTCAGTGGCGAGCAACGCAGGCAGCGCAGCGCCGCCATTCTGGAATCGTTCCGCATCGCACAACTGCACGGTCGCCGGCCGGACCAGATTTCCGGCGGGGAGCGGCAGCGAGTTGCACTGGCCCGCGCCCTGGTGACCGATCCCGCAATCCTTCTGCTGGATGAACCGCTGGCGGCGCTGGATGCGGCCACCAAGTCGAAGATTGTGGATGATCTACGCGCCTGGAACCAGGAGCATCGTATTCCTATCGTGTACGTCACGCATAGCCGCGAAGAGGTCTTTGCGCTGGGCGAGCAGGTGATCGTGCTGGAAAATGGCCGCGCCATCGCGCGCGGCACGCCGCACCAGGTGATGCGGGCGCCGCGCCTCGAAACCGTAGCGCAGCTTGCCGGCTTCGAGAATATTTTCGATGCCACGGTCATCGCCGCGCACGAAGACCGCGGCACCATGGTCTGCGAGCTGTCGGGAGGCAAGGTCGAACTGGAAACGCCGCTGGTGCGGGCGGATGTGGGTTCGGCGTTACGGATCGGAATCGGCGCGGGAGATATCCTGCTGGCTTCGATGCAGCCCAGCGGCTTGAGTGCCCGCAACATTATTCCAGGCCGCGTAGTCTCGCTGGCGCAGCGCGACGTGATTGTGGTGGCGAAGGTGAATTGCGGGGTGGAAATGGAGGTCCACCTCACACTGGCAGCGCGGGATTCGCTTCAACTCCAGCCGGGAAGAGAAGTGTGGCTGGTAGTGAAAACTCACTCTTGCCACTTGATGGGAACTTTGTAGCGCCGGCAAGGTGCCGGCGCTACAAAACAAAAGCCCCGTCGCCGGGCGACGAGGCTTTGAGAATTCCAGGAAACGTTACACGCTGAACGATGATCCGCAGCCGCAGGTGCTCTTCACGTTCGGGTTTTCGAACTTGAATCCCGCGCCTTCGAGGGTCTCGACATAATCCACGACGCAGCCGTTCAGGTACATCACGGAGGTGGCGTCCACATAAACCTTGAGGCCGTCCATGTCGAAAACCTTGTCCATCATGCCGGCGCCGTTTTCGAATTGCATGGAATAGGAGAAACCGGAGCAACCGCCTCCCACCACCCCCACGCGCAGGCCGGCCGGGACAGGGTTCTGTTGCGCCATGGTTTCCTTCACCTTGGCAATGGCGCTGGCGGTCAGGCTGATGGGCGCCTTCTTTGTCTCTGCGGGCTTCACTTCAGGGGTCGTCGTAGCCATGGGTATCTCCTTGAAAGGACTGGTTTCCATTATAACAAAGCCAGAGCCAGCTGGCCGGCAAAGTCGCCCGGGAAGGACGTTTCCAGGCTGGTTCCGGCTAACTGCTTACCACCTGATTAGATGACCGGGCCTGGCCCCGGGGTGCAGACCGAAAAACACCCGCCGGGGATTGCCAACAGGTCTATAATTCCGGCTTGGGGCCCTTGTCCGAAAGCTGGGTTGTGGGGGCCACAACCACAATTTAATATCTGCACCAGCCTTCGGGAGCGGCTCGACATTAGTACCGAGGTGGTCTATGACTCCGGGATTGCTATGGCTGCTGATCGTGTGGGGCGCTCTCACCGTCGTTCTGGTCATCCTTCTCATTTACCGCAGCACGCTCACCATGCAAGAGGACGATCAACTCTTTCTCGATGACTCCGCCTCAGCAATGGCAAAAGACCAGATGGAACTCATGGCCAAGGTAAATAAGATCACTCCTGTGGTGAAAATGCTGGGTGCGGTTTCCGGGGCGATGATCCTGGTGATCGCAGGCTGGGCCGTCTATCTGGGATTGAACTCAGTCCAGCCCTGAGAGATGGGGCGAGAGTACATTTCGCAAGCCCAGTTGGTACAGGCGCGACGGGCAACTGCACTGAGGCAGACCCAGGAAGGGCGCGATCGAGAAGGGCACGACTTCAGTCGTGCCGACGCTCGTCGGTCAGTTGATCCGCCTTCGGCTGGGTTTGCTGTTTTCAACACCCGGTAAGAATTATGGTGCCGCGAACAGGATCTTAACCCGGATGAGTCTGGGCCTTGGATCCCAAGCCGCCGTGTATGTCCGCGAGTGCCTTCCATCGGCTAAGGCCACGGTTTCCCCCGGGGTTGAGCGGTGCCACGATAGTTCCAGTTCGGTTGCAACTCTTTCTCCGGGTGATTCATAGAAGCCCCCGCCAGGCCGGCTTCGCCGGACCTTTCTCTAGAAATCTAAGAATGCACGCAGTCGGTTCCCTGGCGTGAACTCCAACCGACCTGCTCCCACCGTCAGCAGGCAAAAAAAGCCGAAAGGACAATCAATCCCTGGCGTTCCGGGGCGCATCTGAACCAACCCAGGGGCGAGGAATCAGGTGCTCCCGTCTTCACAACCACATGGAGAATCGGCGCGCCACCATCAAGAAGCTAACCATCCGTGAACTCTTAAAGCCACACGTAACGGCTCTGACGATCGGCTTCATCGCGGTGGTCGGGGAGGGCGTGGCAAATCTGCTGGAACCCTGGCCATTGAAGATTGTCCTCGACAGCGTACTGCGGTCGCGGCCGGCGCACGGTTGGCTCAACCAGTTCATTCAAGCGACCGTGGGCGGAGACCAGTTTGCCATCTTGAAGTTCGCATGCGCTGCGGTGCTGGGGATTGCGGTGCTCGATGCGGTCAGTTCCTACACGGAAAAATATTTCACGACCAGCGTCGGACAGTGGGTGACCCACGATTTGCGCCGGACCCTCTACTCCCGCATCCAGCAACTCTCCCTGGCTTACCACGATCAGAAGCGCAGCGGCGACCTCATCAGCCGGGTAACCAGCGACATTGACGCCATCCAAAGCTTCATCAATACCGGGCTGCTGGGTGCCTTGATCAACCTGATTACGCTGGTGGGCATGATCGGCGTAATGTTCTATCTTAACTGGCGCTTCACGCTGATTGCCCTCTCCGTGGCCCCGGTCCTCTTCCTGGTGGTTTACAGCTACACGCGCCGTATCAAAAAAGCTTCCAGAGAAGTTCGCAAGAAAGAGGGCGAAATCGTTTCAGTCATCGAAGAAGTGCTGTCTTCGATCCGTGTGGTCAAGGCCTTCGCACGGGAGGACTATGAGCGCCGGCGCCTGGAAGAAGAGAGTCTTGAGAGCGTGGAAATCGGGCTGCGCGCGCGTGGCCTGAAGGCCAAGCTTTCTCCTCTGGTGGACATCATCGTCGCTCTGGGCACATGCCTGGTTCTGTGGTTCGGTGCCCGCCTGGTGCTGAGTGGATCGCTGTCGCCCGGTTCGCTGGTCGTCTTCATCCTTTATCTCGGCAAGATGTACAAGCCGATGCAGGAACTCTCCAAAATGACCGACGCTTATTCGAAAGCGCTGGTCGGATACGAGCGCATCCAGGAAGTCCTGGAAACCGATAAGGAGGTCAAAGACCTGCCGGGCGCCACCCGCGCCCCCCGATTCAAGGGGAAGATAGAGTTTGACCACGTCGATTTCTGTTACGTTCCGGAAAACCCCATTCTTGAAGATGTGAGCTTCACGATCGAGCCCGGACAATTGGTTGCGCTGGTGGGACCGACCGGCGCCGGCAAGACGACCATCATCAGTCTGATTCCGCGCTTCTACGATCCGACCTCCGGGATTGTGCGTATTGATGGCTCCGACATAAAGCGCTTCCGGCAGAAGTCACTGCGTCAGCAGATCAGTTTCGTGTTGCAGGAAACCGTTCTCTTCCAGGCCCCCATCTGGCAGAACATCGCTTACGGGAAGCCCGAAGCGACCCGAGCGGAGATACTGCACGCGGCCGAGCAGGCGAACGCCCACGAATTCATTCAGAAGCTGCCGGAGGGCTACGACACCTTGCTGGGAGAGCGCGGCATGACTCTCTCGGGTGGTCAGAGGCAGCGTATAGCGATTGCCCGCGCCATCATCCGCGATACCCCTATTCTTGTTCTGGACGAACCGACTTCGGGACTGGACGCCGCCTCGGAAAAGCTCGTGTTCGAGGCGCTGGATCGATTGCTGGAAGGCAAGACTTCAATTGTGATTGCACATCGCCTGTCCACCATTCGCCGCGCCGATGTCATTTTTGTGATCAAGGATGGCGGCATCGCCGAGAGCGGCACTCATGAGCAATTGATCAAGACCGGCGGATTGTATTCCGAGCTCGAACAGCTGCAGCACCGGACCGAAGAAGATGATGTGGAGAAGACCGCGACCAGTTGATCCCCGGTGGTGTTGTGAAAACCTGAACTTAGATCAGAGCCTGGTCAGTTCGGCAATTCGTTCCTGTACGACTTTCGAAAACCCATCCACTTCCTGGGGCGAGTAACCGGCTGATCGAAAGGCGTCCTGGATCTGTTCGGGCGACAGGCGGGACAGTAGATCCCCTATCCATCTGGCATCCTCACGCGGGATGTGTCTTCCGATCCAGCGCATGCGCATCCGGCGGATCAGACCGGGCAAATGAAAAAAATAAATGAGGGCCGGCCGGGTGGGAACGTTGAAATCGACAAACTCGGGGTGCACCTTCCCAATGAACCTGGAGTGGCTATAAGACTTTAGATTGCCTTTAGCCATGGCCTGAGTCCAGCTGTATCCGGTGGTGCCGAAGCTGGCTCCCAGGTCGCTGACCAGGTAAATCTTGTGCGGGCCATCCGCCTCGGACGTGCGCTCGTACACTGCGTTATTCTCGTCTTTCAGGTCCCAGCTATTCATCAACGCCATCATCACCCGCAAGCCGTTGAACTGACGCGTGCCGGTGAAGGGATTGCGCCGCCAATGCCAATTGCCTGTCTTTTTTTCGTCCTTCAAGTGGCGCTCCATGCGCACATTTGAAATGGCTCCATTCTTTCCAATAAGATTCTGACCGCGCTGCAGATGCGAAGGAAGGCCTTCCACGATCACACTGGGCACGAAGTAGTCTTCATCGGTGTAGTATCCGGCTGCCCACAGAAGATGGGCAGCGGCTGTTTCGGGCCGGGCTTCCACCCCCATTTTCACCGTCCATTGTGTGCCCTCCGAGTCGCGGACATGGAATTTGGGATTTGTGCCGAGGTGGTCTTCATCAACGAATACCATTTTCCCGCGGGGCTGGTGTTCTGCTCCCCCGGGCCCGTAAAGAAGGCTCCGCGCTGCCATATCGTCCGGTTCTCGCCACAGGACGGCCTCTTGGCTTCCCTCAGCCGGCGTTTCCGCTGACGCACTCGGACCGGCGAGAGTGAAAGCCGTGCACAGCAGAAACAACGCGACGAGCCTGTGCCGCATCCTCAAGCTTTCGCGCTGAGCTCGGAACTCCTCGGCTGGAATCGTGCCCAAGTGCCCGACAAGTCGAAATAGCGATTGCGCAAGAGTTTGCATATTCATTTGAGGTACAGTCGTTCCGACGACTGTAGATGCTAAAGGGCCGACAAGCGATAGCTTGACCTGACGAAGAAATGCTACCGCTATGCCCTGCTGCATGAGGCAACAAGGGGAGAATTATGAAGCTTCTTATTCAGCCCGGCGATGGCGTTGGGCCGCTGGTAAAAGCAATCGAGAAGGCGCGTACCAGCGTGGAGATTGTAATCTTCCGTTTCGATCGCATCGAAATCGAGCGGGCCCTGGAAAACGCCGTAAAGCGAGGAGTGTTTGTCCATGCTCTTGTCGCCTACACCAATCGCGGAGGCGAGAAAAACCTGCGCAAGCTGGAAATGCGCTTTCTGGCAGCCGGCATCACCGTGGCTCGCACCTCCAACGATCTGGTGCGTTACCACGGCAAGATGATGATCGTGGATCGCAAGCAACTCTATCTGCTGGCCTTCAATCTGACCCGCCTGGATATCGATCACAGCCGCAGCTTCGGCATCGTCGCGACGAACCGGCAGCTGGTGCAGGAAGGGGAAAAGCTTTTCGCAAGCGACACCAAGCGACAGGCCTACACTCCGGGCAGCCCCCGGTTCCTGGTCAGCCCGCTGAATGCGCGAAAGCAGCTGGCAGCGTTTATCCAGGGGGCCAAAAAAGAGCTGCTCATTTATGACATGAAGATTGCGGACCGGGCGATGATCCGGCTGCTGGAAGAAAAGGCCAGGCAGGGAATTGAAGTCCGGATCATCGGCAAAGTCACGCGCAAGACCAGCGGCCTCGCCATACGCCGGCTGAACGGCATGCGTCTGCATACCCGCACCATCGTTCGTGATCGCAGCCAGATGTTCATCGGAAGCCAAAGTTTGCGTGAACTCGAACTGGACGCCCGGCGGGAAATTGGAATCATTCTGCCTGATCGGAAGATTATTGCCGCGGTGATAAAGATCTTTGAGTCAGACTGGAATGCGGCGGTTGCCTCACCGAAAGAATCCGCGGCTGAGCCTGCCAACTCGACTGTGGTCAAAGCTGCCAGGAGAGTAGCCAAGAGCATTGCCAAAGACCTCCCTCCCGTCGGCCCGGTGGTGGAAAGAGTCATAAAAGAGGTGGCCGCGGAAGACTCCGATATCGAGCTCGATCACAAGGACGTGCAGAGCGCGGTCAAAGAAGCTGTCAGGGAGGCCGTCAGGGAGGCGGTCCAGGGAGTCATGGCAGAGGTAACGGACAAAAAAGAGCCCGCCGGAAAGTGACACGGAGTTTTCAACCCTGTGCTGCCTGAACGCATCTAACTGCAACGTGACCATGATCAAAGGAGTCGCCGCGGTAGCGTGGGTGCTGGCTGCAAACAGCTGGCTGATGACCCAAAGCGCGCCGCCACCGAAGTCCAGCAACGGGATTTCCGTCAATCAGGATTCTCTGACGATCCAGGACTTCAGCAAGCGGGTGGACGAGTACGTAAAGTTGCGCAAGCGGATGGAAGCAGGCCTGCCGGCCCCAAAATCCAAAAGTTCGTCGGCGGACCTCAAACAATATCAGGCCTCCCTGGCGCAGAAAATTAGTGCGGAACGATCACAGGCGAAGCCAGGAGATATCTTCACGCCTGCCGTCAGCGCGCTATTTAGAAAATTGATCGCAATGCCCTTCAAGAGCGGCCATGGCAGCAAGATTCGAGCCAGCTTGCGTCATGCCGAACCGGTTCGTGGACTGTCACCCGCAATCAATCAGCAGTATCCTCAAACGGTAGCATTGCAATCCACCCCTCCGACGCTCCTGTCGGATCTGCCAAAACTCCCCGCAGAAATCGAATATCGCATCGTAGGCCGCGAACTGATTCTCCTGGATAGTGCCGCCGGCCTGGTGGTGGATCTCTTGCCGGATGCCTTGCCCGCACCTCAGCCTGGACCCTGACCGATGAGATTGCGAGTCCTCATCTTTCTGAGTTGCATCGTCCTTGCCGGGGGCGTGGTAAGAACCGACCCCGGGCAGACGACCTCTGTACCCATCCATGCCCGGGTAGAGACGCTGCTTTCACTTTTCACGCCGCCGGCCCTTGCCGCGCCTCCGACGCCGGATTTGCAGCTTAAGCTTCCCTTGAACCCGAATTCAGTGCGCTTTGCCGTGATCGGCGATTCCGGAACCGGAGACCTTCCCCAATTGCAGGTGGCTCAGGAAATGGAAGCGTACCGGCAGATTGTCAGTTTCAGCTTCGTGATCATGCTGGGGGACAACATCTACGGCGGGGACAGGCCCCGCGATTTTGCGCGTAAGTTTGAAGAACCTTACAAGCCCTTGCTCGATGCCGGAGTCAAGTTTTACGCGTCGCTGGGAAATCATGACAATCCCGACGAGCGCTTGTACAAGCTGTTTAACATGGGAGGCAAGCGCTATTACAGTTTCAAAAAGAATGACGTCGCCTTCTTTGCGCTCGACAGCACCTACATGAACCCGGAACAGCTGAACTGGGTGGAAGAGCAGCTGCGAAATTCCACGGCGGCCTGGAAGATCTGCTACTTCCACCATCCCCTTTATTCTGACGGAAAGTATCATGGACCGGACTTGGACTTGCGCTCCACGCTGGTTCCCCTGTTTCAAAAATACGGCGTCAATGTAGTCTTTTCCGGACACGAACATGTCTATGAGAGATTGAAGCCGCAGAATGACATCGATTACTTTGTCCTGGGGAATTCCGGTGAACTGCGATATCACAACCTGAGACCCTCGGATCAGATGCAGGCGGGCTTTGATACGGATCGGGACTTTATGCTGGTCGAAATTGACGCCGATCAACTCTACTTCCAGACGATTTCGAGGACCGGTCTCACGGTTGACTCCGGTGTACTACAAAGACAATCGAAGTCTGCTGGCCAGGAGAAAACCCAGAATTAGGCGGGGGAGCCTTTGCCGCCGTAATTCTTCCTGATTATCGCGCCCAGGATGAACGCCAGAGCCAGGAGACGAACCAGATAGATCCAGGGGCTGCCTTCATTGGGCCGAGTCGCCAGCAGCAGCGCTACGCGATTGATGCCTTCAACCAGGAAAAAGACGGCGAAGGCGAGAAACAGGAAATCCCGCGTGGCGGTCCAGAACTTCAGGAAGAACACTCCGGCGGTAAACGACGCGGTAGCGATTGCGCCCAACAGGAATGGCTCAATCATGAGTCAGTTACTCTCCCAAATCAATCCGTACAGTAACAGCGCCATGGCGACTCCGGTGGTCGCAAGCCGCCACAGATAAAGGTCTTGAGCCGGCAAGAGAACGAGGTCAACAAAAACGAGGAGGTTCGACACGGCGAGACCTGCAAAGCATAGTCCGCTCCACAGCAAAAGCCTCTTCCGTCCCCGCGAGTAGCCTCGCAGCAGCAACACCGCACAGGCCAGACTGGTCAAGGCACCGAGAATGTAAACCATCGCGGCCATGTCAGCTTCACTCCTTGGTAAAGCGGAAGGCTCGAGCAAAATCCCGCACTGGCGAAGAGGGCTTTGAATGGATCAGGGTGGATACGCGAACCACTTCCCGGCGATACGTTTCATCCACCATTCTGATCAGTCGGCTTCTGTCGGCCGGGTCATCCCGATAGCAGTAACGTTCCGGAGAACTGGTATCAGAATCGATCAACTGCTGTCGCGCCAAGTCTTGCAGGAGCCTGAGTGCAACCTCGCGGTCCACATACAGCCGACCGGCCATTTCGTCAGCCTGCCACAGTTTAGGCCGGCTATTCCACAGCAGGAGCAAGGCCTCAAGATGAGGCACGCTGTCGATCTGGTCCAAAAGGAACTGGCGGACCTCCGCATCGTGTTGGCTATTGTCGGTCACCACTTATCTGGTACGGACTGGAGGAGCAGACCTGCGACCCAGGCTGGCGCCACACCAGGCGGCCGTACCTGGTGGGAGCACAGGCAACTGCTGTTCACTGCTCATAACCTACTGAAGCCTGGCCCATGTCCGGACTACGAGCGGTCCTCAGGACGGCCAGTTTTTCTTCCCGCCCCCGCGGACCGTCAGACGGCACTGAAAGGGAACGCGGAATGATCACCTCAACGATCGTACCGGGATGGGCATTGGTCAGTTTCAATTGTCCCCCGAATTCCCGGGCGCGCTCGCTCATCCCCCCGATGCCGACGCCAGTGCTGCCGGGCCGCAACTCTACAATCCCTTCCACCACGCCTTTCCCGTCATCCTGCACCTTAACGATAACCTCGTTCTCCCGCTGCATCAGGGTGATCCCCACTTTCCGCGCCCCGGAGTGGCGAAAGACGTTGGTCAGAGCCTCCTGGATGATGCGAAACATTGCCGTCTCCAGTTCCAGGGTAAGCCGGGGAAAATCGGGTGGCTGCATTTCGAGCGCGGTTTCGATGCCGCTGCGTTGCGTCAGTCCGTCCAGGTACCAGCGCAGGGCGGAGACCAGGCCCACCTCATCGAGCAGGGGCGGGTGCAGGAGATGGGAGAGGCTGCGAATCTGCTGCGTAGCATGATCAATCAGGCTGTTGGCCTCGCTGATCTGGTTTTCCAGCAGGGCCGGCCCCTGCCGGGAAATCCCGCTGATCATCATCTTAAGGGCCACCATTTCCTGACCCAGGCCGTCGTGCAATTCGCGCGCGATGCGCCGCCGTTCGTCATCCTGCATGGTAATCAGGCGCCGGGAAAGGCGCCGCAACGCAGCCGTCCTTTCATCCACCATCTTCTCCAGTTCGATTGCGCTCTCGCGCATCGACTGCTCCAGCAGTTTGCTGTCGTGGATGTCGGAGCAGGTCCCATACCAGCGGACGACCTCGCCGGTTTCACCGCGAATGGGTACAGCGCGCGCGCGAAACCAGCGATACTGTCCATCACGTCCGCGCAGGCGATACTCGGTTTCGTAATTCTCGCCTGACTGCACGCAATGCAGCCAGTGCGCGCGGCTGCGCTCGCTGTCGTCGGGATGCACATACTGCAGCCACCCGAAACCGCCTACCGTGCCGGGAGCGGCGCCCGTGTATTCGTGAAAACGGGCGCTGATGTAATCCCGGGAGCCGTCGGCCTGCCGGCTGAAGATGATGTCCGGAGCGGTTTTCACGATGGCATCGAGTTCCTGGTTCTTGCTGGCCAGCTGTCCATTCAAGAGCTGCAAGGTCTCCGCCCGCTGTTCCAACTCCTCGGTCCGCTCGGCCACCCGCTGTTCCAGCTCTCGGTTCAGGGACTCCAGTTGATTCGTCTTCCGGTGCAGTTCCGCGAACACCCTGACCTTGGCACGCAGCAGTTCAGGAATGACCGGCACGGATATGTAGTCCACGGCGCCGTGCGCGTAGCCTTTGAGCTGATCGAGAGCAGTGAGGTGCACCGCCGAAATGAAAATCACCGCTGTCTCCTGACAGCGTGGATGCTGGTGGATCATCTCCGCCAGCTCAAAGCCATCAAGCTCGGGCATGCTGACATCCATGAGCACGATGGCGATGTCGTTCTTGAGCAACTGCTCCAGCGCCTCTCGTCCGGAAGAAGCCTTGATCAGGTTTTCGCCCAGTTCCCGGAGGATGACCTCATAGCTGAGCAGTTTGGCTGGCTGATCATCCACCATGAGAATGTTGACTTTATTTTTCTTCGCGCTCATAGGCTCCCTTTCTTGCGCCGGCCTGTCTGGACCGGTTACCGGTGAAGCCACACTCGAAGTGCCGAGAGCAGTTGCTCGGTATTGACCGGCTTGGCCAGATACTCGGAGGCACCTGCTTCCAGGCATTTCTCGCGATCGCCCTTCATCGCCTTGGCGGTCAAGGCAATGATGGGCAAGCGCCGGAACAACGTGTTCTGCCGGATGACCTGCATGGTCTCGTAGCCATCCATTTCCGGCATCATGATGTCCATGAGCACGATGGCAATTTCCGGAGTGGACTCGATCGTCGCTATGGCCTCCCGGCCAGTTCCGGCGGTCAGCACGGTCATTCCCCGCCGCTCCAGCACGCTGCTGAGGGCGAAGATGTTGCGCACGTCGTCATCCACCACCAGCACCTTCTTGCCCACCAGCGCGTCATCCGAACGGTGCAACCGGTCGAGCATTCTTTGCTTTTCTGGCGGAAGATCCGCGACCACCCGATGCAGGAACAAAGCAGTTTCGTCGAGCAGCCGCTCCGGCGACTCAACCCCTTTTACCACGACGCTTCGCGCCAGGGTATGGAGGCGGGCGTCTTCCTCCGGCGACAGTTCCTTTCCGGTGAACACCACCACGGGCAAGTCGTTCAGCGCCGGCGTGTCGCTCAGACGCTGCAGGACGTCGAAACCCGTCATGTCCGGCAGGCGCAGATCCAGCACGACGCAGTCGAACGCCTGTTCAGTGACCGCGCTGAGCGCCTCCGCCCCGCTGGCAGCGATCGAAACGTCGATGTCGTCGTGACTCAGGAGCTCACGAATGCTCATCTGCTCCGCCGGGTTGTCCTCCACCACCAGCAGGCGTTTTCGGCGCGGCGCGGTGTACTGCTTGATGCGCGCCAGCGCCGACTCCAGGCCCTCCGGCGTGGTGGGCTTGGTGACAAATGCGAATGCGCCCCGGGTCAGGCCGTGGTGCCGGTCCTCATCCAGGGTCAACATCTGAACTGGGATGTGGCGGGTGGCCGGGTCCTGTTTCAAGTGATTGAGCACGGTCCATCCCAGCATGTCCGGCAGGAATACGTCGAGCGAGACGGCGGTGGGATGAAATTCGCGGGCCAGAGCCAGCGCTTCCGCGCCGCCCATGGCTACCAGCACCTTGAACCCCTTGTCGTGGGACAAGTCAACCAGCACGCGGGCATAGTGCGGATCATCTTCAACGATCAGCAAGACGGCGTCGCCGGGCTGCAGGGTGGCACGATCGTCCGCGACACGCTCAATTGAGAATTCCGCGGTGACTGGTGATCCCTGCCGCGGCAGGAAAGCATTCTTGCGCTCGGCGATGGCCACGGCAGGCACGGACGGACCCACGTAGGTTTGCGGGAGAAAGAGCGTGAAGGTGCTGCCGCGGCCAGGGGCGCTGCGCAACTGAATCTCGCCTCCCAACAGGCTGGCCAACTCGCGGCTGATGGCCAGGCCCAATCCGGTGCCGCCGTATTTGCGGCTGGTGCCGGCGTCAGCCTGCTGGAACGCCTCAAAGATGATGCGCTGTTTCTCGGACGGAATACCGATACCGGTGTCGGAGACTTCGAAGGCCACCACCGACCCCGCCGTCCCCAGCACCGGGTGATCATCGCTCCACCCGCCGGTAGCGACCGTCACGGAAAGATTTACGCCGCCGTGCTCCGTGAACTTGAATGCGTTGGACAACAGGTTCTTGAGAACCTGCTGCAGGCGTTTCGAGTCCGTGACCAGACTGCGGGTGAGGTGGGGATCCGTGTGTACTTCGAAACTCAAGCGCCGGCTCTCCGCCTCGTGGCGGAAGGGGCGGGCCACCATGTCGAGCAGGCTGGCGAAGAAGACTTCCTCGGCATCAACCGATACCGTGCCCGATTCGATCTTCGAAAGATCAAGAATGTCGCTGATCAGGTTCAGCAAATCGGTCCCCGCGCCGTGAATGGTGCGCGCGAACTCAACCTGCCTCGGGGTCAAATTGCCGTCAGGGTTGTCGGTGAGTTGCTGGCCCAGCACCAGGATGCTGTTGAGGGGAGTGCGTAATTCATGCGACATGTTGGCCAGGAACTCCGACTTGTACTTCGAAGTCAGTGCCAGTTCTTTGGCCTTACCTTCCAGGGCGCGCCGCGCCTGCTCAATCTCCTGGTTCTTGCGTTCCACTTCCACGTTCTGTTCGGCCAATTGCTGGGCTTTTTGCGCCAGCTGCTCATTGGTTTGTTGCAGCTCTTTCTGCTGGGTTTGCAGTTCGGTGGCCAGCTGTTGCGACTGCTTCAGCAAGCCCTCGGTTTGCATGGTGGCTTCAATACTGTTGAGCACGATGCCGATGCTGGCGGTCAGCTGTTCCAGAAAAGCCAGATGCGAGGCGGTGAAGTTACTCAGCGAGGCCAGCTCGATTACAGCCTTCACCCGATCCTCAAACAGCACCGGCAGCACTATGACGTTGCGGGGAACAGCCTCGAACAGGCCGGAGCGAATGGGTACCGTGTTCTCCGGCAAGTCAGAAATCAACATGCGCCGCTTCTCGGCCGCGCATTGTCCCACCAGGCCCTCGCCGATTCTGAGACGCCGGAGTTGCCCGTCCGGTCCATCGGCGGCGAAGGCCGAAAGCAGAACCATGCTGGCGGATTCTTCTGACTCCATCTGATAAATGACGCCCTGCTGGGCATCGACCAGGGGCGCCAGTTCCGACAGCAGCATGCGGCCCACGCTGGACAGATCGCGCTGCCCCTGCAACATGCCGGTAAAGCGCGCCAGGTTGGTCTTCAGCCAGTCCTGTTCGGTGTTGCGATCGGTGGTCAGCCGCAGGTTGTCGATCATGGTGTTGATGTTGTCTTTCAGGTCCGCGACCTCCCCGCTGGCTTCCACCTGAATGGAGCGGGTCAAGTCGCCCTTGGTAACAGCCGTGGCGACTTCCGCAATAGCGCGCACCTGGTTGGTCAGGTTGTCCGCGAGCAGGTTTACGTTGCCGGTGAGATCTTTCCACGTGCCCGCGGCCCCGGGCACGCTGGCCTGGCCACCCAGCCGGCCTTCCACGCCCACTTCGCGCGCTACCGTGGTTACCTGGTCGGCAAAGGTAGCCAGCGTGTCGGTCATGTTGTTGATGGTTTCGGCCAGGGCGGCAACCTCGCCCTTGGCGTTGACGGTGAGTTTCTGCGTCAGTTCGCCGTTGGCCACAGCGGTCACGACTTTGACGATACCGCGCACCTGCTCGGTCAGGTTGACTGCCATGACGTTGACGTTGTCGGTCAAATCCTTCCACGTTCCCGCGACGCCGGGCACTTTGGCTTGACCGCCCAGCTTGCCGTCGGTGCCCACTTCGCGCGCCACGCGCGTCACTTCGGCGGCGAAGGCGTTGAGTTGGTCCACCATGGTGTTGATAGTGTTCTTGAGTTCGAGGATTTCACCTTTCACATCCACGGTAATCTTGCGCGACAAGTCGCCGCGCGCCACCGCGGTCGTGACCTCGGCGATGTTGCGTACCTGCGCTGTCAGGTTTCCGGCCATCGCATTGACGGAATCAGTAAGATCTTTCCAGGTGCCGGCCACTCCCGGCACATTGGCCTGTCCTCCCAGCCGGCCCTCGCTACCCACTTCACGCGCCACGCGAGTCACTTCCGCGGCGAACGAGCGCAACTGCTCGACCATGGTGTTGAGCGTTTCCTTGAGCTGCAGGATTTCGCCGCGCACGTCCACGGTGATTTTCTTGGACAGGTCGCCGGTCGCAATCGCCGTGGCCACCTCGGCGATGTTACGCACCTGTCCCGTCAGATTGCTGGCCATGAAGTTCACGTTATCGGTGAGATCTTTCCAGGTACCGCCGACCCCAGGCACCTGTGCCTGGCCACCCAGTTTGCCTTCCGTGCCCACCTCACGCGCCACGCGCGTAACCTCGCCGGCAAAAGCGTTGAGCTGGTCCACCATGGTGTTGATCGTGTTCTTCAGCTCCAGAATTTCGCCCTTCACGTCCACCGTGATCTTGCGTGACAAATCGCCGCGGGCCACTGCCGTTGTTACCTCGGCAATATTGCGCACCTGCCCGGTCAGGTTTCCGGCCATGGAATTGACGGAGTCAGTAAGGTCTTTCCAAGTGCCGGCCACACCGGGCACGTTGGCCTGTCCGCCCAGGCGGCCCTCGCTGCCTACTTCGCGAGCTACACGCGTGACCTCGCCGGCAAAAGCGTTGAGCTGGTCCACCATCGTGTTGATGGTTTCCTTGAGCAGCAGAATTTCGCCGCTCACGTTCACAGTTATTTTGCGGGACAAGTTGCCGGTCGCGATCGCCGTGGCCACTTCGGCGATGTTGCGCACCTGCCCGGTCAAGTTGCTGGCCATCGAGTTGACAGAATCCGTAAGGTCTTTCCACGTACCTGCCACGCCCGGCACTTGCGCCTGGCCTCCCAGCCTGCCGTCAGTACCGACTTCGCGGGCCACACGCGTTACTTCTGAAGCAAAGGCCCGCAACTGGTCCACCATGGTGTTGATGGTGTCCTTGAGCTCGAGAATTTCTCCCTTCACGTCCACCGTGATCTTGCGAGACAGGTCGCCGCGCGCCACAGCCGTAGCCACTTCCGCAATGTTGCGCACCTGTCCGGTCAAGTTGCTGGCCATGAAGTTCACGTTGTCGGTAAGGTCCTTCCAGGTGCCGGCCACCCCGGGTACCTGCGCCTGGCCGCCGAGCTTGCCTTCCGTACCCACCTCGCGGGCTACGCGGGTCACTTCGCCGGCGAAAGCGTTGAGTTGGTCCACCATGGTGTTGATGGTGTTCTTCAGCTCCAGAATTTCGCCTTTCACGTCCACCGTGATTTTGCGCGACAAATCGCCGCCCGCCACCGCGGTCGTCACCTCGGCGATGTTGCGTACTTGTCCGGTCAGGTTACCGGCCATGGAGTTGACAGAGTCGGTCAAGTCCTTCCAGGTGCCGGCGACGCCCGGAACGTTGGCCTGACCGCCCAGCCTGCCTTCGGTGCCGACCTCTCGCGCCACGCG
>Ga0207706_10001118_pt1 | contig 27297 bp, 25 predicted proteins | sample KBSC53metaG_FD_184318 | JGI IMG/M metagenome (GOLD analysis project Ga0207706, IMG submission 184318) | Corn rhizosphere microbial communities from Kellogg Biological Station, Michigan, USA - KBS C5-3 metaG (SPAdes) (version 2) | ecosystem: Host-associated > Plants > Roots > Rhizosphere > Soil ... | reverse complement strand
GTCGTGGGCGGCCTGCCAGAGGCTCCGCCTCCACCGCCGCCGCCGCCCCCGCCGGCCGCGCCGGCGCCGGTGCGCATCGGAGGGCAGATTCAACCGCCGGCGTTGGTTCGCCGCGTTGAACCAACCTACCCGCCGATGGCGGTGAGCGCGCACTTGCAGGGCATGGTGATCCTCGAAGCGATCGTGGACGCGGAGGGGACAGTCACCGATGTCAAGGTGCTGCGGTCCGTCGACCCGCTGCTCGACCGCGAGGCGCTGGCGGCGGTGCGGCAGTGGCGCTATTCCCCGGTCGTCCTGAACGGACGCCCGGTGCCGTTCGTGCTGTCGGTCTCCTTGTCCTTCTCGCTGCGAGAGCGCGGGCAAGGCTGAAGCTGGAGGATGTCATGGCCCGTACCGTCACCACCGCCACGTCGCCACTCAACTGCTTCTGGATCGAGCCAGGCTCGCGCCGCTCGATGGACGGATTCGAGTACGCGGTCTGCCGGCGGGTTCCAGATGCCGAGCGCGTGGTGAACGAAGCCGAGTGCGCCTATTGCCCGTCGTGGGAGCCGCCACGGTGCCCACGGCATTCTCTTCATGGGGGCACGTTCATGAAATCACCTGGTGCCGTTCTCGTCGGTGCAGAGATAGAGGCGCACATGCGCCTCCCACGCCATGTCCATTTCCTGCTCGACGACGATCTCCTCGATGCGCGACAGCTCCTCGGTCGTCGCGGCGCGGTCGCCGAAGTACACGCGGAATCCGAAACTGGGCATCAGGTCCTCGGCACCGCGATGACGTGCGCGAGCGCGTCGCCGCCTGTGTGCGCTGTCAGCTCCCGCGCGTCGAGCGCCGTATTCGCGTCGGCGATGTGCCAGAAGCGGGTGTCATCGCCATAGCGCGCCTGCGCCAGCAGATCCAGGCGATCGCGCTCGATCACCTGGTATGGCTCGCCGGATGTCGGCGGAAGCGCGCGTAGACGGATCGCGCTGCCGGTGCGGCCGCCACGCGTCGACACGGTGTCCTGAGCGACTGCGGCGTAACGTGAGGTGTCCAGAAACACGCGATCCTCCTAGAGTGGAATGAGCTCGACGATCTGTTCGGCGGTGTTCGCGAGGTTGGCGAGCGCCTGCGCTTCCTTGGCGATCGTCGTGTACTCGAGCGCGCCCTTGGCCAGCACATCGTCGGAACAACTGTCGACGGCGTTCACGGTGAGCTCGATGTCGACCTCGGCGCGGATGGGATTCAGGATGAAGTCGTATTCGAGCTCGGTGATCCGCATCGAGTCGATCGTCACCGGCAACACGCGCGTGAGTCCCCAGATGAACATGATCTTGGGGAAGGCTTCGCGCGGAATGGGTTGCGTCGGCGGCTCGCTGCCACCAGCGCCGCCGAGCGCATCGCCGATGGCGTCGAGCGCGGCGCCGATCAGACCGGCGATCTTGCTGCTCGGGTGCACCATCTTCTCGAGCGCGCTCAGTTGCGGGCCAACCCCGAACATGCGCGCGAGCACCTTGTCCTCGTTCAGCATGTCGGCCGCGCTGAAATGCGCTTTGAGCGAGATCGACTCAAAGGTCTGCTCGCCCGCCTGCGTGCGCTCGCGCGCGGTGGCGCCCTGCGGACGCTCCGGGATGCGCAGGCTGCGTGTGAGCGACTCGGGATTGAACTGGAAGATCACGATGTTCGGGATCGGTCCGATCAACCCGGTGCCGTATTCGATCAGTGCGCCGCGAAGCAGATAGGGCATGCTTACTCCACGTCCTCGCTCGTGCCCGTCATATCGCCAACGCCTACCCTCATCGAGGCTGGCGGTCCTGTCAGGCTGGTTTTCACTAACGGCGCCCCAGACGAGCGAGCTGCAGCGTCAGCTCTGACCTTCAGTTGCGGTGCCGACGTCAGCGGCATGTCTGATGGCGTACTCGTGCGTTGCCGAACGACGGCTGCAATCCGCGTGGCCAGCGTGGACGCCAGCGTCTCGGCGTCGATGCGCGCGCTGACACGGACAGTCGCCAGGTCGTATTCACTTGTCGATACAGCAGGGCGTTTCAGCGCGGTCGCCAATAGCGCCGGCAGACGATCGAGCGCCGCGCGCACGACGTCCGCATCGATGCCGCGGACCTGCAAGTCGAGTCGTGGAATGGTCAGCCTCGCCACGTCCTAATCCTCGAGTGCGTCGGCAAATGCCCCGAACTGTTCACGGCTCGTCGCCCGCCCCAGCTTGTCCATCTCGCGCCGCACCGCGCGCAACACCGTTGGCATGTCCAGGCGGCGTTCGCCGCCGGTACCTGCGCTCTGCAAGCAAGCGTGGAAGACGATCGCGCGAATGTGTCCGCCAGCGAGCGGGAAGCGGCTCGCCAGAAATGGCAGGTCGAGCGCGCTGGCATCGACCTCCGGCGGAATGACGCTCTTCCAGATACGCCGCCGTTCCTCTTCACCCGGCAACGGGAAATCGATCACGAATCGCAATCGGCGAAGAAACGCCTCGTCGAGATCCTTCTTGCGGTTCGTGGCCAGGATCGCGAGCCCCTTGAAACGCTCCATCCGCTCGAGCAGGTAACTGACCTCGAGATTGGCGTAACGATCGTGTGCGTCGCGTACCTCCGTGCGTTTGCCAAAGAGCGCATCGGCTTCATCGAAAAACAGGATGGCGTCGACCGCGTCGGCCGCGTCGAACAGACGCCGCAGGTTCTTCTCCGTCTCGCCGATGTACTTGTTCACCACCTGTTACAGGTCGATGCGATAGAGCGGCATGTCGGCTTCCGCTGCGATCACCTCCGCCGCCATCGTCTTGCCCGTGCCGGCTGCGCCCGCGAACAGCGCCGAGAGTCCGCTCTCGTTCCATGCGCGTGCCGTGCCCCACTCGTAGTGGACAGCTGTCAGGCTGCCCACAGCACGAATCACTTCGTCGATCTGACGCGCCTGCTTGGAGGGCAACATCAGATCTGCCAGCTGAAACCGCGGCTCGAGCCGCTGTGCGAGTTCACCCAGGTCGACGTCGGCGCGGCACGCGGCGTGAAGGTCCCCGGCGCGTGGCGGCCGGCCCAGCTGCGCGAGCGTGCGGCACACACGGACGATGACGGGCGCTTCATGGCGGAATCGGCGGGCCGTGTCTGCCACGGCTTCATCGAGGTCCGGACTCTGTTGGAGCGCGTTGCCCAGATGCGCGCGCCAGAGCGCCAACCGCGTGCGATATGAGAGCGGACGGATGTGAATCGCCGGCAGCGCCTCGGATGGCAGCCGTTTGAGCGCCGTTGGATCGTCGATCCCGACAGTGAGGACGAGCGGAAGTGCACGCAGCGGCAGCGCAATCGGAGCGTCGTGCTCTCGCATGTCCGCTGTGAGCATCGAGACGGGCACATCGAGAATCGCCCCGCGCAGCCAGGCAAGCGTGCACAGTCCGCCCAACTCCGACGGCCGAACGCCTGCGGCCGGTCGAACGGCTTCTACTGACAGTGCGCCGGCGAGCCGGGCCGCAACAGAAGACAGAGACGCGCCGCGCGGCCCCTGGACCGGGACGACGATCGTTCCGGGATCTTCGACACCGCGCAGGCGCGCCAATGTCAGCTCGAGTTCCTGATCGATGACGGGGTCATCAACTAGCGGCAGGTCTTCCCTGGCCTGAGCCATGTCGAAGGCAGACCCGCCGAAACTGCCGGCCTGCAAATGTTCGAGCGAAGCTGGCAGCGGCGACGACGGATAAAGCAACTGCCGGGCAATCGGCGCGTGGACACTGAGCGCCGCGTCCCAGTCGTTCGCCTCGATCAGCACACCGTGGCGGCAGAGCGAATGCCCGGGACCTATCAGCCCCAGGACGTCCTCAGGCACATCCCAGAGACGCTGCGCCAGCGCGAGCGTGGGGAACGCACGCACCGGATCGTTCTGCACGGCCGCAAAAACGGTTGCGGTCGCACCATCAACTCCAGGCGACAACGCCAACGCGAGTACGAAGCAGTCGACCGGTGTCAGCGCCAACTCGCGGGCGAGCCACGTGAACCCACCACGCGGCGCCTGGTCCAGCTCTCGACCTTCCGGTCGTGACTGCTCGAGGAGCTGCGTCAGGTATCCCGCCGTCGCATCCTGGACGAAGAACGCCCGCTTCTCCTCGTCGTAGCGGGCGAGGTCGAGTGTTGCAGCCAGACGATCGGTGAATGGCGGCAATGCGCTCACTGGCATCGTCAGTCCGGCGAGCACACCTCGCTCGCGCCACAGCCAGCAGATCTCCCGGCGGAGTCGAAGCGTGACGTCGCGCAGCCAATGCGCGGCAAGCGGATCCTCGATCGCCAATCGCGGCGAGAAGCTCATCGGAACACGGTGGGTCGAGGGCACGGGCGTACTCATCAACTCACCGTGACCGACGGGCTGAGCCGCGCCTGCTGTCCATTCACGCGCACGGCTACCTGATACGTGCCAGCCGCCAGCGTGCTACCGACGCCAGCGATCGTCAGCGAGTGCTGATCGCTCGAAGGGACGACCGTCAAGTTTGCGGGCGGCGGCGGCGGCTGCAGTCCCGTTTCGAAGACACGGACGATCGCACCGTCTTGCAGAGCGGCCACGATGACGTCGTCATTCCATGTGCCGAGCAACGCGCCGTCGATCGTCAGCATGCCGGCGCCGTCAAGGCCGGCGGCATCCACGGTCGGGTGCAGTTTCCCAACGACGATGTTGCTCGAGCGATACCGGCGGTTCGGCATCAGCTGTCGTACGACCAGCGGATGCTCGCCAGCAGAAATCAGGCCGCCTCCGGCGATAGGACCCTCTGGCATGTCCGATGGCTGCGCGCCCTCTACCCTGACCGTCAGTCGATCTGCCTTCTGGCCCACGATCGAAAGTTGTGCTGCCCCGAGCCAGCATTCGAGGTTGGAGAGGTGCAGGTCTTCGCCCGCGATCGTGATGGTGTCGTCGACCTCGAAGCTCGATGGGTCCACGCGATCGAGGCGAGGGCCGAGCGATGCAAGCACTGCCAGTCCTACGCCCTCGCGGCCGATGACTGCGGGAGGTACCGCCGTGTAGTCGACGCCCACGAGCAGCGAGAATTTCGGTGGTTCGTTCGGCACGATCATCACCGGGCGAACCTGGAAGGCTGTCGACAGGCGGAACTTCTCGTCGGTCCCTTGCATGATCTTCGAGATCAGATCCGGCGGTGTTTCATCGAAGGTGATCTTGAGCGGCTCTGGGTTGTTCTCGAGCGCGAGGCGCACGTCGGTGGCCACTGCCGCATCGAGCGCGAGGAAGTTCAGCTCGTGGAGCGCAGAGAGCCCGCGTCCGAGCAGTTCGTGAGCGTCCGCGCTATCACTCGATTCCCCATCATCGAAGGCCGTGAGCAGGTACTTGAGCGCCAGCCACAACGGCGGCTGACTGTACTGCAACGAAACATTGCGCAGGCTGGCATCGAACGTCGTCTCGTACAGAAAGAGATTGAGCTTGGCTGTGGTGTTGGTGTCTGCGGCATCCTCGGGCTTGCCAATGCTGACGGCAAAGCCACGCCGGACCAAGTGCTCGCGCAGCAGCCTGGTCACCGCCCCAATTGCCCGTCCTGAGTCCGCCAAGGCCATCGACAGTCTTCCTCACGGACGCAAGTAATGACGTGGCAGACGGGACCGCTCTCGCCGTTCCGGGCGCGGCGTTCTATCCCGATCTGCCGGCCGCGCCGCAACCACAGGTGCCGTGGCCTGCGCTTCGACCCGCATGTGAATCGCGCCGATCGACACCGTGAGAATTTCTTCGACCCGTTCTTCGATCGCTGACTCCGGGGCAGGCGACGCGATTGCCGGAAGCGCACGGCGCGACTCGTTCGACAGTTCCACCAGGTCTTCGTGATGTCCGTCGATCGGCGACGGCGGCCGCACACGCTCTCGCGCCGACGCTGGAACCGGCGCGGGCGGTGACATCGCAACCGTCTCAATCGATGTGGGGGTCAGCGGCGTTCCGCGCACCGGTTCCCTTCGCGACTCAAACGCGCCGTCACGGGATTCAACTGCCGGCCCCGGCTTGCCCAGCCATTCGAAGACGTGACGGAGCGTGGCATCGCGAGAGAGCGGCGCTGTCTCCAACGGTTCCGCCTGACGTGACGACGTAACACCCGCACCTTCGCTGCGTGGCGCTGACGAGGTCTCCCCGACGGTCGACGCGCGAGACGCGGAGCGTGCGGCCTCACCTGGATTGGGACTGACAGCCGGGAGATCGGCCACCGGCTTGACGTATTGCCGACGCGCGCTTTCTGCCATTCCCGTCGGCACGGACGCCGGTGACAGCGAGACGATATCCATGGCCGGTGCGCCGTCGCTCGCGACCTCACGCGTTTCGTCGACCTCAATCAGTTCGATCGCCGGCGATGCCGCACCGGCCGCGGGCACCGGCACATTCGGTCTTTTCGAGACGGCTTCGTTGACGATCGCAAGCCGGCTCTGTTCGCGCAGTCGCGTGATGTAGCTCACGCGTCACCTCGATCGAGAAAGTCGAGATACTCACGCCGGCGCCACGATGGCAGCGAAGCGATCGCGTCTTCGCTCCATCCGTAGCGGATCGCCAACCGGTGAATGTCGTGCAGGAGGCTACGCTGCGCGCGATACAATCGCGCGATCAACACCGCTTCCAGATCGACGGCGTAATCACTTTCCTCCGCGCACGTCGGGCACACCGTGGTGATGCGAAAGCACGTCAGCGGGTCGCTCTCTTCGAGCGCCGTGTCGATTGCCGTCAGCATCGCTGGGGAAAGTGGCCCGCCATCCACGAGCAGCGATTCGACCATTGCGCGCTCGGCAGTCTCAATCGTCTGGTAGTGCCCTGACTGCCACGCGTGCTGGTCGTCTCCGGTCGGCCGCCGGACGTGAACTGATTCCACGTCCGAGAGCCGTATCGTTATCGAGCGCTCTCGTTCGGCCTGCTGACTCATTTCGACCAGCGATGCCAGCGCGAGCGACACCTGAAGCGCGCTCTGACACTCCTCGCGCGGACATGTCAGCTCGACGATGAGATCGGAGCTCGAGAGCGTGCGAGCGAGAATGACCGCCAGGCCACCGATCCGCCCCGAAAGCGTCAATCGACGCGCCTCGGCAAGGCGAGTACTGATATCGCCCGGTGCGTCGTGGCGGCAACGCGCGAGAAGCTCAGTAACGAGTCGCGTCCGCGCCTCGCTCCGGAAATCCAGATCGAGGTCGTCCCGACGCCCGAAGGCACGCCACGTGAGCGCGACGGCGGTCCCGTCGTCGCGAGTCAGGCGCAGATCGGCCGGAGACCGACTCCCCTCGTCGTGTGGGATATACGGACGCATGCGACCTCGGTTGACAGTTTGCGCAGACGATTACGCGCTCGCCGGTACGGCAGCGGTCTCGTCGGGTTCCTTCGTGTCGACGTCCCGTTCCCAGCCTTCGAGCTCGATCTTGATCGACTCGATCGCGACCGCGTTCGCGTTGGCGTCAAGGTCGGGCACGGTGGTGAACTCACTCACCCAGCAGCGGTGGAGGAAGTACCGCTTGGCAACCTGGCCACGTTCGTTCATGACTTCGAGCGTCAGTTCCTTCTTGTAGTTCTTGAGATCCATTGCGGGGTCGCCGCTGAACTGATGAACCAGGTTCGCCCACTTCTCGAACTCGAGGTCGTGGGTCAACCCGCGCTCCATCGTCACCGCCTCGTAGGTGGTGCGTCCCGGCGACTTGTGATCCGTGCTGTTCTCACCACCCTCGCGATGCTTGACCACCTCCGTGGTGCGCTTGAGCGCGCTGACCTTGCTCACGCCGAGGACGGTCTTGGCATCCCACAACACTCGGAATTTGAAATTCTTGTACGGGTCAATCCGATGCGCATTGATGACGAATCCCTTGGCCATCGCGCTGACTCCTGTCTGCGATACGCGGTTTGGTCACTGGCGTCCGGCGGCGGCTCGATCGAGAGGCCCCGCACCATCACCGGACGCGTGACAATGGTCGTTACGGCTACGCTTGCAGATCGCCAGCGATCTGCTGAATCGTGATTACGACGAACTCTGCCGGCTTCAGCGGCGCAAACCCGACCTCGATATTGACGATGCCAAGGTTGCGGTCCGCCTGCGTCGTCGTCTCGGCATCGCACTTCACGTAGTACGCCTGGTCCGGCGTACTGCCCTGGAACGCTCCCTGCCTGAACAACTGGTGCATGAAGACGCCGACGTTGAGCCGGACGTTGGCCCACAGCGGTTCGTCGTTCGGCTCGAACACGACCCACTGGGTTCCGCGATACAGCGACTCCTCGATGAAGAGCGCAAGACGCCTGATCGGGATGTACTTCCATTCCGACCCGAGATCGTCGGAGCCATCGAGCGTGCGCGCTCCCCAGGAGACGAAGCCCGAGGGGAACGTGCGCAGGCAGTTCACACCGAGCTTGTTGAGGACGCCATTCTCGAGGTCGGTCAGCTTGACGTCGAGACCGACGATGCCGCGAATGTCTGCTTCCTGACCGGCGGGCGCTTTCCAGACACCGCGAGCCGCGTCGGTGCGCGCACACAGCCCCGCGATCGCTCCGGTCGGACCAATCGAGCGCACCGTGCCGCGATCGTTGAAGCGCAGATCGGGGTAGAACACGGCGGAGTGATCCTTCACGACCGTCGCGCGAAGGTCGTTCACGTCGGAGGTGTTCTGGACGATCGCGGGCCGCCCCTGCGTATCGGTCCAGCTGTCGGGCGCATCCACGAGCAGGAACGCGCGGCGCGACTGGCAATAGATGCTGGCGGGCCCCCACAGTTGCCGGCGCACGGTGTCGGTGATCTCGCCGTCGGCGGGCAGCACCATCAGGTTGAACAAGTCGACCGTGTCGAGCGCGTGGAATCCGGTCTTGAGCACAGGATCGCCAATGTAGTCGGCAAAGCCAGGTGCACCGCCATCGTCGCCGTCCTGGCCGCCGGTCGAGAACGTGCTGGTGCCAGCGATGCCGAGGGCGTACTGCCGCGTGTTGCGCTGCCATGCGGGATTGATGGCGGCCACACCCGGCCCCGAGAACGCAATCGCGCCCGGCTGCTCGTTGACCGTCCCGTCCTTGGCGAGGACCACGAGCTGATAGCCGTGCACCTCTGCGCGAAACCGCGTGCCCGGTGCGTTCGTGATCGCCTGCGCGATGATCTGCAGCTTCTCGCGGACGCCATCGAGATGGTTGTTGGCACTCGTGCCAGGCTTGCCGTCCCTGAAAAACGAGTCGCCGCCCGCAGTGGTCTGGATGTTGTTCGGCGCCGCATTGAGCGCAATCGGTGGTTCGCTCCCGATCGTGATGCCAGTGATCTGATCCTGATCGAGGCCGGCAAGCGTATTCAGGCGCGTCACATCACCGGTGCCATCCTCGAATCGGAGGACCGTGCCAGTGGGCGCGGGGCGGAAATCGCTCCGTTTGGAAAGCTCGACGCCTACGCCATCGGCACCGAGCATCAAGGCCGCAGCGATATCGTTGGCGGCCGCGCGGCGAATGCGCACGACGCCGTTGTCGGCGCCAGCCGTGTTCGCCGTCATGCGCAGGAAGTGCTGGTTCGCGGCAGCGGCCACTTGCGTGATGGCCACCGTGACCTGCCGTGCCGGCACCAGCCCGCCGAGCGCGGCGTTGATTCGCGTGCCGAGTTCTGTAGCGATCAGCGCCGCCGTCGCCGGCACCGCCGTCATCGTGCTCAGGTTCACGAGCGTGTACGCGGAACCATCGACGCTGATCTCGAAACTGTGCCGTCGAGCACCAGACGCTGGGTTGATCAGATTGTTGATGGTCGTCCGGACTGCCGCGTCGTTGTCGCCGAGCGCGGCGCGTCCTTCTGAGAAGCCGGAGAAGCTTCCGGTGTTGGGATTGAACCCGGCTGCGAGCTCGAGATCGATCAACTGGGAGCCCTGAGTGACGAACGTCGTCGCAAAGCGCGCCGAGGCGGGATCCATGCTCAGATTCGTGAAGGTTTCGGATGCGACTTCGCGGCCGCCCTCTTCCTGGATCACCCGCAGGTTGAGCGTCTCCCCCGGATTCGGCGTGTTGTAGTCGACCAGCAGCCGGACGCCGTTGCCCCACAGGCCCTCGACCTTGGCTCTCGCGCGCAGCACCGCTGTTCCTCCCCAGTTACGGAGAGTGACTTCCGCGCGCCGAGCTGTAGAGCTGGCCAGCCGAACGACGTAGCAGTCCGTGCCGCCGTTGGCATAGAACTGCGCGACGCTGGCCGCGAGATCGCTTTGTGGATGTGGACTACCGAATGCGCGTACGAAGTCGCTGACCGACAAGCAACGTACAGGACGATTCAAATACCCCTTGGTCGCTCTCCCGAAGAATGCGGCGACCGATGTCGCCACGCCGGTGATTGTCTTGACTCCGCTCGCCTTTTCCTGGACGTAGACGCCAGGGTAGCTGACCTGCACCATCGAGATCCTCCGCGGTGATGGCTGGCATGAGCACGCTGCGGGAGTGACTCAACACTCCGTCGCTGTCAAAGTCTATGGTGTGGATGCAGTCTCCGTTGGTGAACAAAACAATCTGCGTGCATGGCAACGCAGTGATAGAGACCGCGGGTTCATCGTCCGTGAACGTATCGAAATGGGATGGAGACCGCATCAGCATCTTCACGCGCGAGGCTCGTGTCAAGAGAGATCCGCGCTGTGACGATCGCATCAACACGATGCGACGCGCACATATGCACACTAACGATCGCAACAGATGAGATTCGCATCCGTACTTCTACGCGTGAAGTCTGAAACGGTTGAGGTTTGATCGAATGACGCTGGACGATCAGTTCGATCACGAATGGTTTTCTACGACAAGGATCGAGATGTCGTCGCTGATCACTAAAGGCCACGACAACACGAAGACCGCGGAGGCCACGAAGGACACGAAGATCACGAAGGACGGGTCCTTAGAACAGGACCCGCCCTACGAGAGGCTCTTAATTCCCACGACCAGCAGCGGCTGCTGGCGGATTGATCACCGCTCCGTCCCAATGCTCGACCAGCTTGCCGTTGCGCACGCGAAAGGTGTCGAACGTGAACACCTCGTAGAACGTGCCTGGCGCGGCGGTCGGATCCTGGCGGTTGTTCTTGTGAATGACTGTCACAAGATCGCATTCGGCCATCACGATCTCGAGCGGGTTGCCGGCAGGAGGCTGCGGACCTTCGGCCGCGCCACGACCGCCGCCGCCAGCCGGACCGCCTCCGGGGCCGCCGGCACGTGGACCGCCGAAGCGAGACTTGAAGTACTCGTAGTCGCTCAGCTTTGCCTCTCGTCCGCCTTTGATGAACGCGGGGTTGTGCTGCTTGTAGGTCGGATCCGCCAGCGCCACGCGATCGACACCGGGACGGAAGAACTCCATCGCGACTTTCTTGTTCGCCTCGAGTTGTGCCGGTGTCGCGGTGCAGCCAGGCGTGGGCGCGGCTGTTTGCGCAAAGACGGGCGCCGTCATCAACATGAGAGCGGCAGCCAGACCCGTGGATACCTTCGTCACCATGGAACCCTCCTCATAGAATCGTTCGCAGCGGATCGGGCTGCTGGAGAATCGGCGCGGCAGTATTCTGAAGCATTTCTGACATTTCAGCACGCTCGTTTGTCAATCACCTCCGGTCGGTGACGCCGGCATCATCGATGCGGCAGACCAACCGCCTCCGAGTGACTTGTACAGCCGCACGAGATTGGTCGACAGGGTCGCTCCGCTCGAGGCCAACTGGTCCTGGAGCGCCAAGAGCGAGCGCTGCGAGTCGAGCACATCTCGAAAGTCACGCAAGCCGGCGGTGTAGAGCTGCAGCGACAGATCTGCTGCCTGCTGTGCAGCATTTGCGGCCGCCGTGAGATGCTCGCGCCGCGTCTGCTCCTCTGCCAGCGCAGTGAGTGAATCTTCCACCTCCTGCAGCGCACCCAGAACGCGCGATTCGTACGTGATGGCCGCCTGTTGCTGGCGCTCGCTCTGAATCACGAGGTTCTGTCGGAGCTGCCGGCGATCGAACAGACGCCACGCCGCAGATGGACTCGCTCGCCATACGGCGGAATCGGGCGTGAACAACCGGCCGAATGGCAGCGACTCCAAACCGATCGACCCGGCCAGACGAAAGCTCGGATAGAGATCGGCGCGGGCCGCATTGACATTTGCAAATTGCGCCGCCAGTTGCCGCTCGGCGCTGCGCACATCGGGCCGTCGCCTGAGCGTCTCGGCAGGCACGCCCACAGCCAGGGTCAACGGTGCCATTGGGATCGTGCCCGGCAGCGAGAGCTCTGCATCGAGCGCAGCGGGCGCCTGGCCAATGAGCACGGCCACGCGATGAATGGCTTGCGCCGTTTGCGCATCGAGCGATGAGATCTGTGCCCGTGTCGATTCGAGGTTTGACAGCGCCTGCTGCACATCGAGGTCGGTGGCAAGCCCCGCCTGGGCCCGAAATTGTGCGAGCTCGAGCGTCTGCTCCTGCACGTTTGCGTTCGCGAGCGCGATCTCGAGTCGTCGTTGTAAGGTTCGGACATCGACGTAGTCGATCGCCACTTCAGCGGTCAGGCTGATCAAGACGTCCTGCAGATCGGCCGCGCGCGCCTCGGCGGTCGCCGCAGCGGCATCAATGGTGCTGCGGATCCCGCCGAACACATCGAGCTCCCAGCTCGCATCGAAGCCGACTGAGTATGACCGGGTAGTGACCGACCCCAGCACCTCGTCACGCCGGCCTGTGGCCACCATCGTTCCCGACGCGTCGACCACAGGATTCAACGACGCCCTCGCCGAGGAGACGCTCGCACGCGCTTCGCGCAACCGCGACAGCGAAGTACGCACATCGAGATTTCCTTTGATCGCGCGACGCACGAGCGACGTGAGCACGGGATCGCCGAACGTTTCCCACCACTGCGCCAGTGCCTCGACGTCGGCGGCGACGGCGGCCCCCTGTTCGCTCCAGACCTCCGGCGCCATAGGAACCGGCGCCTGATACGGCCGTCGAACGCCGCACCCGGCAAGAAAGAGAATGAGCACCAGCCCGGCGAGCCGGATCCAACCATCTTCGCCAAGGCTACGATGCTCCGCCGAAGCTCTACGCGCAGGCGGAAGAGCAGGACCCGGCGTACGGATGAGAGCTGGCTCACTCATGGCGAAGTGCATCGATCGGATTGAGGCTGGCGGCGCGACGCGCCGGGAAGAACCCGAACACGACGCCGACGCCGGCCGAGAACAGAAACGCGAGCGCCACGATGCCGAGATCAATGCTGAACGGCAGGCTCAGTGCGCGGGCCGCCAATGCGGACGCGATCAGCGCGAACGTGACTCCTATGGACCCACCGAACACAGACAACACGACAGCCTCCACGAGAAACTGCGTCAGCACATCGCGCTCGAACGCGCCAATCGCGAGGCGAATGCCGATCTCGCGCGTGCGCTCGGTCACCGACACCAGCATGATGTTCATGATGCCGATGCCGCCCACCAGCAGGCTGATGGCCGCGACCGCGGCGAGCAGCGCCGTCAGCGTTCGCGTCGCACCGGACAGCGTACTGGCCAGCTCCTGCTGATCCATGATGTTGAAATCGTCATCGTCTTCAGTCGACAGACGACGGCGCTCGCGCATCAGACGGTAGATGTCCTGTTGCGCTTTCTCGCTCGACGTCGAGGCACGCACCGACAACTGGATCTGCTCGATGTCATCGTTGCCGGACAGCCGACGTTGCATGGTGCGGAGCGGCATGACGACCGTATCGTCGCGATCCATCCCGAAGTTGTTCTTGCCCTTTGACTGGAGCAGTCCGATCACCTCGCACGAGACCGACCGAAGACGAAGACGGGCACCGACGGGATCTGCCGGCCCGAGCAGTTCCCGCCGTGTCGTGTCACCGATGATGCAGACCGCCGCGCCGGAGCGCAGCTCGCTGTCCGAGAACCAGCGGCCACTGGCCAGTTTCCAGTTGCCAGACTGGAAGTACGCGTTCGTGGTGCCGGTCACCGTGGTCGAGCGGTTCTTTGCCCCGCTGATCACGCTGACGTTGAGACTCGCCACAGGGGCCACTGACGTGATCGAAGGCACGTCCTGGCCGAGCGCGTCTGCATCCTGCCGTCGAAACGGTTTGGCGCTGCCTGACGCGCCGCCCGGACCGCGGCGCTGGCCGGGCATCACATTGAGCATGTTGCTGCCCATGGTGGCGATGTCGGCCGTCACCTGCGCCGTTGCACCATTGCCGAGCGTGACCATGATGATGACCGACGCCACGCCGATGATGATCCCGAGTGCCGTCAACGACGACCGCAGGACGTTTCTCCGGATTTCACGCAGCGCTAGGATGATGGCGTTAATCAGCATCAGTGGACTCCGTGGACCGTTGTGCGCTCACTCCGCCAGTTCGTTCGTCGCTCTCGACGTGGCCATCACGAAACCGGATCGTGCGCGAGGCGTAGGCAGCCATATCGGGCTCGTGCGTAACCATGAGCACGGTGATGCCGCGTTCCCGATTCAATCCCACCAGCAATTCCATGATCTCGATGCTGCGCGCACTATCGAGGTTGCCCGTTGGCTCGTCAGCGAACAGCACTGACGGCTCGGCGACAATCGCACGCGCGATGGCGACGCGCTGCATCTGGCCGCCCGACAACTCTGCGGGAGTGTGCGACTCCCAACCGGTGAGACCCACTGTCGCGAGCGCCTCGCGTGCCCGCTGGTGCCGCTCGCGGGCAGCCATGCCGCGATAGACGAGCGGAAGCTCCACGTTCTCCAGGGCCGATGTGCGATTGAGCAGATTGAAGCCCTGGAAAACGAACCCAAGGTAGTAGCGGCGAAGCAGGGCGCGCTGCTGACGCGTGAGCGCCCCGACATCGACACCGCGGAAGCGGTACACGCCGCGCGTTGGCACGTCGAGACAGCCGAGAATGTTCATGGCCGTCGACTTCCCCGAACCGCTCGGACCCATGACCGCAACGAACTCGCCCTCATCCACCTGCAGGTCGACACCCGCCAGCGCCTGGACTTCGGCGTGACCCTTGCCATAGGTCCTCAACACGTGATCGAATTCGATGATTGGGCCGGCCACGTTCTCTCGCGAATCTGGTAATTCACGTTCGCTCAATTGTTCGTTGCAATGTCGACGATGACCGGTGTTCCCGGCGTGAGGTCGCCACGTTGCAGCACAGTCACCTTGCCGTCAGTGGGTCCAAGCTCGAGCTCGATTGACTTGAGCGTCTCGTCCTCGACGGTCCATACCCGCGACGGCGCGTTCTCGCCCGAGCGGTCGCGCCGCTGCGAGCCAGGAGGCGGCGGCAGCAGACTGAAGCCGCCGCGGCCCGTGGCCGGTAGTCGGGCCGCAGGTGGCGTGAAGCGAAGAGCTGCGTTCGGCACGAGGACCGCATCCGGCACTTGTGTCACGGTGATCTCCGCGGTCGCCGTCATACCTGGCTGCAGCAGCCGCTCGGAGTTGTCAACCGTCAGCACCGTCTGGTAGGTGACGACCCCGTTCGATGTCTTCGGGGTGCTGCGCACCTCCTTCACGGTGGACTCGAATGCCCGATCGGGATAGGCATCGACCCGGAAGTGCGCCTTCTGGCCAACGCGAACCTGGCCGATGTCGGCCTCGTCGACGTCGATGATGAGCCTCATTTTCGTGAGGTCTTCGGCCAACGTGAAGAGCGTGGGTGTCTGGAAGGAGGCGGCCACCGTCTGGCCTGGATCGATCTGGCGATCGAGCACGATGCCGTTGATCGGAGATCGAATGACTGCCTTGCGAATGTCGGTTTCGATCGCCGCCAGGCTGGCCTTCGACTGAACCACTTGTGCGGCCGCGCTCGCCTCATCGGCATGAGCGCGCTTCACCGTGGCTTCCTGCGCGTCCAATTCGAGCTGGGACGGGACGCGTCCTCCGCTCAAATCATGAACACGCTTCAATTTCGCCAGTTGCGCCTCCGACTCGGCGACAGTGGCCTGCGACTGCAGGCGTCTGGCCTCCGCCGACTGCAGTCCGGCACGCGCCTGCGCGGCCTGGGCCTCGAGCTTCTCCGTATTGACGCGCGCCAGCACCTCGCCGACGCGAACAGGGCTGTTGAAATCCACGGCGACAGATTCGACGATGCCGGAGATTTCGGTGCCGATGTTCACCTGCGTGAGCGACTTCAGCTCACCCGTGGCCGTGACGGTCACGTTGAGCGTGCCCTTTTCGACCGTCTCCGTCTGGTATTGGCCAGCTGGCTGGGCGCGCATCCTCCCAAGGCGGCTGACACCGCCGAGTGCGATCGCCACCAGGAGCGCGGCCAGAAGCCAGCGTCCCACTCGCCGCCGACGCCCGCTGCCCGCCAGGCCGAGCCGATGCTCTACCTCTTTGTTTGTGTCTTCCGCCATGAATCTCTCAGTGGATATTAGGAACGGATTCGGCTGCGCGTTCCGTTAAGGTTTGTAAATGTCCCCATGCGTTCGCGCCATATGCGGCATCACTGCGATAAGTTGGAGACACGATGAAAGCAGGCGGCGACGCGATTCTCCTGATCGACGATGACGTGGAGTTGTGTACGCTGCTGGCCGAATACCTGGAGGCACAGGGATATCAGGTCACCGCCGTGCACGATGGATCATCAGGACTGCGGAGCGCGCTCGAAGAGCACCATCAGCTCGTCATCCTCGACGTGATGCTGCCCGTCCTGGACGGATTCGAAGTGCTTCGCCAGTTGCGCAAGCGATCCAATGTGCCGGTAATCATGTTGACGGCGCGGGCGCAGGAACATGATCGCGTCGAAGGATTCAGGCAGGGTGCCGACGACTACCTCGTGAAACCGTTTGCCGCTGCCGAACTACTCGGGCGCGTCCGGGCGGTGCTGCGGCGCGCCTCCGGCGTGCCCCTTGCCGCACCGCGCGTCGTGCAGCTCGGATCACTGAGGCTGGATGCCCAAGCACTGGAAGCCTACGACGGTCAGGACGCGCTCGGCCTGACCCCCAGTGAGTTCGCCATCCTCGAAGTGCTGACGCGGGCGGCCGGGCGCGTGGTCTCGCGAGACGAACTGTCGGCCGTGATGCATCAGCGGGAAACCACACCGTACGAACGATCGATCGATGTACACGTCAGTCATCTCCGGAAAAAGCTGGAAGCCGCCGGACACTCGATCATCCGGACGGTACGCGGCGTCGGTTATTTGTGTACGGCCAACACCTGAGGTGACGTGATGCGCTCTCTTTCCGTCCGCATCCTGCTCGCGTCGCTCTTCACCGTCCTGGCCTCGCTCGCTGCGTTTCTCATCACGTTCCGAGCCATGGCGGGTCCGGCCACCGAGCGGCTGATTCACCACTTCCAGGCACGTCAGATCGAGGATGCGCTCGATGCGCTGGGGCGAGGCGGGCCGGCCGCGGCTGCGGCGTACCTCGAACGGATGAATCAGTCACTTGGCGCCACGCACTACCTGACGGACGCCGACGGCAAGGACGTCGTGACTGGTGAGGATCGGTCTGCTCTCGTCAATACCCCGCGCCCATGGTTCGGGCCGCCCACGATCGGGGACCGCATCGTTGTCGTCGAACCGTCTCCCGACGGGAGACATCGTCTGATTATTCTGGCGCCGCCCCCGTTCAACGTGTGGGCCTTTGCTCCATACTTCGCGCTCATCATCGCCGCGATCGCGCTTCTCTGCTGGGTGCTCGCCATTGGCATTGTCACCCCCCTGCGAGAAACTGCGGCTGCCGTCGACAAGTTCGGCCAGGGCGACCTGACTGTCCGTATTCCAACCACACGCCCGGACGAGATCGGAAATCTCGCGCGCGCGTTCAACGACATGGCGGTGCGCATTCAGACACTGTTGACCGCCGAGCGCCGGCTGCTGCAGGACATCTCGCATGAACTGCGATCGCCGCTCGCCCGGCTCAACATCGCGATCGAGCTCGCGCGCACGGCAGACGATCGAGATGCGGCGGCCGCACGGCTGCAGAAGGAAGTCAATCGGCTGGCCAGTCTTGTCGGGGCGCTCCTCGAGGTGACTCGCGCCGAAGGCGATCCCTCGGCCCGCCGATCCGAGGAGCTGCGCATCGGCCACATCCTGCGCGACGTCGTCCAGAGTTGCTCCCTCGAGGCCGAGGCACGCCGATGCCGGCTCGTGGTCAGCGACCAGTCGGATCGCACCTTACATGGCGATCCCGAGTTGCTGCGGCGCGCTCTCGAGAACGTCGTCCGCAACGCCATTCGATATGCGCCAGAGGATACTGACGTGGAGCTGCGTACCGCGGATGGCCCATTGGGCGTCGCCGTGAGTGTTCGAGACACGGGGCGTGGCGTGCCTGACGACATGCTGCCGCGGTTGACGCAGCCGTTCTTCCGCGTCGAAGATGCCCGCGACTACTCATCGAGCGGCGGCGTCGGACTCGGACTGTCGATCGCGCACCGTGCCGTGCAGTTACACCATGGAACGCTGGTGGCAGAGAATGCCCATCCGGGTCTGCGTGTGACGCTGACGTTTCGAGACGCGGCGTCCGATGCGGCTTGACACCGACTCTTTGCGGAGGCTCACATGAGCATTCGTGGGCGCATCAACGGAGTTCTCCTCGCCCTGGTTGTGACAACCCTCACACCTGTACTCGCGCAGGTTGTCAGGACCGGGGATGTGACGGTACGAGGCCTTCGAGAGAGCGACTTCCCACGAGTCTTGAAACTGGGCGACAACGTCTACGCCTACGAAGAGCTCGCGAACCCGATCGGTTCCAATGCCTCCTTCACCACCAACAGCCTCATCGTCATCACACCCGACGGCGTTGTCGTCGCCGACGCCCAGGGCAGTGAGGCGGCGACGAAGCGTCTCATCGAGGAAATCGGGAAGATTACGCCGCTGCCAATCAGATACGTGATCGTCGGCGCCGATCATGCCGATCACATTGCGGGCAACGGGGCGTTCGCGTCGACTGTCCGCTTCATTGCCCATCCGACCTCGAAGGCCGTGATCGAGCGATTGGCCGCGACATCACGAGACAGAGGCACCGGCAGCACCAGAGCGCCGATCCCTGTGCCACAGGAAACGGTCGCCGACAAACGGGTGCTGCTGGTCGGCGGAACCGAGTTGCACATCCTGTTTCTCGGGCGGGCGCACACCGGCGGTGACCTCGAGGTCTATCTGCCGCGCGAAGGTATTTTGTGGATGAGTGAGACCTTCCACAATCGGATCTATCCGTCGATGGGCGGCAACTTCAGCGGCCACCCTGCGGAATGGATCGACGTCGTCAAGAAGGCCGAGGCGATGAACGCCCGAATGTACGTGCCGAATCACGGCTTCGTCGACAGTCCGGAAATCCTGAGAGAGGAGCTCGCCGGCTTTCGTCGCGCGCTCGAGAACCTGGTGGCAGAGGGCCGGCGCCTGTATGCGGCAGGCGTTCCGCTGCAGACGGCATACCGGAACATCAATCTTGGTGAATTCCAATACTGGTACCGCGCTGCCAACAACATGCCGGACGGGCTGCGGAAGGTATATGCCGAAGAGGAAGAGAGAAAAGGAAAGTAGCACGTACTGGTCGTGACACCTCGCGTACTGTTCCTCTGCATCGTTGGCCTTGACGCGGCGCACACGGCGACTGCCATCCTGTTGCATCGGGTACCTGGCGGGCATGACGGCTTTCAATACTTCACGCTGCAGTACTTCTTCCTGAACAACGCGATCCAGGCACATGAAGTCGCGCAGTGGATTCCGTACATGACCCAGGGGACCGTCGGATCGCCTTGGTACGGGATTCAAGGCAGCTTTCTCCAGGCCGTGCTGCTGCAGTTGCCCTGGCTCGCGAGCGGTGCCAACCTGCTGTCGACTTACCACGTCGCGATGTTCGTCGACGAGATGATCTTGTTGACCGGCACGTGGCTGGTCGCGCGGCGCTTCTTCGACCTGCCGACGACGTTCTTCGTGTCGATCTCCGTCGTTGCCTCCGCTGTCTGGCTCGAGCAGCCGTACTTCAACTTCCGTCTCTACTATGCCGTCCCGCTGGTACTGGAGCTCGGACACCGATTTCTGGAGACTGGCCGATGGCGGTGGGCGTTCCTCGCATGCAACCTGCTGGCGCTACAGACCATCGGTAACCTGCCGTATGTCATTCCGCTGACCTCATTCGTCGTCTTTGTGTACTTCGCCCTCTACACCGCCATGAATCGCACGCTGGTGTGGAACCGACTCGCGTTGCTGATATGGGACCGGGGCGCCGTGGCCGCACTCGCGTTTGCCGCGTTGAGCCTGGCCGCCGCCTACCTGTGCGTCACCCTTGGAACCGATCAACTGGTCAATTACAACGTCGGCCGCAGCCCCAGCGGAACGACCAGCCTTTCGTACTTCCTCTCGTACGGCCGCTTCACCGATCTCACCAAGTGGAACGACGTCGTTCTCAGAATGTCGCCGGCGATGGACAACACGCTCTACGCCGGAATGCTATTGGGTCCGCTCCTGTTCGCCGGACTGATCGCGGTCGATCGGCGCCGCGCTCATCTGGTGCTGACCGCCGCGGTCGTGCTCCTGTTCACACTGTCAACCCCGGTATCGCGGCTGGTCTACTATGCGTGGCCCGGGATGTGGTACTTCCGGCACATCGGGCTCGTTTCTTCACTCGTGAAAGTGCTGTTGTGTTTCGTCGCAGGAATCGGGTTCGAATACCTGTTCAGGTCGGCGTCCTCGACGAAATTCGCGACCGTTCGAACAGTGGCGATCCTTGGTGCGACATGGCTCGCGGCCGGTATCTGGTATGCGATACATACCGCCTCGTCACCTGCGGCCATCGATCGATATGTATCCGCAATAAACGTCGATCAGGCGGCCCGGGCCCTTTACACGTTCGACCCGATCGAGATCGCGCGGCGCCTGCGACATGGCGCTGCGTGGGCCTCTGTGGGAGCGATGATCGTCGCCGCCGCCCCGTTGTTGCTCACCTCTCGACGCTTCGCGTCAGCCGGTATGCGCAACACGGCGCTCTGCGCTGTGCTTGCATTCGTGGTCATCGATCTTTATCAATTCAAGTTCGGGTATCTCCTCGATCGTAGCGATGGCATTGGCGCTGAGCAGCAGTTCGTCGTGGAATCGTCGCCCATGCCCTATCCACGCCGGCGAGTGTTGAATCTGTCCGAGAGCATGGCCGAGGCGCATTCCCGCCTGGCGGCGACGGCCGCGTTCAATCACCTTCTTCAGCTGCAGTTCGAGGGCAGAGGAAAGAGCGGCAGTCAATATTGGACAAGCAACGCCTTCTGGTTCATCGATGAAGTCAGCGCGACGTTCCAGGCGGATTCGTGGCTGGCCCCACTCGATCGGTTTGCGCGGATGTTTCGGGCTGGCATCGGCGTGGACTTTCCCGTCGAGCGTGACACGGCTGCAAAACTGGCAGGACTGCGCGCGGACAAGATCCGGTTCTTTGCGCACGCCTATAGCATTACTTCACCGACCGAGCTTGCGGCCGTGTTGACCGATGCGTCTTACAAGGGCGATCTGTTGTTCGTTACACCGCCACCAGCAACCGGCGACCAGGCAGTGTCAGCATGGAGCTTCCAACAGCCACTGTCCATAGACGACTCGCTTCAGCTTCAGTATCGGGTCGAGCGATTCGATGCCAACAACCTGGTCGTCGTTGTGTCCAACAGCGAGTCGACCCCAGTATGGATGTTCTACTCCGACGTCTGGCATCCGTGGTGGCGCGCAACGGTCAACGGAGCATCTGCACCTGTCTATCGCGCGAACGGCGCATACAAAGCCATCCGGATCGAACCCGGCGAGAACCTGGTCCACTTCCACTTCCACTCAGGGCTCCTCACAGCGCTCACCGCTCTGGGCGCAGTCAATGCAGGGTGCTGGCTGATTGCGGTCGCCGTGATGATGCTCAACATAGTGAAGCTTCCCAATCGTGCAACGGTGTAGCTGCGTCCTTCGTGCCTGGGCCTTAATGCCTGGTTGTCCTTGGTTCCTCGTCCTTGGTCCCGCTGCGCTGGCGGAGAAAGAGAGGACTTTGAACCACAAAACGGACCAAGGACCAAGAACGAAGGCCCAAGGACTCGCGCTACGTCGATTGAAAAAGCGCGCTAGTCGTGAGTACCCATCGCGGATCGGGTCCTGGTGTCGCGCATAGTCATGTAGACGAACAGCGATGCCGCGATGACGATGGTGAGGTAGTAGTAAAACCAGCGCTGATGGCCAATCGATTGGAACCAGAGCGCGATTGATTCGGCGGTGCCGCCGAAGATGGATACCGTGACCGCATATGGAAGGCCGACGCCGGTGGCGCGGACGCTGGTCGGAAACAGCTCCGCCTTCACGACTGCGTTGATCGACGTGTAGCCAGCGACGATGATCCAGGCCGCCGCGAGGAGCAGAAAAGCCAGGAGTATGCTCCGCGCCGACTGCAACGCGTCGAGCAGTGGAATCGTGAAGATGGTGCCCATGGCACCGAACCAGATCAGGAGCGGCTTTCGGCCGATCTTGTCCGACAGTGCGCCGTACACCGGCTGCAGGCAGAGCGCAAAGACAAGAGAACTGGCAGTGACGATTGTGGTCTGCGTGTCATCGAGGCCGACCGACAGGCGCAGAAACTTCTGCATATACGTTGTGTAGGTATAGAACGCCGTTGTCCCGCCCATCGTGAGGCCGACCACGAGGAGCACCTCGCGCGGATATCTCAAAAGGGCTCGCACCGAGGTCGTTTGGCGCCGCACGGCGCGGGCCGCCACGAAGTCGTCAGTCTCGTGGAGATTGCGCCGCATGAACAGCGCCACAATCGCCAGCAAGGCGCCGATGACGAAGGGGATGCGCCAACCCCACGCGCGCAGCTGCTCGGTCGTCAGAAACACCTGCTGCAGGAGCAGGAGGACCAGGATGGCGCACAGCTGACCGCCGATGAGGGTCACGTACTGAAAGCTCGAATAAAAGCCGCGGTGTTTCTCATCGGCCACTTCGGTGAGATAGGTCGCGCTCGTCCCGTACTCACCGCCGAGGCTCAGGCCCTGAATGGTGCGCGCCACGCCCAACAGAATCGGCGCCGCGATCCCAATCGACGCATAGGTCGGCGTGACCGCGATCATCAGCGACCCGAAACACATGAGCAGCACCGACAGCATCAATGCGCTGCGGCGCCCGTAATGGTCGGCAAGGTGGCCAAAAAGCCAGCCGCCGATCGGCCGAACGATGAAGCCGAAGGCAAACAGGATGGCCGCATTCAACTGCTGGACGACCGGGTCGCTGCCCGGAAAGAACGCACCGGCAAAAAACAGGGCGAAGGCGGCGTAGGCGTAGAAGTCGTACCACTCGACGAGGTTGCCGATCGACCCGACGAAGATCGCCTTCAACCTGCGACTGACGTCGGCCAACTGCAGTCGTGTCTCGTCGACCGCCGGCAGTGTCGTCGCCTGTGCGCTCTTCACAATCGCACCTCCCGCGCCATCCAGTGCCACTTGGCGCGGTGCGAGTCTAGCATTCAGTCGCGCCGGTCGCGATGACCAGCGCGACCGCGCCAGAGCCTCACCGGGTGGGCGCGGGACGGTCACGCGGAGGTTCGGTCAGTGCGTCAAGGCGCGTCGCGCTCCGTCACACACCCACGGAAGCCGCGAACGGATTCTCATCGGCGGTCGGACCGTAGACGGACGGCACTGGCAGATTGAGCAGGCGCAGATAGACGAGCAGCTGTCCGCGATGGTGATACCAGTGATTCAGCATGATCGCGCGCACGAACGCGACACGCGGCATCGCCATCACGTCCTGGCCGCCGTTCTGCAGCCGCCACATCGCCCCCATCTTCGCATCGTCGAATCCGCCGAGCGCCCGCTTCGCCTTCGCGACGCTTTCGGTCAGCGCCGGCACGAGCTCCGCGCTGGACGCCGCCTCTGGCTGGATGAATGCCGGCGGAGTGGGAACGGTATCCACCGCCGCGATTTCAGCGACGTTGCCAGGCACCGTTGCGACGTGCAGCGCCAGTTGCCCCAATGACATCGACTTCGGATGCGGCTTCCATGTCAGGTGCGCTTGCGGTATCCGCTCCAGCACACGCCGTGTCGTTGTCGCTTCCTGTTCGAGCTCTGCGAGCAAACCGTCGATGATTTTCATGATGGATCTCCTACTGTGCGGCGGCTTCAGCAGCTTTGCGGACACGCGCGTGCAACGCGCTCCACCCCGATTTCAGCCGCGACCGATGCTCCTCGGGGAACGGCCCGACAAGCGTGTGCGTGAACTTGATGAGTGTGCCGTCGGGTGTCTCGCTGAGCCGATAGAGCAGGTTCGACGTGGCGGCCGTCGACATGAACAGCGGTCCCCAGATCTCGAGGAGCGCGGGCCGCTTGATACTCTGCACAAAGCCCCAGAGATGGCCGTTGTCGCCGCCAAGGTCACGATACCAGCGGCCACCGGGGAACGGCTCGAGGACCATAGGCAGCGGAGTGCCGTCGGGCGCCTCATTGAGTCGCCCCATCTGTGACAGCAATGACTGAAAGGTCTGATCAACGGAAGCGTGAACGGCGATTTCTTCCGTAATGGTGAACGTCTGGGCTTCCGACGTGGGAACAGTCGTGCTCATCGTTTTCCCTCCGCGTGTGCTTTGATGCGCCGCAGCTGTCCACGCCAGTGCTGGGCAAACATCCCGCTCCAGTCGTGAATCGTGCGAAGTGTCTCAGCGTTGGTTCGATATAGGGTCCGGCGGCCGTCTCGCCTGACCGTCACGAGGTTGACATTGAGAAGCACCTGAAGGTGCTTGGACACCGACGGCTGCTGCAGCTCGAGCGCCTGCGCGATCTCGTTAACCGATCGCTCTTCGGACGCGATGAATTCCAGGATGTGCCGGCGACGCGGCTCGGCAATGGCGTTGAAGGGATCTGAGATCGTCGATGCACGCGCCATGTATCGATCTATATATTCCCATATGGGAATATGTCAAGTGCGTTCGTGAAAGCATCGTCTGGTTCTTCGTGGCCGAAGAATCTTCGTGGACTTCGTGGCCTGGCCTTCGTGGTACAGTTCGCGGCGTCCAAAGCTGGAGGACGCCATGAAGCAAGCGATTCTTATCGGGTTGGTCCTGGTTGCCGCTGGTGCGCTTCAGGCACAGTCAGGCAAGTCTGCCGCGCAGGCCCCGATGTTCGAAGTCGATCCGTTCTGGCCCAGGCCGCTGCCGAATCACTGGGTCACGGGCTCGACGATCGGCCTCTCGGTCGACGCACAGGACCGCGTGTGGACGATCCATCGTCCCGGCACTGTCGAAGCGAATTTCAAGGCCGCGGATCTCACCGTCGCCGAGGCTGTAGACGACGAGGTGCAGGGGGGCGCGAAAAGCAGTGCGCCCGCCAAGGATCCCATCGGCGTGTGCTGCAAGGTCGCACCGCCCGTTCTCGTCTATGACCAGGCCGGCAACCTCGTGAAGTCCTGGGGTGGGCCCGGCGCCGGATACGAGTGGCCGGACAGCAACCATGGCATCACGGTCGACCACGACGGCAACGTCTGGATCGCCGGCAATGGCCAGAAGGACACCCAGGTCCTGAAGTTCTCGGATACCGGAAAGTTCCTGCTGCAACTCGGCAAACATGGGGTGCACAACGGCAGCAACGACACCGCCAACTTCTGGCAGCCGACGAAGATCTTTCACGAGCCAGGCGCCAACGAGGTTTACATCTCCGACGGCTACGGCAACCGCCGGGTCATCGTCTTCGACGCGAACACCGGTGCCTACAAGCGCCACTGGGGCGCCTACGGCAACAAGCCCGACGATGTGAAGGTGCCTCCGTACAACCCGTCGGCACCACCCTCGAAGCAGTTCAGCACCGTGCATTGCGTGATCGTGGCGAACGACGGTCTGGTCTACGTCTGCGATCGCGTCAACGATCGGATCCAGGTGTTCCGCAAGGACGGCACGTTCGTCAAGGAAGCGTTCATCGACCGCAAGACGTATCGCTCGGGATCGGTGTGGGACATGACGTTCTCGCGCGATCCGCAGCAGACGTATATCTACGCTGCCAACGGCGTGGACCAGAAGATCAACGTGCTGTTGCGCAGCTCGCTCGAGGTGCTCACGTCATTCGGAGACGGCGGCCGGCAACCAGGCCAGTTCTTCGGCGTCCATAACCTGGCCACCGATTCGAAGGGAAACCTTTACACGGCCGAAACGTACACCGGCGCGCGGGTGCAGCGGTTCATCTTCAAGGGCGTTGGCCCGGTCACCAAGATGGATCAAGGCGCACCCTGGCCACGCAAATAATCACGGGCGCGTCGAGCCCGTATAACGGGCAGAGAGAGCCGATCATGAAACAGATTCTTCTCGGACTGGCTGGCGTGGCGTGCTGCGTCGTCGGCCTGGTCGCGCAGGCCAAGATCAACCCGACCGATCCGCAGCCCCAGTGCAACATGTGCCCGGGCTACTACATCCCGCTCAGCGAGCTTCAGGCCTACACGAAGAAGGCGATCGATGAGAAGCTGCTCGATCAACAGGTGAGGGACATCGAGATCGGCAAGGCGCACATCGGCATCGGCATGGTGCACCGCGGCAAGCTGGACAAGCCGGCGCCGGATTCAGTCGCCGAGCACGATCTGGTGAGCGAGGTGTACCACATCATCGACGGCACGGCCACGCTGATGCTCGGGCCGGATATCACCAACCGGCAGCGGCGTCCCGCCACGCAACTGACCGTGCGCGAGTTCAATGGCCCGGGCAACAACGGTTCCGAGATTCGCAATGGCGTCAGCTACAACCTCAAACCGGGCGATGTCGTCGTGATTCCGGCGGGAACGGGCCACTGGTTCACCAAGATCGACGACCACATCGACTATCTGATGGTGCGAATCGATCCGGACAAAGTGACGCCAATCAAGGACGAGGCTGCATCCAAGGCGTATCTGTCGAAGCCCGCCCCGCGATAGCGAGGGGCGAGTCGACTCCCAACTTTCAATTCCCAACCCCCAATTGCTTCGGTACTTGGGAGTTGGGATTTGGGGATTGGGAGTTGATCGGATTGCGCGTGCGCTCGTAACCCTATGGACGCAATCCTCTCTGAACTGAGGCTCGCTGTGCGGTCGTTGCGACGAACGCCGGCGATTACTCTGGCCGCTCTGATCACCCTCGCAGTCGGCATCGGCGCCAACACCGCCGTGTTCAGCGTCGTCGATGGCGTGTTGCTGCGGCCGCTGCCCTATCCAGATCCCGAGCGTCTTGGTCTGATCTGGATACATTCTCCCGGGATCGGCATCCTCCAGGACTGGCCGTCGCCCGGTCACTTCCTCGACATCAAGGCGCAGAACCGTTCGTTCGAGGACATGGCCCTCGTGCACGGCGGCACGAGAACACTGACCGGCGGTGAGGAACCCGTCCGCCTCGAAGTGCTGCGCACCTCGTCGACGTTGTTCGCGATGCTCGGCGCGCAGCCGATCATGGGACGCCTGTTCAACGCCGATGATGATGGGCCTGGGCCGCCGCGCATCGCGGTTCTGAGCCATGGGATATGGAC
>Ga0207706_10001115_pt1 | contig 27316 bp, 28 predicted proteins | sample KBSC53metaG_FD_184318 | JGI IMG/M metagenome (GOLD analysis project Ga0207706, IMG submission 184318) | Corn rhizosphere microbial communities from Kellogg Biological Station, Michigan, USA - KBS C5-3 metaG (SPAdes) (version 2) | ecosystem: Host-associated > Plants > Roots > Rhizosphere > Soil ... | reverse complement strand
CTGAGTCCGTCAAACTCGTCGAATGCCCCCGCGATGCGTGGCAAGGGCTGAAGGGGCTGATCCCTGCTGACACAAAGGCAGCGTATCTGAAAGCTTTGATCAGCGCGGGGTTTAAGCACATTGATGCGGTGTCGTTCGTGTCGCCGAATGCGGTGCCGCAGATGGCAGATTCGGAAGAAGTGCTGAAGGAACTGGATCCGCCGGATGATGTCGAGATTATCGGAATTGTTGTGAATGAAAAGGGTGCGCAGCGGGCAGTGGATAGCCAGGCTGTAAAGACTGTCGGGTTCCCTTACTCGGTCTCGCCGACATTTCTTCAAAACAACCAGCGGCAATCTCTTGAAGATGCGATCGAGGAGTTGGAAAAGATCGAGAAGAAGGCGGACGACGCTGGTATGGATGTTGTGGTGTACATCTCGATGGCGTTCGGCAATCCGTATGGCGATCCTTGGTCGGTGGAAGAAACGGTCGAGGCAGTCGGACTGCTCGAGGTGGAAGCGATCAAGACGATTTCACTGGCGGATACGGTTGGTGTGGCGACGCCGCAGCAAATCAGTGATCTGGTCGGCGCGGTGCAGGAAAAGTATGGATACCTTGAGATTGGAGTGCACTTGCACTCGCGTCCTGAGGAAGCGGCAGCGAAAATTTTAGCGGCGTATGATGCCGGGTGCCGGCGCTTCGATTCGGCAATTGGTGGGCTCGGGGGATGTCCGTTTGCGCAGGATGCGCTGGTAGGCAACATTCCCACAGAGCAAGTGATTGATGCCCTCCGAGGACGTGGCGCTGCACTGCCCGCGCTGAAACCGCTGGATGTCCTGTTGCGAGCTACCGACGGGCTAAGAGCGAAGTACTCGAGTGCGACAGAGGCGGATTAAATCATGTGTTAAGAGATTACCTTCTCACGTTGATAGCTTGAGCGAGAAAACATGCGAACTTTTTTGGTTTTTGTCGGCGGAGCTATCGTTGCGATCGTCGTAGAAATCATACTGGGGCAGTGGCTAACCCCCGACGCCGGCCAAGTGATCACCAAAATGTTCACCACACCGCCCAACGACACGCAATGGAATGCGCTTTCTCGCCAGTTGAACCATATCCACTCGATTGCGCTCTATGTCATCGCTCCTCTCGGAGGATTCGCGGCGGGAACGTTTGTCGGCCTTTTCCAAAGGAAACACGTAATAGCGCTCGCAGCACTTTGTTTAGTTCCCGACTTCGTGGAATTACTTTGCGCCGATCATTCTAGATACTGGGCGTCATCCGCCGCCGCTTTTTTGCGTTTCGTGCTCGTTCGTTCACTCCCTTTTCTTGCGGCAATTGTTGCAGCCGCAATTTGCAAACGATGGGTGTGGCCGGGGCAAGGCTCAAGCACCCACACTTCGAAGGTGGTCGAGGCTTCGAACTGACCTCATCGCAGATGCCATACAACACTCTTCAACTCGCGCATGACGGCAGCATCGCGACGATCACGCTGAATCGTCCGGAGAAGCGGAACGCGATCAGCTATGACTTGATCGACGATCTGCTAGGGGCGTTGCGCGAAGTGGCGAAGTCGCCAGCGCAGATCCTGATTCTTACTGGCGCGGGAAAAGCCTTCTGCTCGGGGATGGACCTCGACAATCTAAAGTCGCTGATCGGGCGGAGTTCGGAACAGAGTCTGGAAGATTCGAAGACAATGGCGAGTTTGTTTCGGACGTTGTACGACTTTCCCAAGCCAACGATTGCTGCAGTGAATGGGGCTGCGATTGCGGGCGGCACCGGACTGGCAACGCTCTGCGATTTCACGCTTGCGGTTCCCGAAGCGAAGTTTGGATACACGGAAGTTCGGATTGGATTTGTTCCCGCAATTGTTTCGACATTTTTGTTGCGCCAAGTGGGGGAGAAGATCGCCCGCGATTTGCTTCTCACAGGCCGGTTGTTTGATGCAGACGAAGCCAAGCGGATGGGGCTGATTAATGAGATCGTGACCGCGGACCAGCTAATCAACCGCGCACGGGAATTGGCCGCGAGTTTGCTCGAGAACAGCCCGGCGTCGTTGCGCTACACCAAGCGACTGCTAAGCGATGCGGCGCGCACTGAACTGGATATGCAGATTGAAACGGCAGTACGTGAGAATGCTGCGGTGCGATCGACCGCAGATTTTCGCGAGGGCATTACGGCGTTTCTCGAGAAACGCAAACCACGCTGGAGCGGACAGTGAGCGCGAGCAATGCGCTTCCCACAGTGAACGAAACGCGCGTACGGGTGCGCTACGCCGAGACTGACCAGATGGGCGTGGTGTATCACTCGAATCATTTCATCTGGTTCGAGATTGGCCGCGTGGAATTCTTCCGTCAGCTTGGCTTTTCCTACAAAGACATGGAATCGGCAGATGGGTGCTTTATCGCAGTTGTTGACGCGCGCTGCCGATATAAGGCCCCGGCACGGTATGACGAGGAGATTATTGTTCGCACTCACCTCAAAAACATCCGCGAATCGGTCATTCATTTTGGATACGAATTGGTACGCGCGAGCGATGGTGTGATCCTTGCCGAGGGAGAGACAACCCACATTGTTGCGGATGCGCAGATGCGAAAGACGGCGATTCCGGAGAAGTACATGAAAGCGTTTCGTACCGCGGCGGGAAAATAGTAGTCAGCAATTAGCCGCTGGCGTTCAGCGTTTAGCACTACTCTTATGAAAGCTCTTCACATTAACGGAAATGACCTGACTCCCGAAGCGGTGCGCGAAGTCGCGCTGGAGCGGCGTACCGTGCTGCTGGATCCGGATGCGCGCGAGCGCGTGGATCGAGCACGAGCGATTGTCGACTCGCTCGTCGCGAACAACAAGGTTTCCTATGCCATTACGACTGGTGTCGGAAAGCTCAGCGATGTCCGGATCGTGGGCGACCAGATTCGCGAATTGCAAGTGAACCTCGTCCGGTCGCATGCAGTCGGTGTGGGCGAGCCGCTTTCGATTGCAGAGACTCGCGCAATGATGCTGCTGCGTGCGGCCTCGCTTTCCAAGGGACATTCTGGAGTGCGCGCCGTCACAATCGACACGATTTGCGAAATGTTGAACCGCGGAGTTACACCGTATGTGCCGTCACAAGGGAGCGTCGGGGCCAGCGGAGATCTTGCGCCACTCGGGCATCTGGCGATTGCGTTGATTGGCGAAGGTGAATGCATAGATGAGAACGGAACTCGTATTCCGAGCGCGGACGCTCTAAAGCGCGCACAGATCAAACCTCTAGTTCTTGAAGCCAAAGAAGCGGTTTCGATGATCAATGGCACCCAAGCTATGCTGGCAGTCGGGACGCTGGCACTGATGGCTGCTGAAACCCTGGTTGATTCCGCCGACGTAATTGGGGCGTTGAGTTGTGATGCGCTCAAGGGGACAGACGCGGCATTTGACGAACGAATTCATAGAGCTCGTCCGCATGCAGGGCAACTGCGCTCTGCCGCCAATCTACGCAAACTGCTGTCGGGAAGCGCGATCCGCGAGTCGCATCGTGACTGTGGACGAGTGCAGGATGCCTATTCGTTGCGTTGCATACCGCAAGTCCACGGCGCAGTGCGCGATACGCTGACGTATTGCCGGGAGGTGTTCGAGGTCGAGATGAATTCGGCAGTCGACAACCCGCTGGTGTTTCCGGATGCAGATAAAAATAAGTACGACCAGGGCGATGTCATCTCGGGCGGAAACTTCCATGGGGAACCAGTCGCGTTTGCGTTGGATTACCTCGGGATTGCACTCAGTGCCCTGGCGGGAATCAGCGAGCGCCGACTGGAACGACTGGTGAACCCGGCTTTGAGCGAAGGGCTGCCGCCGTTCCTCGCCCCAGGAGCCGGACTGAATTCAGGTTTCATGATGCCGCAGGTGACAGCGGCTGCGTTGGTCAGCGAGAACAAGGTTTTGGCGCATCCGGCATCGGTCGATTCGATCACGACGTCCGGCAACAAGGAGGACTATGTATCGATGGGAATGGGAGCGGCGATCAAGTTAAAGAAGATTGTTGAAAACACGCGCAATGCAATCGCGATTGAAGCGATGGCCGCCGCACAGGCAATTGATTTCCTCGCGCCGCTAAAAACTTCGAAGCTGCTGCAGCAGGCGCATGCGGCGATTCGCGCGGTGTGTCCGACGATGGAAAAGGATCGCGTGATGTACAAGGATTTTGCGCGGATCAGTGAGTTATTAGCGAGCGGGAAGGTAGCCGAGGCGGTGAGGTAGAGACATTTCGTATCGGTTTAGCATTTTTTGTAGGATCTCGTAGTCCCGGAGGGATGTGTTTGTTAATCGCGAGGACGTCGCAAGTTTTATTGGGCGCCATACTGATTTTCTCATGCATCTCTCGCGCACAGGTTAATCCGAATCAACCACACTGGTTGCCGGTGAATGTATTCAACCGCCAGGGCAACATTGTCAGAGACCTGCGCAGAGAGAATTTTCGTGTTCTCATCGATGGTCAGTCCGTAGAGGCACAAGATGCGCAATATCACGTTGCTCCGCGAAGAATCCTCATTCTTCTTGACATCAGTTGGAGCATGGGCACAGCCAATGCAGCAAACTCCGGGAAATGGAGGGTTGCCTGCGAAGCGGTTGCCGTCCTGCTGGCTCATATGCCTGAGGATGCCCCAATAGCTCTGATCGCCTTCGACAAGAAGGTGGAGCACACTATTGATTTCGCTCCGGGCCGACGGGCGATCGAATCCTTCATAAGAGGCGGAACGGTGGAGCATTCCGAACCGAGGGGCGCGGCGCTCTTTGATGCTATTAACGAGGGTTTGACAATGCTTCAACCTGCCCAACAGGGAGATGCCCTATACGTAATCGGCGACGGCGATGATACCGCCAGCCATACTTCGCCAAAGCGACTCAGCGCAACGTTGCTAAAGTCAGGAGTGCGCCTCTTCACCTTGCTTTTTTTAGAGGATTCGACATTCGAAAATCGATTGGCAACAGAGGACTTCATTCATATCGTGCAGGAAACGGGAGGATCGGTTTTCAGCATATCTGCCAACGCGAACGAGCCCATCTCATCTTTCAACACAGGCCAAGTTCGGACACCGAGCGACCAAGCGCCGAGGACTCTGAATCCCAAGAGTGCGCGCGTGCCGGCGTTTGCATACAATTCGGCGACGCGCGAAAAGCTAGAGTTGTTTACGCAAACTCTTAGCAGCCAGATCGGTGGTTTCTACACGTTGCGAATTCCTGTGGCTTCTTCCAGCAAGCAGCGCAAGGTCACGCTACATATTGTCGATGACAAGGGAGAACTGCAGAAGAATGTCGAGGTTGTTTATCCGCGGGCCATTTCTCCGGATCGATAAATCTTGGTTTTGTTAATCTGGTGAAACTATCCCGTTACGCTGTCTTCGCAGCGGATCCATCCAATCCCAATTCTCCCGCGACGCTTTTCATGGCTTCAATACAAAAATCAATGTGTTCGTCGAGGTCAACGCCGAGATCTGCAGCGCCGCTTGTGATGTCGTCGCGATTTACAGTTCGTGCAAAGGCCTTGTCTTTCATTTTTTTTCGAACCGATTTCGCTTCAACTTCTGCTAGCGATTTGCCTGGCTTCACCAATGCGCAGGCGGTGATGAAACCAGCGAGTTCGTCGCAGGCGAAGAGCGCCTTTTCCATTTGCGAGTCGCGCGAGACGCCCGAATATTCTGCGTGGGACATAATGGCGCGGCGGATCTCGTCGGAGTATCCGCGCTCTTTCAGAATGGCGTTTCCTTTGTAAGGATGGTCGTCGAGGCTCGGCCAACGATCGTAATCGAAGTCGTGAATGAGGCCGACGATCCCCCAGAGTTCTTCCTGTTCGGCGGAACCGGGCGCGAGCTTCCGCGCGTAGGCGCGCATGCAAGCCTCGACCGCGAGAGCGTGTTTCCGCAAACTTTCGCTCTGAGTGAACTCAGTTAGTAAACCCCATGCAGCGAATCGATCAATCATGATTTCGTACCCGTTTTCCCTTGGTTTTTCCCTGGTTTGTTTGGATTACTTCGGAAGCGGTTCCCGATTTCGCCCCACTTTTTGCTTGACATCCACAGGGTCTAACCTGCAGATTACGCTGCAGCTTTAGAAGTTGCAGAAGTTTAGCAGCTTCAGGAGTAGCCTGCTCTGGCACTCCCACAACCCGATGGCCACGACACTTGCTCCTGTGGATTCCCGGGAGGTCGTCCGTTGCGATCGTTGTTCCCTAGTTCAATTCCGTACAACCAATAACCTTTGCCGGCGCTGTCACCTGTCATTAGACGAGGAGGAGCCGGAGATCGTTTCGGCGCCACCTGAGCCGCAAATGCTCCCGATGCCGGGACATGGTCACGGACATTTGAACCTTGCGACCTCCATTCGCTCACTGCGTTTACGGAACGGGCTGAGCCAGCGTCAGCTGGCTGGGCGCATGTCAGTACCGCGAACCTACGTCTCGAAGATTGAGAATGAGAAAGCGACGCCGACTTTGTCGTCGCTGGAGCGGCTGGCGCGAGCGCTCGAAGTCACGGTGCCAGATCTGCTTTCTGGCGGTGAGCGCACACGGCAGGAAGAGGTGCGCGAGCTGATGCAGGATCAGTTCATTTCAGAGATTCTGCCCTTCGTCTCGCAATTGAACGGAATGCAGATGTCGAGCATTCTGACGCAGGTGCGAGATCTGACGGTGCGGCCGAGACGGACAGCATAAGCAGAGTCATTCGTCAGAAGGGTTGATTTTTATCCGGGCAACCAGCCAACTAAATGGCCGGAGCTTTCGAGCTCCGGCTTTTTTGCGCTTGAAGATGGTGATATCGGACGGAACAGCAGGTTCCTCGCTTCGCGTTGCTTTCGGATGCCTGCGCTGGGTTGAATCTTGTTTATATCGACTCACATCTATCCAAATATGTATTTCGAAAATTCTGTTGAATTTGTTTCGTCCCAGGACGCGGGATTGTCTCCGGAGTCGTCTGCCGTACCTAGTCCAACCGACTATGATGCTTCCCTGCTGGATGCGTACTCGCGCGCAGTGACGGGCGCGGTAGAACGGGTCAGCCCGTCTGTTGTCAATATTGAGGTTCACCAGGCTGGTGGGCGTTCCCGTTCAGGAGAGCCGCGGGAGCGAAAGGGCGGGGGATCAGGATTCATTTTTACGCCCGACGGTCTCGTTCTTACCAACAGTCACGTCGTCCATGATGCAAGCCGGGTTCTGGTTACGCTGATGGACGGGCGGCAGCTCCCAGCGCGGACGATCGGCGACGATCCTGCTTCTGACCTCGCGGTGGTTCGACTGGATGCCCCAAGCACCGAAGCCTTGAGCGTTACAGCGGCTAGGTTGGGTGATTCGCAACAACTCCGTGTGGGACAGGTTGTGATTGCGATCGGTAATCCGTATGGATTTCAATCGACCGTCACGGCGGGAGTGGTGAGTGCGCTCGGTCGATCGCTGCGATCCTATTCCGGGCGGCTAATTGAGGATGTCGTACAGACGGACGCATCTCTGAACCCAGGAAACTCTGGGGGGCCGCTGGTGAACTCACACGGGGAAGTTGTCGGCGTGAATACGGCGACGATTCTTCCGGCACAGGGAATTTGCTTCGCGATTGGAATCAACACTGCAAAGTTTGTCGCGAGCCGCTTGTTGCAAGAAGGTCGTATCCGTCGGAGTTTCATTGGTATCTCCGCACAAACGGTACCGCTGCTGCGACGAGTCGTGCGCTTTTATGATCTACCGCGAGAAACTGGAGCAGTGGTGATGTCGGTTGAGAAAGATAGTCCAGCTAAACGCGCCGGATTGCGCGAAGGAGACGTGATCCTTTCGTTCGAAGGACAGGCGATGGCAGGTGTCGACGACCTGCATCGCGCGCTGAGTGATGCCCGAGTGGGTACAGTTTGCAAACTCACGGCTTTGCGGCACACGGAGAAGTTGGAACTTGTTGTAGTCCCCGAAGAAGAGCGCTAAACAACTGATCGACGTTCACAGTTTGGCAGTCACGCGGGGGAACCGGACTGGTTCACTGCTGCTCGATTGCATGGACGTAAGTGCTGTGTTAGCTTCGACCTGCAGAGGTCACGCGTGCGGCACAAAGTTCCCGCGGGGCTCGATCGCAAGGAAACAGAAGTTTATTTGCGGCTCGATCCGGAGCGGCTCCCTAGACACATCGCAATCATTATGGACGGCAATGGGCGTTGGGCTCGTCGGCGTCACATGCCGCGTGTCGCGGGACACCGGGCCGGCGTAGCCGCCGTGCGTTCGACCGTAGAAACTGCCGCGCGCATACACATTCCTGCGCTAACTCTTTACGCGTTTTCCGAAGAAAATTGGAAGAAACGACCCAAAGGTGAAGTCGGATTTCTAATGGGGTTGCTCGCCCGCTACTTGAAGGGTGAAGTTCCAACGCTGAACGAAAACAATATCCGGCTGGAATACATTGGGCGACAGCACGAGCTGCCGGAAGAAGTTCAAGAGCGCATGGCATGGGCTCGCGAAGCGACCTCGCGCAATACCGGGATGATTCTGACGTTGGCGTTGAACTACAGTGCGCGATCCGAGATTGTCGACGCCTTTCGCGCGCTGGCAAAGGTCGCCGCGTCGAATGGCGGGCTCGACCATTTGAAGATTGATGAAGACGCGATCGGCCGTCATCTCTACACGCGAGACCTGCCAGATCCAGACCTGGTTGTTCGCACGAGTGGCGAAATGCGGCTTAGCAATTTTCTTTTGTGGCAGCTCGCCTATGCGGAGATTTATGTGACGCCCACTCTGTGGCCTGATTTCCGTGGCACGCATCTGCTCGAAGGCATTGCCGAGTATCAGAAGCGCGAACGCCGCTACGGTGGGCTGAACGACGACGCACACAGTCCAAGCGCATCGCGCTAAGCGTCGACAGCGCATCGAAACCCACCATGACACGGGATACAATGCCAGCGTCATGCCAACATCCCTCGAGAGTGGCGCTGATGCTCGTGCTTTGACCGCGCTCACCAGACGTTGGCATCCGGTCGCCTATAGCACCGAAATAAGCCAGCAGCCGTATGGAACAACATTATTGGGAGAGCCTGTTGTCGTTTGGCGGGATGCAACGGGGCGCCCTCACGCGATGCGCGACCTTTGCATTCACCGGGGCACAGCATTGTCGCTGGGACGTGTTGCGAGCAATGAGATCATCTGCGCTTACCATGGCTGGCGGTACACCGCGGATGGAAAATGTTCCCGCATTCCTCAGCTCACAGATTCGTCGCAGATCCCGCCCAAGGCCCGCGTCGATGCATACCATTGCCAGGAGCGCTACGGGCTTGTCTGGGTTGCATTGCTATCACTCTCGGAGCAGCCTGAGCGGTCCCTTGCACAGGTGCCCGAACTGGAAGCAGGTGAGTGGACTGTGGTCAAGACCGGACCATTCTCGTGGCAAACCAACGCTTCCCGCCAAGTCGAAAATTTCACTGACTTCGGGCATTTCCCGTGGGTTCATCCAGGCCTCCTGGGTGATCCTGAGCGTCCGGAGGTTCCGCCACATAACGTGCGCACCGAAGGCGATGTACTGCACTACGAAGTAGTACGACCGGAAGCTCCGAATAGCGAAGAGTTCCCCGTCTTTTCGAATGCAGAGCAGAAGCAACCGCAGCGGCGCAGCCGGTACGAGTTGCATCTTCCTTACACAATCGTGCTACGCCTCGGTTGGGGCGGGCGCGAAGGGATGGTTTATTTTTTCGTCTCGCAACCAGTGAAAGAGGACCAGTGCCGCGGGTATTGCATCATCGGCCGCAACTATAACTTCGAACAGCCCGCTTCAGTGCTGCAGGAATTTGAGCGAGTCATCTTTTCGCAAGACCAGCGAATTGCCGAGTCGCAGCGTCCCGATAAGGTACCCTTCGACCTGGCAGCTGAGCTTCATCTGAAATTCGACGCCGTCGCGGTGGCATATCGGAGAGCGATGAAGGCCAATGGGCTCGGGTAGTCGCAGTCGCAAATGCGGTTCTCGTGAAACTGAATCCCGGTAATTTGATACAGTTCCAATCGTTTCACAAATCCAAGAGTACGCATTAACGGCTGAGGACTACTTCCCTTTTGCTAAAACGCATCGCCACTGCGGTTTTGCTGATCCCGATTGTTGTGCTGATGGTTTTACACGCTCCCGTTCCGGTGCTTGCCGTCGTAACTGCGATAGTTGCCGTGCTCACAGCATCTGAATTCCTTAAGCTGACTGAGCATTACAACGTTGTTCCCTACTACAAGGCTTCCTATGTCGCGATCATTGTTCCATTCGTTTTACTCGCGCTCGATGCGGGCCAGGAGAAGCCGTTACTTTCGACAGGGATTTTTCTTTACAGCGCGGCGTTTCTAGCCTGTCTTGTGCCCTTCGCGTTCCTGACATTCGCGTGCCGGCGTCAGGATCTGAGCAGTGGTTATCCGGCCGCGGCAGCCTCGTCTTTTGCCTTTGCATACGTCGCCATGCCGCTCGCGTTTCTCGTGCAACTGCGGCAGCAACCTTCCGGCGCGATCTACATCATTTATTTACTGCTGGTGGTTTGGGCGGGGGACATTTTTGCCTACTTTGTAGGAAAAACGCTCGGCAGAAATCTCATGGCGCCGCGAATCAGTCCCAAGAAAACCTGGGAGGGCGCGATCGCGTCCGTAGCGGCGAGTGTGCTGATTGGCACAACGTTCCTCCACTACTCGATCGAAATCAGCATATGGCTCCTCAATGTCGGATTGATCGAACGCCGCGATGGAATTTTCGGATTGGAGAAGCCGTCAGTCTGGCCAGTCGTGGCGCTATCGGTCGTTCTAAACATTGCGGCGCAGTTCGGAGACTTAGTCGAGTCGCTTATCAAGCGAGGCGCGGGCGTTAAGGACTCTGGGACACTACTGCCGGGTCACGGTGGAATGCTGGATCGAGTGGACGCTCTCTTGTTCGCCGCACCGTTGATGTGGTTCTACGCAGCCTGGCAAGTCATGCAATAGCCAGCTTGCTTTAGCATCTGGAGTACTACCGAACTCTAGCGGCTCGTCGAGGCATCGATCGATGCCTTGAGCGCCTTCGTCACTTCGCCGGCAATGTCGTCCTGAACCATCAGCAGGTCGCCGAATGGCCGGTCGTAGGTCTCCGACCAAGCGACGTATCCATTCTCCGCGCGCACCAATCGGGCCGCAATCCGCACTCTGGCGCCAGATTTCCGTACGCTCCCATCGAGCACGTACGCGACACCCAGCGTCTTGGCGATGTCGCCGACTGGTACTTGTTTACCCTTGAAGTAAAACGACGAAGTGGGAGACGGCACGCGAAGACCCTGGATCTTACTCAGCTTGTCAATCAGTTCCTCGGTCATGCCGTCGGCGAATTCCTCTTCCTTCATTCCCTCTGTCAGATCGAGGAACGGCAGCACAGCGATGGATTTTTCTGACTGTGTGGCAGCGGCCGCTACGGACTGGTCGCTGTTCGTCACCTTGCCGCGAAACTGCAACGCAGCCAAAAATGCAACGAGCGCAACGCAAAGTGCCGCACCGACGGCCCACTTGAAGGCAGAGCTGCGACGAGAAGTCGACTTCACCGCTCCGGTATTCATTCGATGGTCGTTATTCAATGTCTGGGGAGACACCCCCTGTGCGATGGGCTCGCTCCGTAGCGGATCCGGCGAAAGGCTTACGGGCGCCACCATCCGATACCCGAGTCGCGGCACGGTAGCGATGTAGGTGGGTTGCTTAGGATCGTCGCCGAGCAGACGTCGGAGCGACGTTACAGCTTGGTACACAGAGTCTGGCGTGACGGTGACATCCGGCCAGACCTCGGTGAGCAAGTCATCGATGCTAACAACTTCTCCGCAACGCTCCGCGAGACAAGCAAGCAGCCGCATCGTCCTCGCTTCAACCCGAGCCGTTTCCCCATCCCGTGAAATCTCGCCGGCGATTGGGTTGACGCACCACTCGCCGACGCGAAACGTTGTGGCAGTTGGACGTTCCATACAGCATCAATTACTACCATTTTCTAACGAATACAGTTCACCTTGAACCACACGAACACGCGCTGAGTTAGGAGCCGGGCAGAGTGAATCCTAATGTTCCGTGTCTTCTAACCGGCAAATGAAGCCCCATCCGCCGCCCAGCTCGCTTACAGCCAACATCAATTCGTTGCGGCCCTTTTTCAACGGAAGGTATATCGCGTCGTTTTCCGGGTTCACGATGCCAAGGAAACCGGGATCGCGGAAGTTCTGCGCGCTTCGGCCGCGGAAGAGAATTTTGCCATTGAGGAACAGGCTAACGTCGTCGCTGTAGCCGAAGTAGAGCTTCTTCACCTGGTCTCGATCGGAATCGATGTTAGTCCGCGCATAGAGGACTTTCATCCCTGGCTGTGGTTCCAACCGCTTCGAAAAGTCGTTCGCAAACGACACCTTTGGGTGCGGAGCCTCGCGATATCGATAGAGAACCACAAAGCCGGGCGGCTCCGCCTCTACGTCTTGCCACTGGATGGCTTTACTCTCGGAGGCCGTGAGCGGACGTTCAAGATTTCTCTGGAGCGCGTCGTACGAAGGCGACAAACTCCAACGTGTCAACGTGCCTGGCGGCATCGGCGGCAGATGCCTCGCCCAGGCAGCATCGGGTGTAGTTTGTATTTCGAAATTCGAAAAGTAGGTCGCACCCGTCAGGACAGCCAGCGCCACCTGTCCTTTCTGGACTCCGCTTTTCAAATCGTTGACTACGAGTGCGGGCTGATCCATATCTTTCACATAGAGTTTTGCCTGCGCGCCCGTCACCACCAGCCGTAGGTGAAACCAGATGTTCTTTGGGATATCAACCGCACCCGTGAAACCGGCTCCGTTATAGATCTGCCAGTTCAGGCCAGTGCTGAGAACTGGTGTGTACTGTAAAGCATCCGGGAGACCGGACTTGTGCTGGCGCAGGTACACCCATTCAGCGTTAGCCCCTTCATTGGCAATCCGAAACTGGATGCCGAAGAACCCACGACTCGCGGGCGTTGCAACATCTACATCGATGACCCCGTCGCGCAGTTCAAGGTCCTTTAGTTCCGCTGCCCCACCATCAAGCAGCAGGCACTTGCGACCTTGATATTCCGTCGTCTTGGCCTCTCCTTCCAGATTCCACCGCGGGGAGTCTGGTGGAACGGAGAGAGGTTGGGGTGTTTGTGAAAGGGCGAAGGGCGGCCCCAACAAGAGACCAGCAGCACATAGCGCAAGATGTCGAAGCATAGATGACATGCACCTGGTGAACCGCAGAGCCCGGAACCTTATTGCTCTACGCACAACTTGTCTAAACACTCGAACGGGTAGACGACTTGGGGGCGGAATTGGTAGCAAGCCGTCATTTTCCGCGATCAGCCGATCAATTTCAGAACTATTCAGGGTATTTCAAAGCATGTTCAGGACTTCGCGGGTCTTCGCCGATATCGTCACTGCTTGAAAAACAAACCTGCTGTGAAAGAGAGGACGACGGATGATCGGAGACTCCACGCCACCATCGGGAAAAAGAAACGCTGTGTTAGCCATCGGAGTCGGCGGCCTCATTGCCGGAACTCTGGACCTTCTACAAGCTTGCATCTTGTTTGGGTGGGATATTCCGCTCGCGATCGCCGGAGGTCTTCTGGGCCGACAGGCGTTCCAGGGCGGAGCTGGAACCTACATTCTCGGCGTACTTCTACATTTCTTTATCGCGACATCAGCAGCGGCAATTTACTACTTGGCTAGCCGCAGGCTGAATTTCTTGACGGAACACCCGCTGGTGTGCGGGCTGTTCTTTGGAGCGGCGGTCGAAGAGGTGATGAATCTTGTCGTGCTCCCGCTGTCGGCGCTTCACTCCACAGGTCCATATCAGCTTCGCGACCTGATTCAAGGGCTGTTGATACATATGGTGGTGGTCGGGCTTCCGATTTCATTCAGTGTTCGACGGTTCGCGAATAATGGACCGGCCGTGCATCACGGAGGGTAGCTCGGTCTTGATTACCGATTCGTCCCTTTCCCGCGTAAAATAGACGTCTTGGCCACGGGCCTTCGCATGAAACGCATCGCCATCTTGGGCTCGACCGGATCGATCGGGCGCAGCACGCTGAGTGTTGTTGAATCCTATCCGGATCGCTTTCAAATCGTTTCTCTCGCGGCCGGCAGCAACCTCGAATTAGCACTTGAACAGGCTGTCCGCTGGAAGCCTCGCGTCATTTCAATGGCTTCCGAGCAGGATGCGAACTCGTTGAAGGCGCGCCTGAAATCTAACGGATCCGGCGAAACAGAAGTCGTTTACGGTTCGGCGGGCGCAGTTCTCGTCGCCACGCATCCGGACGTTGACTTCGTGGTCAGTGCGATTGTTGGTGTGGCCGGACTAGAAGCGACCTATGAAGCCGTCAAGGCGGGAAAGACTCTCGGCGTAGCCAACAAGGAATCTCTTGTCGTGGCGGGTGAATTGATCACCGCAGAGGCTCGTCGACAGGGTAAGCCTATTCTTCCGATCGACAGCGAACACAACGCGGTGCACCAATGCCTGCGGGGCGGCCGAATGGACGAGGTTTATCAAATCTGGCTGACCGCGTCAGGCGGGCCGTTCCTAAAGACTCCGAAGTCAGAATTCCCCGGGATCACGATTGAACAGGCGTTGAATCACCCCACCTGGAAGATGGGTAGGCGGATTACCATTGACTCCGCGACTTTGATGAACAAGGGCTTTGAAGTAATCGAGGCGTGCCGCCTCTTCCACGTGCCCTCTAGCCAGGTTCAAGTAATTGTCCATCCGCAGTCTACGATTCATTCCATGGTGGAATTCGTAGATGGCAGCATACTTGCGCAGTTTTCCGTGACGGATATGCGGCTGCCGATCCTATATGCGTTAACCTATCCGGATCGAATCGCCTCCGACTTGCGATTTCCCGTCAACGAGTTGCGCCACCTGGACTTCATCCCGCCGGACATGGAAAAATTCCCCTGTCTGCGGTTGGCGTACGAGGCAGTGGAGGCAGGAGGAGCCAAAACCATAGCCTTGAATGCCGCGGATGAAGTGGCCGTGGCCGCCTTCCTCGAAGGTCGCATCCCTTTTGACGAGATTCCTGGCACTATCGGGTCAGTGCTTTCTGACACAAAAGCTGGCAGACTGGAGTCTATTCAACAAGTTCTGAAGCTCGACGCCGAAGCTAGAGGCGTAGCCAGTGAGTACGTAAAGCAAGTTAGCCGCATCAAAGCTCCAGTGGTATCTGTTTCAGCATCTCGGCAAAGGAATTAATCTGCAAGTTTATGGCTCATTTCTTTAGTTCTGTCTTCATTTCGGTCCTGGCGATGGTGGTGGTACTCGGATTCATGATCCTGATTCATGAATTTGGACACTACGCCGTGGCGAAATTCTTCAAAGTTCGCGTCGAAGTGTTCTCCATCGGCTTCGGCCCGAGGCTTTTTGGTTTCAAAAGAGGCGACACAGACTACCGTATCGCTGCCATTCCGCTGGGCGGGTACGTGAAGATGTCCGGCGAAAACCCGATGGACGAGCGCACGGGCGATCCGGGCGAATTCTTGAGCCACCCGCGCTGGCAGCGTTTCCTGGTTGCGTTGGCAGGACCGGCGATGAACATTTTTCTCGCTATCTTCCTGCTGACGGCCGTTTACATGGTGCACTACGAATACCCGGCTTTTCTGGATGAGCCTGCAGTCGTGGGCTGGGTTATGGATGACACCCCCGCGGCAAAAGCCGGGGTGCAGGTGGGGGACCGCATCACGAACATCGAGGGCATTGCGAACCCGACTTGGGAACAGGTTGACCCAAAAGAGGCCCTGAGCCCTAATCAACCGCTACACGTAACGCTCGATCGGGGCGGCCAGCTAATCGAAAAGACGATTGTGCCCGAGCCGACGGGCGTTTCGCAGATCGGATTCTCCGGGTGGATTCCCAAGCAGCCCGCTGTCACCATCACCGATCTTGAAGCTGGTATGCCTGCCGAAAAAGCAGGACTCAAGGTCGGCGACCAAATCACCGCTGTTAATGGGCAGCCAGTACCTGCGCTGGAAGCGATGATCGAAACGTTGAAGAAGACGAAAGATCAGCCTGTCCAGTTAACCGTACTGCGGGACGGCAAGACGCAGACATTCACGGTTCAGCCGGTGCTGAGCGACGTCACCGGGCTGCGCGAAAAACGTTATCGCGTGGGCATCTCGAGCATTCCGATGAAAGTCACTACCCTGCCCTTTGTGCAGGCCTTCAACATGTCCCTCGAACGGAACAAGAGGGCGTCGTTCCTGATTTTGGAACTTGTGCAGAAGATGGTGCAGCGAAAGATTTCTCTTCGGACCATCGAAGGGCCAGTACGAATTGGCCAAGCTGCTGGCCAAGCGGCGATGGAAAAAGGCTGGACCCCGTTGCTCGAACTCACGGCCGCGATCAGTCTGAATCTTGGAATCTTTAACCTTCTGCCAATTCCCATCCTGGACGGAGGCGTGATTCTGTTTCTCTTGATTGAAGGGCTGATGCGGAGAGATATCAGCCTGTCTATCAAAGAACGGGTGTATCAGGCAGCGTTTGTGTTCCTGGTACTGTTCGCCGTAATGGTCATCTACAACGATTTGATGAAGACGATTCCGGGGCTAGCACAGAGATTGCCCTGACATAGACGCCTTCAGGTTGAGCGAAAGCGCGGCACACGCCGCGCTTTTCTTGTCAGAAGCCTTTCTTTTCTGCGGGATTACCCATTTTCTAACCCCTTTGTCCTCAATCTGAACCCTTACCGACGTGTTAAAATGAACCTTCCCTATGGCACAGATTCAACGCAGGCAGTGCGTTACAGCGGTAGTCGGGGGTGTGCGCGTAGGCAGCGGTGCACCAATCGTGGTGCAGTCCATGACGAACACGGACACGGCGGATATTGCGTCGACCGTGAAGCAAGTGGCTGATCTCGCCCGAGCCGGCTCCGAACTGGTTCGCGTGACCGTAAACAACGATGAAGCCGCAGCAGCCGTTCCAAAGATTGTCGAAGAACTCGACAAGCTGGGGGTGCGCGTGCCGCTCATCGGGGACTTCCACTACAACGGACACTTACTGCTGACCAAGTATCCAGCATGCGCGGAAGCGCTGGCGAAGTATCGAATTAATCCCGGGAACGTCAGCGTTGGTCGCAAGAATGACGACAACTTTCGCACCATGATTGAAGTTGCAGTGAAGAACCAGAAGCCCGTGCGAATCGGCGTGAACTGGGGATCGCTCGATGGCGCTTTGCTGACCAAGATGATGGACGAGAATTCCGTGCTTGCCGAACCGAAGGACGCGCGAGAAGTCACAATGGAAGCCATGGTTGTGAGCGCACTAAAGTCGGCGGCGCTTGCGGAAAAATATGGTCTGCGGTCCGACCAGATTATCTTGAGTGCGAAGGTCAGCGGCGTGCAGGATTTGATCGATGTCTATCGCTCATTGGCTGCGCGCTGCAACTATCCGTTGCACCTCGGGCTAACCGAAGCGGGCATGGGCGCGAAAGGAATCGTTGCCTCGTCCGCGGCGCTGGGTGTGGTCCTTCAGGAAGGCATCGGCGATACCATTCGCGTATCACTTACGCCCGCTCCGGGAGGCGATCGCACCGAAGAAGTTCGAGTAGCACAACAAATCCTTCAGTCGATTGGTATTCGCAGCTTCACTCCGCAAGTCACCGCTTGTCCTGGTTGCGGACGAACTACCAGCACGTTCTTTCAGGAAATGGCGGAGCAGATTCAATCATATTTGCGAGAGCAGATGCCATCATGGAAAGGCCGTTATGTGGGCGTCGAAGAGATGAAACTTGCAGTGATGGGTTGCGTAGTCAATGGGCCCGGCGAATCGAAACATGCAAATATCGGGATCTCGCTCCCGGGAACCTTCGAGGAACCGAAAGCCCCCGTTTACGTTGACGGCCGCTTGTTCACAACTCTGAAAGGCGACAAGATCGTGGCCGAGTTTATCCAGATTCTCGACGAATACGTTGAATCGCACTACGCGGCGCGTGAAGCGCTCGTGGCGAATTGAGCTCGGGCTATCTTCAAAACCAGTTTCAGGGCAGCTACACGTTGCCTCGGCGCACTCTGAGTGGTGGAACACAAGCGACGCAGAGCTGATGACTGACTTCCTGCCACCGGGCACCAACCACTGATGCTCCGCTATCTCCTCCATCGCCTGCTCTACACCCTGCCTGTGATCTGGCTGGTGGTATCGATCGTTTTCCTGTTGATTCACTTTGTACCTGGTGATCCGATCCAACAGATGCTGGGCGAGGGTGCCGCGTCCGCTGACATCGAGTCAGCGCGGCACGCGTACGGACTGGATGTTCCCCTCGGGCGGCAATACTTGAACTACTGGAAAGGCGTTCTGCATGGCGACCTTGGTCCGTCACTCCGCTTCAATCAGGGAGTGAGCAAGTTGATTGCACAGCGGTATCCCTACACTCTGCAGCTGACTCTGGCTGCTTTGCTGGTGGCGATCTTGTTGGCGATTCCAGCGGGCGTACGTTCCGCGCGACATCGAAATCAGTGGGATGACCGGGCGTTAAGTGTTGTCAGCTTGTTCGGGTTGTCATTCCCCAATTTCGCGCTTGGTCCAGTTCTCATCTTGCTTTTCTCCATTCAATTGGGATGGCTGCCAGTATCCGGTTCGGGATCGTGGCTCCATCTGATCTTGCCGGCAATCACAATGGGTGGCGCCCTGGCAGCAATTCTGACACGGATGGTCCGAACATCGATGCTGGAGGAGTTGGGGCAAGACTACATCCGGACGGCGCGGGCCAAAGGATTGCCGGAGAGGACGGTTGTCTATCGACACGCACTGCGCAATGCGATGATCCCGATCGTTACGGTGCTCGGTCTGCAGTTTGGTGCACTTCTAGCCGGCGCAATCGTTACAGAGACAATTTTTTCATGGCCCGGTATCGGGCGACTCACGGTGCAGGCAATCGCGAATCGCGACTATTACCTGGTGCAAGGATGCATCCTTGCCATTGGCTTAACGTACGTAGCAGTGAATTTCCTAACGGATTTCGTGTACTCGATTGTGAATCCTAGAATTCGACAGTAAGAGGCAAGTACTTTAACCGAAAACAATGCAAGCACATGAGCGCGCGATCGACGCTTTCGTTCGAATCTTGCCGCTAGCAACGTCTTGACCTATGGCGACCAACTGGCCACTGACAACCGACCGCCTGCAATTGACGCGGTTGGCCCGTCACAACATCCTCGCGGCGATTGGTGTTGTACTAGTCGTCATTTTTCTGTTTGCCGCCATCTTTGCGCCGTGGATCGCGCCCTACGATCCCGCACATATTGATCTTCCGAACCGCCTGGAACCTCCCTCTCGCGCGCATTGGTGTGGAACAGATGAACTCGGTCGAGACATCCTGTCGCGCCTTATCTATGGCTCGCGTATTTCGATGTTTGTCGGCGCGAGCGTCGTTGTCTTATCGCTCCTTCTTGGATTGATTGTCGGGTCGCTTGCCGGCTATTACGGCGGTGGCATTGATCGATTTGTAAACATTGTTTTGATGAATGCGTTTTTGTCGTTCCCCGGAATTCTGATCGCAATTGCTTTCGTTGCGTTTCGGGGGCCCGGCATTTTCAACCTTGTGTTGGCTCTGTCTCTTGGCGGATGGGTTGGCTATGCGCGTTTGGTTCGCGCCCAAGTTCTGGCGACGCGGGAAAGAGAATATGTGGAAGCGGCGCGCGCGCTTGGGGCAAACGATTGGCGCGTGATTACCCGTCATATCTTGCCGAACATTATTCAACCCGTAATCGTACAAGCCGCTATCGGTATGGCGGGAGCGATCTTGGCAGAAGCTACGATGAGCTTTCTTGGATTGGGCGTTCCTCCGCCGACCGCCAGTTGGGGTTCGATGCTGAACGATGGGCGCTCACACTTGTTCGACTCGCCCCATCTTGTATTGTTCCCAGCGGTGACGGTGATGCTAGCTGTCTTAGCTTTTAACTTCATCGGGGATGCGTTGCGAGATGTGCTCGACCCACGATCGCGCATTGAAGCGGGCCTTTGAGTCGTTCATAAAGAGTGGGGAGAAAAATATGAGGACGGTCTTTCGACGGGTTGTTCTTACAGGTTTCTTGACAGCCTTAACGTTGACCGGCAGCGCACAGAGCTCTACGGAGAAGACTTCGCCTCCCACGTTGAATGTTCCCGCGGCAGCGCAGCCTAGTCCGAACTTCGATGTGAAGGGCGCCACTGACGCGTGGCTTGCAACCGTTTCCTCGGACAAGAAGGCAAAGTCAGATGCATATTTCGAGGGCGGATACTGGCTCTTGCTCTGGGATTTTTTAGTGTCTGCAGCGATTTTGATTTGGTTCCTGCAAAGCCGACTTAGCGCGCGCATTCGTGACTGGGCAGAACGCGTTACAAAACGCCAGCTATTGCAAACGCTGCTTTACTTCATCCCTTTTCTGATTATCACCACAGTGTTGCAATTTCCGCTGACCGTCTACGAGGGTTACTTCCGCGAGCACAAATACGGGCTTGCGAACCAGACGTTTGGGCCGTGGTTCACCGAGCAGCTTGTTGGACTAGCGATAGGGTCCATTCTGGGCGGGATTGCTGTCGTAGGGTTGTTTGCGATCGTTCGTCGTCTCGGCAAAAGCTGGTGGATTTGGGGCGCCGTTGCTTCGATCGCATTCCAGGCCGTAGTGGTATTGATCTATCCGATCTTGATCGCGCCTCGATTCAATACCTATAAGCCTCTGGCAAATGCCGCGATTAAGAACTCCATCCTGAGTATGGCTCATGCCAACAGCATCCCTGCGAATGACGTGTATGAGGTAGATGCTTCGCGACAGACGAATCGCGTAAGCGCAAACGTAAGCGGATTGTTTGGCAGCCAGCGAATCACCCTGAACGATAACTTGCTGAACCGCTGCACTCCTGAAGAGATTCAGGCAGTAATGGGCCACGAAATGGGTCACTACGTGATGAATCATATTTTTAAGGGATTGCTGTTTTTCGGAGTGATCTTCGCTGCAGGCTTCGCTTTTCTTAACTGGTCGGTGCAATGGTCATTGGCGCGTTGGGGCGAGCGATGGGGCATTCGTAACTACACGGATGTAGCAGTTCTTCCCCTTGCGCTTGTCTTGCTATCTATTTTTTTCTTCGTTACGACTCCGCTGATTAACACTTGGACCCGCACTCAGGAATTTGAAGCAGATATTTTTGGATTGAACGCCAGCCGCCAGCCCGACGGCGAGGCGGCGGTCGATTTAAAACTGGGCGACTATCGAAAACTTGATCCCAGTGCGCTCGAAGAAGTTTTGTTTTTCGATCATCCTAGCGGCCGCACCCGGATTACGGCCGCGATGCGATGGAAGAAGGAAAACTTGGGAAACACTGCTGCCCTTCCTGCATCTCTGCCCAGCGCGCCCCAACCGGTGCAAGTTCAATAACTCCAAAACTCGCGCCAGTATGGTCGTTCAAGCACTTTGGTAACCGGTAACGTTACCAGAACAAACTGGTGCTACGTTGAAATCTGCCGCAACATTTCATGAGCCCCTGTGTTTTTGACGAGTAAGCAGCCACGTGCTGCAGGCGTGCAACAACCGATCGCGATAAGAGGAGACCATGAACAACCTAAGCAAGAGTTTATTTGTAAGTGCGGCCTTGGCAGCCTGCATGTTGCCTGCTTCTGCCCAGACACCCGCCCCAGCAGATCCGAATACGAAAGCTCCAACCGTCCACCAGCGAAAAGATAATCAGCAACAGCGGATCGGCGAAGGGGTTGAAAACGGCTCTTTGACCGCGGGAGAAGCTTCCCGCCTCGAACATAAAGAGGCTGTCATCAACCGCGAAGAAAAGAACATGAAAGCGGATGGCAACTTTACGTCGGCAGAGCGCGCCCGTATTCAGCGTCAGCAGAATCAAGTTTCGCATGACATCTACCAGCAGAAACATGACGGGCAGATGCAGAACACAAATCCTAGGACCGAGATCGGACAGCGCAAAGAAAATCAGCAGAAGCGCATCGGCGAAGGCATCGAAAATGGTTCGTTGACGCCGCGTGAAGCTTCTCGCGTGGAACGAAAAGAAGCCGCGTTAAACCACGAGACGCGCACCATGCGCGCGCAGAACGGCGGCACATTGACTCCGGCAGAAAAGGCCAAGGTCAATCATCAGCAGAACCACCTTTCAAAAAGCATCTACCACCAGAAGCATGATGCTCAACACCGGTAAGCTTTTAGCACCCAACCGGCTCCCGTTTCGACGGGAGCCTTTTCTTTTGTCGCTCCCTTTCAAGGCAGCGCGCGTCTAAGCGAGAAGCAACTCCAACATTAAGGTTGGCCAACCATGATCGCGCGAATATGGCGAGGCACTGTGCGTGAGTCTGACAAGGACACCTATTACACCTACTTGCAGGAGACTGGACTCAAAGAATACGTCTCCGTTGCCGGCAATCGAGGAATACATACGTTGCGCTCTGTGAAGGACGGCCGCTGCGAATTCCTGATTCTAACGTTTTGGGATTCCTGGGACGCCATCAAGGCGTTTGCCGGTCATGACTATGAAAAGGCTGTCTACTATCCAGAGGACAAACGGTTCCTGCTCGAAATGCGGCCCTTCGTCGAACATTACGAGGTCTTGGATGGCGCAGCGTGACGGCGATTAGTCTTAGGGCAACTCTTGCAAAGTCCATTCTCTGGCGGAATCTTTGGCTGCCAGGAAGTGAGCACGCGGCGCTATGGCAAACCAGCGAAGGCTGGCTTTTGAAGGGAACGGTCACTTGTGCAACGGATGACAGGCGGCCCATGCTTGTGGTCTACAGCGTAGCTTGCGATCCGATATGGCGGACACATCGCGTTCAGGTCGAACGTGTCATCGGGGCGGAGAGTAGTGGGCTGACGCTAGAATCAACCGAACAAGGAGAATGGAAATCTTCCGGCAAGCTTATACCGTCCGTCAGTGGGTGCATTGATATTGATCTGTCCGTAAGTCCGATTACCAACACTCTGCCGATTCGGCGCCTTAATTTGGCCATCGGAGAGTCAGCCGCGGTCAGCGCGGCTTGGGTTCGCTTTCCAGATCTCAACGTTGAGATGCTTTCGCAAACCTACGGCCGCATTAGTACCAACCGATATCAGTACCAGAGCAGCACCGGCTTCCGAACAGAGATCGAGGTCGACGATCTTGGGCTCGTCGTGAACTATCCTCCCGCATGGGAGCGCGTCGCAACTTCCGTCTAATCCAGCAAACTCGCTTGTATCCGGTTGCAAATACGCCAAATCCACATCTTGACTGGTATTGCAAATCGCGATATTGTATGTGCGATTTGCGATATGACATTAGGCGAAAAAATTCGTTACTTGCGCGAAGTTGAAGGTGGATTGCGTGGACTTGATCGTCCTATGACGCAGCTGGAGTTGGTACGCGCCGTCCGCGCTGAGACTCGCAAGTCGATCAGCCAGTCCTACTTATCGCAAATCGAAAGCGGCTCGCGCCGCCATATGACGCAATCGACGCGAACGTTGCTGGCAAAGTTCTTTAAGGTTCATCCGGGATTTCTGGTGGACGACCCTGAGGGGTATCACACGGAGCTGGTATCGGACTTGCGCACGATAGAAGGAAAACTCGACGTGTGGCTGTTGCAGGGCGCGGAGCGTTTCGCAAGCGACCCGGAAGTGAGCAATGCGCTACTCAAAGCGGCCCGAGACCGCGACACGCGCGGCTGTTTTCTGCTGTTGGGGGCGATCCTCGAGACGCCAGGGTTGGCCGATCGATTGTTTGAAGCTTTGAAGCCGGAGCTCGCTCGATTGTCACGCAGCGCGTCGGGCGACCGGAGGCGAACGTTATGACATGGGCGGATTTCTATCTCGTCTGTTTTGCAGCGGGCTTTCTGTTCAGCGTACTGTCGTTTGTTCTCGGCGCACATTGGCATCTGCCATTCCATTTGCACTTTCCAGGTGCGCATGGCCATGTGCACACAGGAGCTCATGGGCATGGCGGACATCCTGACTCGTCACATGCATCGGTGCTGAATCCCATGACGCTAGCAGCGTTTCTCGCATGGTTCGGCGGGGCCGGATACTTGCTGACGCGCTACTCCAGCATATGGGTGTTCAGCGGCCTGGGACTGGCCGTAGTGGCTGGGTTTGTCGGTGCGACGATCGTGTTCTTGTTCATGTCGAAGGTGTTGATGTCGGGCGAAGAATTCATGGACCCGGCAGACTACGAGATGGTTGGAGTGTTGGGGCGACTGTCGCTTCCGATTCGTGAAGGCGGAACGGGCGAACTAATTTACTCACAAGCCGGCACTCGTCGTACATGCGGCGCCCGCAGCGAGAATGAAGCTGCAATTGCGAGAGGGACCGAAGTCGTCGTAACGCGTTACGAGAAAGGCCTTGCCTACGTGCGGCCTTGGGAAGAAATGGCGGGAGAACACGAGGTGGGTCTCGCGGACGAGCAGTCCACAAAGTAGTGGTTCGGGCACCGAACCTTGGAGTTTGATTGCTATGAATCGTACCTACTACAAACTCGGTATAGCGCTGATGTGGATGGCGCTCCCTTTGACCGCACTACGCTATTGGCAAGTGTGGAATGAGCTACCGGTGCGCATGGCAACTCACTTCGACGCAGCGGGAAACGCGAATGGATGGATGACTCGTGAAGCGTCGCTGGGATTTGCGCTGGTGTTGACCACCTTCATGTTGCTCGTCTTTTCAGTCGTGCTTTACCTGGCACAACTGCGGTCGAGTCAGGGACAGTTCGCATGGGCACTACTAACGTTCTTCATCCTGATCGTCACAGTGATTTATCGAGTCAATGCGTCGATCGTGAATCATGCCCTCACCGGCGAGCCGGTCGAGATCGGTTGGGTGTTACTTACGGTGCCGCTCTCGATTGTCGCCCTGATGTTCATTTATTTCCGTTCGCATCGTGGCAGCGCATTTCCTGAGAAGGAAACTGCCTTGATTGCCGAGGAAACACATAGCGGACGCACCTGGGCGCTGGTGCTACTTCTGCCAGCTGTCCCAGTTCTAGGAGCCATGGCGGCGATTCATGTCCCGATGGTGCGAATTGGAATGGCTCTCATCGTCGCGATTCTGCTGGTCTCGGTCGCAGCCGCATGGTTCGGGTTTCAATACCGTTTTTCGCGATTTGGGCTGGAGATCATGACACTCGGCTTTCGCCTACGGTCAATTCCGATTGACCAAATCCGAGGGTATGCAATCGGATCGTGGAGCGGATGGGGTGGTTACGGCATTCGCGGCATCGGCAATGATCGCGCCTATGTGTGGACGAATCGTGGAGTACGCGTCAGCACCAATACGGGCGAAGTTTTTCTAGGACACAACGAACCGCAGCGCATCGTGCACGATCTCGATGCGATGAAGCAGTTCGCGCATTCATAAAGATGGCCATCAGGTCACGTGGCTTTTTAGGAGGCGATATGTTTGGCGATTCGAAAATGATCGAGATCATGGTGATTACAGGACTCGCGGTCCTGGTCATCTTTCTGATCATGAGTATTCTGGCCCGGTTGTACCGCAAAGCAGGTCCGCATGAAGCGCTCATCGTCTATGGGTTTGGTGGAACCCGAGTGGTGAAAGGACACGGGACCATCGTGTTTCCGATGGTACAAATCTGCCGTGAGCTTTCGCTCGAACTGATGTCATTCGACGTCGCACCGCAACAGGATCTCTATACCAAGCAAGGCGTAGCGGTCACCGTTGAGGCAGTGGCGCAGATCAAGGTCAAATCGGACACCGAGTCCATTCTGACTGCATCTGAGCAGTTCCTCACCAAAACGCCCGAACAGCGCGAAGGGTTGATCCGCCTCGTGATGGAAGGTCATCTCCGCGGCATTATCGGACAGCTCACGGTCGAAGAAATCGTGAAACAGCCCGAAATGGTTGGCGACCGCATGCGTTCAACATGCGCTGACGACATGAACAAGATGGGATTGGAAGTGATTTCCTTCACCATCAAAGAGGTCCGCGACAAGAACGAATACATCACGAACATGGGCAAGCCGGACGTGGCGCGCATTCGACGTGATGCTGACGTAGCAACGGCGGAAGCGGACCGCGACACGGCCATCAAGCGCGCCCTTGCAATGCGGGAATCCGCAGTTGCAAAGGCCCAGGCAGACCAGGAGAGGGTGCTGGCAGAGACCCTTTCGCTCGCAAAACAGGCGGAAGCGCAGCGCGACCTTGAAATCAAGAAAGCGCAATTCCAGGAACTCACGAAGCGTCAGCAGGCGCAGGCCGATAAGGCGTATGACATCCAGGCCAACATCATGCAACAGCAGGTTATCGCTGAAAGCGTGAAGGTCATGCAGGTCGAGAAAGAACAGCAGGTCAAGGTGCAGGAAGCGGAAATCATGCGTCGCGAAAAAGAGCTGATCGCGACCGTATTGAAGCAGGCTGAAATCGAGCGTCAGCGGATTGAAACTCTCGCTGCCGCCGAGAAGCAGCGCTTGATCGCCGAAGCTGAAGGACATGCGTCCTCGATTCGCGTCCAAGGTGAAGCGGAAGCCGAGATCATCTTCAAGAAAGGTGAATCGGAAGCGAAAGCGATGAACGTAAAGGCCGAGGCATTCCAGGAATACAACCAGGCCGCGGTCATCGACAAACTGTTGACCGGTTTACCCGAGGTGGTTCGTGCATTGGCCAGCCCGTTAGCCAACGTGGACAAGATCACCGTCGTGTCGACTGGCAATGGGGATTCTGCCGGCCTGAACAAAATTACTGGAGACCTCACGAAAATGGCGGCACAAGTGCCGGCACTCTTCGAGACGCTTTCCGGCATGAACATCAACGAGATGCTCGGCAAGGTGCGCCAGATCGGCGACAAGGCACCGAAGCCCAATTCTTAGTCGCCAGTGTAATAGCAAGTGGCTGCCCCGGCTTCGCCGCTGTGGGCTAGCCGAAATGACGAACGATGAGGACGGGCGTCACCGCCCGTCTTCAACCTCATGCATGAAGTATCGACTGGAGGCTCTGTGAATGAAGAACTGGATCACGCCAGATCGCTCGGAGTGTCCGTCGCTCTCGGCGGCGCGCTCGGCGCGGCAATGGGGGCCGCAACTGGGCACATGGGCGTCTGGGTTGCTGCCGGCATCGCGGCCTACGTTGCCATCACATTGGTGGCGCGGCTCGGCAAACGAAATCTGCGCTAGATAATCCGCTACCAGCTGCTGGTAGTAGCAACTGAATTTACGAGGTGTTACATGGCATTACTTGAGCGAGTCTCTACCCTGGTCCGCGCCAATCTCAATGACCTCATTGATAAGGCGGAAGATCCCGAGAAGATGATCAAACAAGTCACACTCGACATGCAGAACCAGCTCTTGCAGGTCAAAACACAAGTGGCAATTGCGATCGCCGACCAGCATTTGCTGGAAAAAAAGAAAAAAGAGAGCGACGAGAAGGTCGCGGAGTGGATGCGCAA
>Ga0207706_10001113_pt1 | contig 27369 bp, 26 predicted proteins | sample KBSC53metaG_FD_184318 | JGI IMG/M metagenome (GOLD analysis project Ga0207706, IMG submission 184318) | Corn rhizosphere microbial communities from Kellogg Biological Station, Michigan, USA - KBS C5-3 metaG (SPAdes) (version 2) | ecosystem: Host-associated > Plants > Roots > Rhizosphere > Soil ... | reverse complement strand
AAGGCCAGATGCTGATCACAAAACTCGCGACAATCCATGGAGATAGGTTGAGGGTTCGGGAACAGGTACCCGGCAGTGGGGCGCCTGTTCCAGAACCGATCGACCTAATCTACATATGGGGCAATGATTTCCGCGAACGAGTTTCTTGCCCTGTTAAGCCGTGATTTCACGGTGCCCAGATTGCACTCGGTGATCTCAGCGATCTCCTCGTACGACTTGCCTTCTAGCTCACGAAGGACGAAAACGTTCCGATGATGCTCCGGAAGCTTCGCCACGCTTTCCTCAACAATCTCCCTCAGATGACGCTTCCGATACATATCATCCGGGCGGGACGTGGTGTCCTCGAACTGGAGGGGCCGGTCCTCGTCCTGGAAGTTCTTCTGAACGGTCTGGAAAAGCACCAGGGGATTACGTGAGCGGTTGCGGAGCTCGTTTTTCGCCAGGTTCGATGCAATCGTGTAGACCCAGGTCGAGAACTTCTTTGAGCGATCAAAGCGATGGAGGTGGCGGTAAACGCGGATGAATACCTCCTGCACCAGATCCTCTGCTTTCTCCCTGTCACCGATAGTCCGATAGACGAAGTTGAGCAGCCGGGTCTGATAACGCGTGACCAGCTCCGAGAATGCGCGCTCCTCTCCACCGAGGAAAGCAGTCACGACGGCTGAGTCATCCATCGCCTGCAGGCGCTCTCTTACGGTTTGTCCTTCAACCGTTACTACATGCTTACGGACGATGTCAGCCATTCTGGTCTCCTTACCTATATAGAGACTCCTACGAAGCATTATCGCGGAACCTCTGCTGTACCTGGCCTTCTCTCACCTATGTGTATTGCACGGCGTATGCCCTACTCACTCACGTACTAAGTACTGATCTGTCAATGACTTAGGCTCAACTTGTCAAGGGATGGGCTTGTCCAGATTCCGAAAAGCCTGTCCTAATTACATGACATAACAGCGTCTTTAGTTGATTAGACGCCAATTTGGCCCAAAGGGTTAACGCCCTGTGCGAAACCCGGCGGCGAAGAGAAGGCCTAGCGCTGTCTTTCCGTCCTGGATTTCGCCGGCCGCGATCATCTCGAGCGCTTTCGAGAGCGGCGTTGGACGTGGTTCGAGGAATTCATCTGCCTCATGATTTGTCTCGCCACCAACCAATCCGGTTGCCATGAAGAGATGAATCTTTTCATCGGTGAAGCCGGGAGTCGTATACATCGTGAGCAGATACTCGACTCGTTCGGCAGTGCAACCGGTCTCTTCCTTCAGCTCACGGATTGCACAGTCACGCGGCAGTTCACCCGGATCCAGTCGGCCCGCAGGTATCTCGTACAAATAGCCGTCGGCGGCATATCTGTACTGGCGAATCAGCAGAACATGCGGATCATCCCCAAGTGGATCGCCGAGAAAGGGGACTACGGCGCTTGCCCCGGGATGTCTGAGCATTTCCAGTTCACCCGTCGACCCATCAGGAAAGCGAACCTCGTCTACATCCAGGGAAACGACCTTCCCCGTGTATACGCGCCGCGAAGACAGGCGGCCCGGAGGAGCGTTTTCCTTCATATCCTACGAGCTGTGGATCTGCACATCACCCAGACCTAGTTCAGCGACTGATTCGCGGATGGATTTTGCGTCTCCGACTACTACAGTCTGGAGCTTGTCGGGATGGAGGTGCTTTTGGGCTGCGTCAAGCACTGCGTTAACCGAGACCGTGCGTACGTTCTCGCGGTACGTGGAGTAGTAGTCCGGCGAAAGACCGTAGATGATCAGCGTGGCGAGCGCCGACGCGATCGCGCCCGTTGTCTCGTAGCGAATGGGAAAAACGCCATCCAGATAGTCGCGCGCGAGTGACAGCTCTTCGTCCGTGATTCTCGCGCTTCGTATGCGATCTATCTCGTTGAGTATCTCACGCAGCGCCGGCGCGGTTACTTCGCTCTGCACGGCTGTCGACACCACGAACGGGCCTGGCCCGCGGCGCCAGTCATAGTACGACGAAGCACCATATGTATATCCGTGAACCTCTCGCAGATTGAGATTGATCCGCGATCCAAAGAGACCGCCGAGGACGGCGTTCATTACCAGTGTCGGGAAGAAATCAGGATTTTTCCGTGGTAAGCCAACATGCCCTACGCGGAGCTCGGACTGCGGAGCATCGGCCTTGTCGACAATGTGAAGCGTTCGCTTCACGGTCTTCGGCGCTGCTACCAACTGGCGATCCTGTGCCGCACCCGATGGCCAGTTCGCGAACGCCTTGCTGATCAGAGCGCGCGCGTTGTCACGCGACATGTCACCGGCGACGACTACAGTAGTCAGCCCACTCCGGTACCGCGCCCGGTAGAACGCATCGACGTCGCCACGCGACAGAGCTGTGACCGATGCTGTCGTGCCCTCATCGGGCTTGGAATACCGGGAGTCGGGTGCGTATAGAAATTCGGAGAATTTCTCGTCGGCCAGACCACGGGGTTCGGTTTCCAGCTGCAGAATTTCCGCTAATCGCTCTCCTTTGAGCCGCTCCACCTCCCGCTCGGGGAATGCCGGATCGCTTAGCACGTAACCGAGTAGCATCGTCGCTTCCTCGACCCTGCTGCTAAGTATCGTCATCTTCGCGAATGCGCTGTCCCAGTCAGCCCCTGACTCGACTGACGTGCCAAGCTGTTCGAACTTCTCGGTCAGCTCGGCTCCATCGAGCTTGGCCGTGCCTTCCAGAAGGATACCTGCAGTGAGCGCCGCCACGCCTTCCTTCCCCGGTGGATCATTCGTGGATCCGGCATCGACGATTACAAGCACGGTGACGACTGGAAGCTTCGATACCGGGGCGGTCACGAGGCGTATTCCGTTTGGAAGAACGTCTTCGTGGAATTCGGGAAATCGATAACTGCGTGGAGGTCCCGATTTCGGGCGGAGCGTAGCGACCATCAGGTTGCGCCGGCCGCTGCTGCCAGCAGTGTCTCTGACTCTACACTTTCTCGAGGTAGATAGAGAAGGCTGGCTCGGTTGTTTTCACCGAGCTGTGACGCAGCAAATCCGTTCACGTCCTCCACCGTCACCGCGCGGTAGCGATCAAGCTGCTCGTTGATGAGGTCAGGCTGTCCGAAGTAGGTAGCGAACATCGACAAGCGGTCCGCCCGCTCACCTGCAGATTGAAGGGAAGCCACCAGATCGGTTTCAATGAGGGCGAGTGCGCGCTCGAGCTCCGTCTTCGAAACCCCTTCACGATGCATCAGGTCGACCTCACGCTCGACTTCTTCCTCGAGCTGCGCGACAGGGATCTCCGGTCGTGCGGTAACATCTACCACGAGGAGATCCGCGCCTTTCGCAAGATCGAACGTAAAAGCACCGGCATCAGCTGCGATCTGACGCTCGCGAACGAGAGCGCGATGCAGTCGGCTTCCCTTTCTCATCCCAAGCACAGCGCCAGCCACGCTTGTGGCGTAATAACCGTCGCTGCCAAACACTGGTGAACGAAAAGCCATGAAGAGGCGCGGCAGACTCACGTTGTCGTAGACGACTTCGCGGAGGCGATCCCCGAATACGCGGGGCAGCGACATGGATGGCAGCGGAGGCCTGCCCTTTCCACGCGGAATAGGGCCAAAATACTCTGTGACCATGCGCCGTGTTTCTGCGCCGTCGAAATCCCCGGCAATCGACAATACGGCGTTGTCAGGCGTGTAGTACGTGGCAAAAAACTGGGCAATGTCGTCGAGCGATGCAGCGGAGAGATCGTCCATGGAGCCGATCAGCGAGTGCTGAAATGGATGCGAAGCCGGGAATACCAGCTCCTGCAGTTTTTCGAGCATCGTGCCATACGGCTGATTGTCGACTGCCCAGCGTCTCTCGTTTTTGACGACATCCCGCTGGGTGTCAAGTTTTTCCTGAGTCATCGCGGGCAGGAGATCACCCATTCGATCGGCCTCGAGCCACAGCACGAGAGCCAGCTCGTTCGATGGCACCGTCTCGAAGTAGTTCGTCCGCTCGAGCCAGGTGGACCCGTTCAGCGTTCCACCGGCGCGCTGGATCAACTCAAAGTGCTCGTTAGACCCGACGTGGGCGGACCCCTGAAACAGCATGTGCTCGAAGAGGTGCGCGAATCCCGTCCTCCCCGCTTTTTCATTTGCCGACCCGACATGATACCAGAGATTGACCGCGACGATTGGCGCTGTGTGATCTTCGGAGAGAGTTACAAGCAGCCCGTTGTCGAGGTGGAATGTTTCTACCGGAATTCGCATTGACGTAAATTGCCCGCCATGCAAACCCGTTGGAACCCCCTTCAGACCTTCGTGTGACTGCTGCGCTGTTCGTCGTCGCGCTCGTCCTCGGCGCGTTGCTGCTCCTCTGGCACAAGCAGGAGCGAATCCTGTTTCAGCCGCCGCCTGTCGACGAGGAGGTGCCTGAGGCGGGAAGGGTCTCCTATGACGCTCTGGACGGGCAGCGCCTGGCAGGATTCGTCATTGGTGATCCGCGACATGCCACCGGAGTGTTACTCTGCTTCCATGGCAACGCCGATTTGTCCATCCGCCAGATCGAGTGGGCCCGAATGGTCGAAAGACACACCGGGTTCGCTGTTTTTCTCGCCGAGTATCGCGGCTATCTGTCGCTGGGTGGGTCGCCAACATATGCGACGACGAGGCTCGATGCCCGCGCTGCGTACGACCATTTGAGGATCACGCTCGGCGTCGATCGATCGCGCGTTGCCTTCTTCGGTCACTCGCTCGGCAGCGCGATAGCAACTGAGCTGGCCGAAGTTCACCCGCCAGCGGCCTTACTGCTTCAGTCGCCATTTACATCCGCTCGTGCGATGGCGAGGCTCATCGTCGTTCCGCCGCTCACACTCGTCTGGCGGGCGATTTCACGGATTCATTTCGACACCAGCCGTGTAGTAGCGGATCTTGATGTCCCGGTGTCAGTCGTTCATGGAAAGCGCGATCGACTTGTACCCGTCAGAATGGGCGTTGACGTCTACAACGCTGCGAAGACGAAGGGAGAGCTTCTGCTGGTTGAAGAAGCGGGTCACAACGACGTTGCTTATTTCGGCAGGGATGCCTATTGGAGCTGGATGCGAGCAAGTCTGGACTCGTCAAAACAATCGGTCACCAAATAAAAAGCAGGGCACGAATCACTTCGTGCCCTGCCTATGTCTAACACATTTTCTTATTGAACGGGTTTTCCTGAAAGATCCCTGATCGAGATCGGACCGACGTTCGTCGACTTCAGTGCCTGCTCGATAGTTTTGCGGTCTCCGACGATCACGATCGCCAGCGATGCAGGATTGATGTACTGCTGCGCGACCCGGGAGACGTCTGACAGTGTAACCGCCTCGACGCTCTGCACATAATTGTTGTAGTAGTCCAGCGGCAGTCCGTACTGGGCTACCGGCACCAGCGCCGCTGCAATGTCCTGAGTCGTCTCAAAATTTCCGGGTAGCTGAAGCTGGAGGAATCTCTTCGCTCGCGAGAGCTCCTGAGGCGAGACCGATTGCCTGATTGCGTTGAGCTCCTTCATGAACTCCAGGAGGGCGGAATCGGATTTTGCCGAGACGATCTCCGCGGAAGCCAGGAACGGCCCGGCGGCACGACGCATGTCGAAGCGCGATCCAGCTCCATAAGTGTACCCTTTGGCTTCACGCAGATTCTGCATTAGCCGGCTGCTGAAGGATCCGCCGAGAATCGTGTTCATCACCGTTAACGCGAAATAATCTTTCGTGGACCGCGGCACTCCGACTTCACCGATACGGAACGACGACTGCGCCGCACCAGGCTTGTCGATCAGATAGATCGTCGTTGACGCGCTCTTGGGTGGCTCGGAGTACGTGACTGATGGCACGTCCCCCCGCTGCCAGCTTCCGAAGAGCGGCGCGAGCTTCGCCTCGATCTGATCAGGCGTGACATCCCCAACAACTATGAGCGTTGCGTTATTCGGCTTGAAGTTGGCCTGGTAGTAAGCCTGCAAGTCCGAGGTCGTTAGCGACGATACCGACGTTTCAGTCCCGATCAGTTGAGCGCCATACGGGTGCGTGCCGTAAAGAATGGCGGGGAATGCCTGATTTGCTATAGCGGGTCCCTGGTCACGCAGCTGAAGGAGCTCGGTGAGACGATTCTTTTTCAGCCGATCGAACTCGTTGGCCGGGAAAGATGGATGCAACGCGACATCCGCGAACAGCGCGAGGGCGCTATCCAGTTGCGCGGTGGGCGTGTGCAGCGAGAGCGTGCTCGATTCCCAGCTGCTGATCGGGAAAAGAGTGATGCCGAGGAACGAGCTTTGGTCTGCGATTTCCAGACTCTTCCGCGATGTCGTACCCTCTCGCAGCATCGCCGCGGTCAGGTTCGCGACTCCCGTCTTGCCCGCTGGATCTGACGTGCCGCCGCTGCCGACGAGCAGCACGAAATCGGCAACCGGAAGCTCGTGCTGTTCAACAATCATCAGCTTGAGCCCGTTCGGCAGCTGACGGGTGACGATTGGCGGAAGTGAAACGCGAGGTGGTGGCCCGAGCTCGGGAGGCTTCGATCTGTCGAAGGTTCCCTGCGCGTTAAGCTGCGCACCAGTTACGAGCAACGCCGAGAAGGCTGTTAGAAGTCGCAGCTTCCCTCCATTTACAAGGCGCAAAGAGAAGGCTGTCAAAAGGCGCAGCTTCATCGGCCACCCCCGCTTGCACTTGCAGTCAACATCATCTCCCTCTTTCCCTCTGGTACGACGGTAAGCACGACTTTCGGCTTCCCGAGATAGGTTTTCGCTACCCGCTGAACATCAGCGGCAGTGACACGGTCATACCGAGCTGCATCCTGCTGCACGTAGTCCGGATTGCCGATGAAATAGTTGTAGGAGTTCAGTACTTCCGCTTTGCCCAGCACGCTCGCGAGATCGTTGAGGAAGCTGGACTTGTAGACATTCTGCGCCCGCTGCAGCTCTCGCTGAGTCACCCCGTTATTGATGATGTTGGCAATCTCGCTGCGAACAATACGATCCAGATCGGCGACCTTCTGTCCCGGCTTGGGCGTAAAGTCGAGACGGAATCGTCCATCCATCCGCGATCCGTTCTGGAAGGCTCTCACGCTCTGTGCGGTCTGGAGATCGTAGACGAGTTTTTTGTAGAGGCGGGAGTTTTTGTCGTTGGCGAGGATCTGGGCAAGGATGTCGAGGGCGGCGTCATCCTTCGAGTAGCCCTTTACCGAGTGCCAGGTATAGTAGACCCTCGGCAGCTGAACCTTGTCTTCGAGGATAAGGAAAGTATCCCGCGGAATTGTAACTGTCGGGACGGTCGTCCGACGTTTCACTTCGGGTCCGCGAGGAATCTCACTGAAGTACTGGGCAACCAGTTTTTTTGCCTCGGCGGGATTGAAGTCCCCGGCGATTATCAGTGTCGCGTTGTTGGGCGCGTAGTATGTCCTGAAGAAGTTCTGAACATCCGTAAGTGATGCTGCGCTGAGGTCTGCCATCGACCCGATCACCGGCCACGAGTATGGGTGTGTCTTCGGGTAGAGCGCGGCAAGAATTGTTTCCTCGGCGCGTCCGTACGGAACATTGTCAACACGCTGACGCCGCTCATTCTTCACGACATCGCGCTGGAGATTGACCTTGGCGAGATCCATCGTCGGCAACAGCCATCCCATGCGATCGGCATCGAGCCAGAGAGCCAGCGGAAGTGCGTTGGAGGGGACTGTTTCGTAGTAGTTCGTCCTGTCCTCGGTCGTAGAGCCGTTGTTGTCACCACCAGCAGCCTCGAGCAGCTGGTCAAATTGACCGACCGGCACGTGCTGGGAGCCCATGAACATGATGTGCTCGAACAAGTGTGCGAAGCCGGTGCGGCCTACCAGCTCGTCGCCCGAGCCGACGTGATACCAGGTGTCGACGGCAACGATAGGCGTGGAGTGATCTTCGTGAAGAATTACCTCGAGGCCGTTCGGCAGTTTGTACTTCTCGAACTGGATCCGAGGGATCGCCTGCGCATCCAGTGCGGGCGCGGCGGCAGTGCCGGCAATTAAGTAGCTGACCGCTACCAAATGCCGTATGAGAGACTTCCTGTTCACAACTTCCTCTCGAAAAAGAAGGCGAGCGGGGCTTTCAGGGACTCGCTAAAGATATACTTCCAGCGCTCCTCACGGTTCGGTGAGATGGGGCTGGTTTGCGTCGGTGACGTGTACGGTGTGAAACCGAAGCGACGCGCCAGGATGCGCAGACGCAGCATGTGGAATGGGTCACTCACCAGCAGCGCACTCTGGAGGCCTCGTACTTCAAGCATTCCTGCCACGGCGCGCATCGATTCGCTCGTAGTGCGGCCTGCATTCTCCTCGATAATCGCGCTGTCGGGCACCCCATGCCGGCGCGCGTAGTTTCTTCCGACCGCTGCCTCGCTGGTCGTGTCACCCGCCCCGGTACCCCCGGTGAGAATCAGGAGCGAGGCAAGATGCCGGTTCCACAGATCAAGCGCATGATCGAGACGAGCGCGTAGTACCGGCGAGGGTTTTCCCGCATACTGCGCGGCTCCGAGCACTACGATAGCCTGCGCCGGACGCGCCTCGTCGCGCGAACTCCACATCAGAACAGCAGATACGGAAGCCAGCCAGATCAGGAAGATGGCAGCGACGGCAACCGTGAGGAGCCGCCGGATTAAGCGCACGATCTGCCTGGCGCTTGCCGCTGCTTTAGTCGCTGCTGCCTTCGCTGCTTTTGTAGCGCGCTTCATCCGGTGAAGCTACGCTAGAACGTGTGCGTGGTGTGAGGCTCCGGACACTGCACGGAGTAACCGCGGGCTTCAAGGTTTCCCTTGAACTCGTCCTGCACTGCTGCTTCGCCGTGTACCAGCCAGATCGGACCGAGCCGCGGTGATTTGTCTCGCGTATGACCCAGCCAGTCGATCATCTCAGTTCGGTCGGCATGCGCGCTGTAGCCATCGATAACTTCGACTCGAGCATTCAGCGGAACGTCCTCGCCAAAGATCTGCAGCACTGGTTGCCTCTCGACGACTCTCCGGCCGAGGGTATGTTCCGCCTGAAATCCGACGACCAGTATCGTGTTGCGGGGATCGCTTGCTCCCTGTGCGAGATGATGCACTATCCGGCCGTTTTCCATCATTCCCGACGCGGCGATAATCACCATGGGACCATGCGCCCGCGAGAGAGCCTTCGATTCTTCGACATCCCGCGTGTAGTGAAGCAGCTCGAACTGGAACAGCTCCTTCGCTTTCCGCACCATCTCCTCGGACCGGTCGAAGCTTTCGGGATGCATCTCGAAGACGGTCGTGGTATCGATGGCGAGTGGGCTATCGACGTAGATAGGTATCGGCGGAATCGCTCCTTCGTGCGCGAGACCGTGAAGTGCGTAGATCATCTCCTGAGTTCGGCCAACGGCGAATGCGGGGATGAGAATGCGACCACCGCGGGCCGCTGTCTCCCGGATGACCTTTGCCAGCTGGGCACGAGCACCTTCGACCGACTCATGATCGCGATTTCCATACGTCGATTCCATGATCAGAGCGTCGGCGCCTTCGGGCGGGGTCGGATCACGCACGATAGCGAGACCGCTGCGCCCAATATCACCCGAAAAAACGAGGCGTTTGGTCGTTCCTCCTTCAGTGCAATCCAGCAGCACGCTGGCCGATCCCAGTATATGGCCGGCATCTATATAGGTAGCGCGAACTCCCGGAATGACATCGAATGGCTTGTTGTAAGGAACTCCTACCATCAAGTCCATCGTGCGGACCGCGTGGCGCATTCCATACAAGGGCTCGATGAATCCCTTTTTGTGCTTCGCCAGGAATTCGGCATCCTTTTCCTGTATGTGCGCCGAGTCGGCCAGCATGACTGCACAGAGATCACGCGTGGCGGCAGTTGCCCAGATCGTTCGCGAGTATCCTTCAGCAATCAGGAAGGGGAGTCTGCCGGAATGATCGATGTGGGCGTGAGAGAGAACGACCGCGTCCAGGTCCTCGACGGGCAGCGGCAGCTTCCGGTTTTTCTCCGCGGATTCCTGGCGCTTTCCCTGAAACATTCCGCAATCCAGGGCGACGGTGCGGCCATTCACGCGCAGAAGATGGCAGGATCCGGTCACCTCGCGTGCAGCACCGACGAAGGTGATCTCCAAACAGCTAACCTTCCGCTACCGCGTCACGCTGAAAGAGAATCGTTAAGCGCTGCTCGTCCTGGGACATTAGCGCTGGCTCCCAGCCGCCCCTGCTCCGCTCATTCAGCAGATCGGTGAGCGTGTCCTCGTCTTCCCGAGTATGTCGGGTGAGCTTGACCACCACAGCCTGGTATTCTTTCATCAGGGATTAGAAATTATGACACCGGTGAAAGTCCACGATGTCGCTGTCGGAATTCTGGGGCCAGAATGATCGAGCGTGTAAAAGAATTCCCCTCGCTGACTATTATCCGGCATCCTCTTGTTCAGCACAAGCTGACCATCCTGCGCGATCAGCAGACCGAGACGAAGCACTTTAAGGAGCTCGTCGACGAAATCGCCATGCTAATGGCCTATGAGGCGACGAGCGAGCTGTCTCTCGAGCCGCGTGGAGTCGATACGCCCCTCGAACACACCAGCGGCTGGCATATCAGCGGCAAGAAGCTGACACTGGTTCCGATTCTGCGCGCCGGGCTCGGAATGGTCGAGGGAATCCTGCGCCTCGTACCCTCGGCGCGGGTCGGCCACATCGGACTCTACCGAGACCATGGTACGCTCCAACCAGTGGATTACTACTTCAAGGTTCCAGGCGATACCGCCGAGAGAGATTTTTTCCTGCTCGACCCGATGCTAGCCACGGGCGGCAGCGCGGCGGCTGCGGTCAGCTCTCTCAAGCGAGCGGGAGCAACCCGCATAAGATTCCTTTGCCTGGTCGCGGCGCCCGAGGGCGTCAAATACCTGAGCGAGGCTCATCCTGATGTTGTTATCTACTGTGCCGCGCTCGATCGCGAGCTCAACAGCCAGGGCTATATCCTGCCTGGGCTGGGCGATGCAGGAGACAGATTGTTCGGTACGCGGTGATTCCTAGCCGAACCACTCTCGCGGATTCAACCGCTGCTGTTCAGCGGCGTCGACGACCCATTGCTGGTTTTGCGCGTCAGTGATTTCCCCGCCGACGGTCTCGAACCAGGTATTGGCCTTTTTGAGATCCCCGATCCGCCGCCATAGCTCACCGACAAGATAGGTTAGAATTGCCCGCTCCTCGCGGGGAACTCCGTCGTAGGCTTTGAGTGCTTCCTCGAACATCCAGGCGGCCTGGCGCCGGAAGTATCTCTCCGCCTCGACGTCACCTTCATCGACGCAGCACCACGCTGCACGGAGTAGGAGATCAGCGATGTGTCGAGGATCGGTGCCCTGCCATTGAGCCACCTTAGCGGCTGCTTCGTATTTCTCCGAGCCGCAAACAAGCGCTGGACGCAGCGGCGCCAGCTCCTTGAAGACCTGCTGCTTGAGAACCGGGCTGACGTCGGCACCGGCAGTAAAGTCCGACTCTCCGCCCGAGTAGCCGCACTCACTGCACATGTGAATCAGATAGGCGAGCGGTTGAGTTCCCGCTGCTCGCTCGTGAAAGTCAGTGCGCTTCCCGCCGAAGGCATTCGTCGAGACTACGCTCTGAGACTTGAACTCGTTGTCGCACACGGGACAACGAAGCTCTATCTGACGCAGCGTTGTCATGGTTACTCCTCCTATCCGTTCCCGGCACCTCTCCGGGAAAAGGATAGGGAATAATTGTGCCAAGATTCAGAAACCTTGACGGAGGAGATCGGACTTGTTGGGAATTTGGGTCGGCTGTATCTTCTCGCATCGCAAAAACGCGACTGGCTCCAACCCCGCGACCTGGTCGTTGATGCTCATCAACCTACTGCCTGACTTCTTCGCAGTTCATAACAGTACAGACCGTGTCGCCGCCTATCTCCGCTACTTCGAAACCCACCGCCGCTTCCTAGAAGCGTACTGGCACAATTACGTTCTCGACCCTGCCGGGCCGCATTTTCTGGAAGTCGTTAGATCAGCCGCACTTGCAAGTCGAGTAGACCTTCGCACAATGCTCGAGAGAATCGATGTCGTCTCTCTCGCGCGAAATACCGAAGAGCAATGCCGAGCGCTCTTCGAGAGCGACGTCGACGTTGACGTCGTACTGATGGTCGGAGTGGGCGCCGCTAATGCCGGAGAGCTTGTCGTCGACGGAAAGGGAGTCGCGTTTGTCTGCCTCGAGCACTTCACGAGCGTTACAAACCCCGAAACCCAGGGATTAGGCCTCGACCCTGAGCTGATCCCCCTCTGGCTCGCGCACGAGATTGCTCATACCGTGCGATATACCTCCCCGACCAGCCGAAGCGAGCTCAAGCAACTGATCGATGACGCTGGTGGATACTACTCCTACTGGGAGACTGGAAGGCGCGCTTCGCTGCGCGAGCTGATGATCAACGAGGGACTGGCAACAGTCGCCTCCCGGGTCATCAGTCCGGGTCACGCGGCGTGGGAATATTACGGGTACACGCGCCGCGAATATGCCAGTGTTCGCGAGCTGGAGCCGGTGATGAGCCGCGCCCTCGCCAATGACCTCGATCGAGCCGGGCTCGGGTTGAGACTTCGTTATCTGTCCGGCGGAATGAGCGACGACGCGCGCACCGTAGACCGGCACATTTTTCCCGAACGGAGTGGTTACTTTCTCGGCACAAGAATGGTCGAGCCCGCAGTCAGTGCCCGCGGTCTCGCCTGGGCAGTCCGCGCGAGCGCCACGGAGATAACCTCGATTTCCAGCTCGTCAGCCGCTTCAGCCTAGCACTATTTCCCGACACAAAAAGAGCTGAAAACACGGTCTAGCACATCCTCGATATCGACCGCCCCTATCAGCTCTTCCAGTGCATGGACCGCGGTTCGAAGGTGAACTGCAGCAACGGTTACAGGCAGTTTCCTCCCACTCCAGGCATCTCCGAACTGCTCAATCTCGGAAAGTGCCGTCTCGAGAGCCGCGCGATGGCGGGCACGCGTAAGCACGGGCACCTCCGGCAATATCGCGCCATAGCGCTCGTCGATGCATTCGTTGACTGCTGCAAGCAACCCCTGCAGACCAGTACCGTCGATTGCGCTCACCCAGACGATATCCTCCCTGCCCGAGGATTGTTCGCCATTTGATACTAAATCAGCCTTTGTTCTGACATTGATGACCGGAGCAGTTGTATGTCGTACGACAGCACTCCGGGTGTAGTCGAGCGACTGCCGGTCATCACCGCAGGCAAGCACCACCTGTGCGGCTGCCAAATATCGCTCGCTCACCTCGATTCCCAGGCGTTCGATTCGGTCGGTGGTATCCCGCAGGCCGGCAGTATCGACCAGCCGAAGCGGCCATTTGCCGTTGTCGATGACGGCTTCCAAGGCATCACGAGTGGTTCCTGGAATCTCGGTGACGATAGCTCTGGATCTACCCAGGATTGCGTTGAACAGCGACGACTTACCCGCGTTGGGCGGCCCCGCGATTACCACTGTGGCACCTTCTCGAATCAGTTCCCCGGCTGGAGCAGTCGCGATCAGATCTTGAATGGCTTTTCCAATCGATGCGGTCGCTTTTTCTATCCTGGCACGTGGAATAGGGCCGTCATCCTCCTCGGGGAAGTCAACGTCATAGGCAATCAGCGCTTCGAGATCGAGGAGATCGTTTCGCAGATCCATCAGACGGCGGGAAAGACCGCCATCGAGCTGGCTCAGAGAAGTACGTTGCATCACGAGTGAGGTCGCGTCGATCAGATCACCGATCGCCTCAGCCTGGATTATGTCGAGTTTTCCATTGAGCACCGCTCGGCGAGTGAATTCGCCTGGTGCAGCCTGCCTTGCACCAGAGGAAGTCAGCGCTGCAACGATCGAAGCGGGAACGACATAGCCGCCATGAACTGAGAACTCGACGGTGTCTTCGCCGGTAAAGGAGTTCGGCGCCGGAAAGAAAGTAACGAGTGCTTCATCAAGCTTATCTGCACCACTCGATACTTCGGAGAGATGCGCAATGCGCGGCTCAGTGGGCCAGGATTGCACGTGCTTACGAGCGATCGCGAATGCCTCCGGGCCGCTTAACCTCACCAGCGCAATTGCACCTCGACCGATCGCGGTTGCCAGAGCGACGATTGTATCTTGCTCCTGCACCACTGATGTCACACGCCCTTCGTAGGCAGGACGAAGGTTGTACCCGGCTCGAGAATTTTGACCGCGGGATGAAGTGGATGGTCCTGCAGGGTCACCCGAAGCCTGTCGATGGCGTCGAAGGCCGTCGATGTCACGTGATTGAACGTGCCCCAGTGGTAGGGAATGAAGTACCGCGCCTTGAGTCGCTCGAAGAGCGTCAGTGCATCGCTGCTGGTGAGGTGCCCTTTCCGAAAGCCTGGCTTCCACCACGGTGCGTGTCCGATGGGGAGAAGCGCCAGATCCAGTACGCGACCATTCGCCATCAGGCTTTTCTCCACCAGGTGTGAGGTCTCAGGGGTAAGGGCCGTATCCCCAGCGAAGAAGCATGACACCTTATTAGTATCGATAAGATACATATTCGCGTCGGCCCGCCATCTGTCGACACCATACCGATTTCCTTTGTGTGTCGCCGAGGCCGCAGCGATCTTTACACCCTCTACTTCCGCATTCTCCCCCGGTGCAACCGGCACGGCATGCGAGTAGCCCCGCCTGGCCAGCCACTTGGCGATTGCGGGCGGCGCAAACAGAGGAATATCTCGCGGCAGGGCGTCGAGCGAATCGAAAGAGAGATGATCGGCGTGCGCGTGCGTTAACAGTATCGCGTCGAGCTTTGGCAGCTTGTCGAGCGCTATCCCCGGCGAGCTCACCCGGCGCAGAAACTTGCCCAGCGCCGGATCAAAATTCGGGTCGGTGAGAATACGCCGCTCACCCAGTTCAATTAGTAGCGTTGCGTGACCAATATAAGTGACACGCAGCATTTGCCCTCCTATCCCGCCCGACGCGCTTTTTCCCGCTCCCGTGCCAGCATCCACTGCTGTGGAAGCGCAGCGATGTTCTGGGCCGTGTAGTACAGGTTCAGGCCGGACGCCATGTTGAGCAGCACGACGGTCATCATCACGGGAAACATGTATCCCATCATCTTTGCCTGCGGGTTTGGAGGAGCATTACGCATTCCAATCCAGGATAGCACGTACATCGAGGCGCCCATCAGGAGCGGCAGAATGTAGAAGGGATCTTTCACCGAGATGTCATGCAGCCACATGAAAGGCACACCCCGGAATTCGATCGTATTCTGAAACACGAAGAACAGGGCGAAGAGAATCGGCATTGGCAGCAGCGCCGGCAGGCACCCGGTGAGTCCGGCAAATGGACTGACCCCGGCGTCCCGATACACCTTCATGATGGCTTCCCGCTGCTGCATGGGATCTTTGTACTTCTTCTGAGCCGCGGCGAGTTTTGGTTGCAGCTCCTGCATTCTTAAGCTGGAGCGCATGGTGCTCTGATTCAGCGGCCACAATGCGAGTCTCACCAGGACGCCGAGGATGACGAGCACCCACCCGTAGCTGAGATTCAACCGATGGTGCATCCACAGCAAAGCCTGAATGACTTTCGACGCAATTGGATGCACCACTCCCTGCAGGAAACGCCACCCGTACGGGTTGACGTGATCGAAGTCCTGACCTACGCGCGCGAGTCTCTGTGATTCCTGAGGTCCGGAATAGACTTGATACGCAAAGGATCCGTTTTTTACTTCCTGCACGACGCTCGCAGACGCTTCAGTTGCGATCTTTGAGGTGCGTGGTCCGCCGGTAAGTGTCACTTCACTGAACGGCACCCCTTTTTGGAGTGACAGAACCCCAAAAACGAAGTATTTGTTTTTGACAGCTACCCAGCTTAGTGGACCAGCCTCCAGAGTTTTCTCGCCAGGATCCAGCTTTCCGAACAGCACACTCCGCGCATGATCACGCGTCGGCTTGAGGCTGTATGCCAGCGATCGATGATCACTTACGGTATCCGCTTCAGTCGGTCGCAGTGTCTTCGGGAGCTCGGTGATCAGAAACGTGGGGCTTTGCGCTCCAGTCACACGTCCACTGACATCCATTAAGTAGCTTGCCGCTGTGTCAGGCGAGATCGTGTACGCTATCGAAACGGCAATATTCTCTATCGTGGCGCTGTAGTTCAGTGTTTCCTGGCCGCTGGCGCTTCTCGAGCGCGCTAGCACAAAAGGAACCTTGGACAGGTCCACAGTATCGGTTGGTGTGATCAGTCGGTAACCGAGTAGCGCATCACCGCGGGAACCAAACGAGACGGGACCTCCCGAGCCAGACCTGTTCCCGTAATCGCTAACAACTATCGAAACGGGAGTAGCGCCCAGGTTGCTGAAGGTGTAAACCGCTTTCGGCGTGGTGACCGTCGTGGTCTCGGCAGGAGCGGCGACGTTAACAGCTGCCACAGTCGCTGTCGATTGACGTGGCCTGGACAGCGTATCGACTACAGGAGCGGTCGAAGAAACCGCAGTGACTGTCGATGAAGCTGTCTGGCGCACGCCTAGCGAATCTGCCGTAGCTCCTTTACCCGGCACTGGCTTCACCGGAGGAAAGAGGAGCTGAGAGAGAGCAATTACAATCAGCGACAGGAAGAGAGCAAGAAAGAAACGCTTATCCATTCATGGGACCGGGTCGTAACCGCCCGGTCGGAAAGGGTGGCATCGGAGAAGGCGGCTGATTGTCAGCCGCATGCCTCTGATGGTGCCGTGTCGCTGAAACGCCTCGAGCGCATACGCAGAACACGAAGGGTAGTAGCGACAGCTCGCAGGAAGCAGCGGGGAGATCGCCAGTTGATAGCCGCGAATAAGGTAGATGAAGACGAACCGCATTTGTCAGCGCGCGATCCGCGAGGCCCACTCGCCAATTACGGTAAGATCTGCTGAAAGTTGCTCAAAGCTCGCGCCGTATGCTTGAGGCCTGGCGCGAATCAGAAGGTCTGATGCGGTCAGCTGGGGAAGAAGCTGCGTGCGCACTATCTCACGCAGTCGCCGCTTAACCAGATTCCTGTCGACGATCTTTCGCCGATGCTTGGGCACGACGATCCCAACCCTTGGATGCGACAACAGGGAAGCCGCTGCTCGAGCCTCTAGATGCTCGGTTTGCATGCGCTTCCCTGTGCGCCTTATCGCTTCAAGATCGGCTTCACTCGTCAGCCTCAAGCTGCGAGGAAAGCCAAAAGACTTACGCGCCGGCGTATTTCGTCGGCAACTGAACTGTTAGCCGTTTACGTCCCTTTTTGCGGCGTCGGCTCAGAACTTCACGTCCCCATTTAGTAGCCATCCGCAACCTGAAACCGTGGGTGCGAATACGCCTCTTGTTGCGAGGACGATAGGTGGGCTTGCCCATTACTTGACTCCAGAACTCGTTTAAAACCAGCAGTGGTACGAGCGGGTAAAACTATTTCAGCATTGAAGATAGTTCAAGTCACATCAACGAGTTCGCATTGCGCTCGTTTGACTTTTCCACATAAAACGGATAGGCTGTCGCGTCATGTCGCTCAGCCCCACCGAAGTCTGGAAACGCATCCTCGATCGCGCTCGCCAGGAATTGCCCGACCAGACTTTCCAAGCCTGGCTCGAGCCAACCGAAGCCCTGTCCATAGAAGGAAATACGATCTTCGTTGGGGCGCCTGATCAGTTCACGGCAGATTGGAACGACTCGAAGCATTCCGATCTACTGTCGAGCTACGCTCCGATCGTACTTGGGCATCCGTTGAATGTTGTTTTCCGGGTCAACGAGGAGCGCAAACGGCGTTCACAGATGGATTTCTTCGTCAGTCCGCCGGCAACGTCCTCCAAACCAGCAGCCAGTTTGAATGGCGGAAGCACACCGCCACTTAGCGAGCGCTACACCTTCGACCTGTTCGTAATCGGCAAATCAAACGAGCTCGCAGCCGCGGCAGCTCACGCCGTCAGCCAGGCACCGGGAAAAGTTTACAACCCTCTTTTCATCTACGGGGACACCGGCCTTGGAAAAACGCATTTGATGCAGGCGGTCGCTCACGAGACACTTCAGCGCGCACCGAGCACTCGCATTATGTACGTCGGAACCGAGCAATTCATGAACGAGCTGATCAGCTCGATTCTGGATAGATCAGGTCCGGATTTTCGCCGCCGTTACCGCGAAGTCGATCTCCTTCTTATCGATGATGTGCATTTCCTCAAAGGCAGGAAGGAAACGACCCAGGAGGAGTTTTTCCACACTTTCAACGCGTTGTATGAGGCTGGCCGACAAATTGTCCTGACCAGCGATCGCCCACCATCAGAGATTGCCGGCCTTGAGTCGCGACTCATCAGCCGTTTTCAGTGGGGAATGGTTGCAGACATTGGACTCCCGGACTTCGAGCATCGAGTCGCAATTCTAAAGCAGAAGGCACAACTCGATCGCCTCGAGCTGACCATTCCAGACGATGTGATCCACTTCATCGCCGAACACGTCCGATCGAATGTGCGTGAGCTCGAAGGATCCATTATCAAGCTGCTCGCTTACGCATCTCTCAAGCACAAGGACATAACCGTTGATGTCGCAAGAGAAGCCCTCCGGGACAAGCTTCGCGCAATCGAAGGGGGCGACCAGGAACAGGTAGGATCTCTTTCGATTCTTACTATCCAGCAGGCAGTCGCCAAGGAATGGGGAGTAACTGTCGACGGACTACGGTCGAAGACGAGGACGAAGACCCTCACTACCCCACGGCAGATTGCCATGTATCTGGCCCGTGAGCTCCTTGCAACCCAACTGGTAGAAATCGGTAACGCCTTCGGTGGCCGCGATCATTCCACTGTGATTCACAGCCTCGAGAAGGTCCAGCAAACGATAACAGAGGACTCCGCCTTGCGAGCTCGCATCAATCGCATCCGGAATCATCTCGAAGCTTTCAACTTCCACAGGAACTCTCGTGTGGAAACCACCGCAGTCTCCTGACACACGCCGGATAAACGCACTGCTTTCCCCGACTACCAACATCCGATCAAACATCACCAAGCGTAGCGGAAATTGCTCTGTTTTCATAAGTTAGGACCCACTCTACAGAACTCCACAGACACTGCTACCACTACTAGGTGAGTCTCTAATAAAGAGACTTTATAGTTACCAAGCTGTTCAACAGGGGTAGGGATGCGCTTTACGATCTCTCGTGAAAAACTCCAGGAAGGATTAACGGCCGTAACAGCCAGTATTCCGGCAAAGACGACACTGCCGGTTTTGGCAAATATCCTCCTCGAGACAACAGATAAAGGGATCAAGCTGTCAGGAACCGACCTCGACATAGCAGTCAGCACTGAAGTAATGGCCGATGTCGAAGCCTCGGGTGCGGTAACTGTCCCGGCAAAAAAGCTGAGTGAAATTGCACGTGAGCTCCCGCCGGCACCTGTGAAGATTGCAGCGGTTGGTGAGCAGCGAGTGACACTCGACTGTGGCCGGTCGCGATTCAAGCTCCTCGGCCTGCCACGCGATGAGTTTCCTACTTTCCCGTCGGTCCGCTTTAACGAGAGCTGGAGAATCAGATCCGGCGATTTGCAACAGCTCATCGCGCATACGTCCTTTGCCGTTTCAGCGGAGGAGAGCAGGCCCATTCTCAATGGCGTGCTTTGGGAGCTCCGTCAGGATCGGATGCGAATGGTTGCTACCAATGGACATCGGCTCGCGAAGATGGACATGCCGATCAGTTCGGCAAATGCGCCTGCAAGTGATCTCATCGTTCCACCAAAAGCTCTCGAGCAGGTAAGACGCCTATTTCCAGCTGAAGAGGAGCTCGAAATAGCTCGTGGGGACAATCATATTGGTTTTAGATCACCCTTCACGGCAGTCTTCACTCGGCTAATCGAGGGACCATACCCGAATTACGAGCAGGTAATCCCCAAGGATAACGATCGAGTAGCTGTTGCCGACAAGCTCGCACTTTCGAGTGCATTGAAAAGGATGTCGGTTATCGCATCCGATCAGACCCATCGAATTCGCCTGTCGTTCAATAGCGGGATGCTGAAATTCAGCGTTCAAACTCCCGACCTGGGTGAGGCACAGGACGAGCTTCCTATCCGCTACACAGGTGATCAGCTGGATATTGGCTTCAACGCCAGTTACCTGCTCGAGATCCTGCGCTACATACCGACCGACGAAGTGCGAATGACGTTCAAGGCACCAGAGCGTGCCGCGACGATTGAACCTGAGGGCTGGAAGGACTCGGCATCCTATATGTGCCTGGTCATGCCTCTGCGGCTCGTCGATTAACGGACGAGGATGTAGTCTTCCCTCGCATTCTGTCTGAAGCGAGTCGTCCTTCCAGATGCAGTGATGGCCAGATTCGAATTTTGATTCAAATCGAGTCGCACGACTTGTCCGCGAATGAAGTCCAGGTAATAAGTGGCACCGCCGGTTCCAATAGCATCAAGTATGACGCGATGCTGTTGCTGTGAGCCCTCGCCATGTGCACTTACGGAATCAGCGCGCTGGACCACAAGCACCGGCAGACTATCCTGCTTTGCCTCTCCCACGACACGAAACGTACGTACATAGCGCGATTTCATCGGGATACCCGCCTGACATCCACTCACATCCGCGGAATCCTTCCAGGTCTGCCCGATCAATAATGAGTCAGGAAAACGAGACAGCAAATTGCGTAGATCAGTTGCAACTGTGCTCTCGAGAACGCTGCACAAACCGGAAGCAGCAGCGCCCTGGATCATAACCAGGCTGTCTCTACCCAGAACGGCCGATAGTTGAACCGGGAGCTGCACCGCGGATACCGGACCAATTGCACCCTGACTCGTTGTGGAGAACGTATCGACAATTGCCAGGATCCTCGTCGTGTCGCCGAGAATCTCGAGGGAAATAGTTTCGTGGGTTGTGTTGGTCGAAACCTCACGCCGCATTCCGGAATCCATCTGAGCTTCGATGGCCGCACTTCGTGAAATGCGGTAACTCCTTGCAGCCGGCGAATGCCGGAAAGTCCATGAGGATGCAGTAGTGCTTGGGGTTATGACAGGAACAGATGTCGGAGCTCCGGCACTCGGTGTTACCGGCCTTGTGCTCGTACATCCCATTCCTGCCAGCATGGAGGCGAGGACGTAGGGCGCCTTCGATCTTTTCATGAATTTCCGGTTGGCGAAATGCTGATAAACGAACAACCTCCGATCACCAGAATCGGAGGTTGTTGTACATCGTTGGCAGATGGTCTGTAAGCCGGGTTCTGTCGAACTACTTTCGTAATCCGGACGATCATTTCTCTCCGAGCATGGTCACCCATGCTCTCTAGCAGCCTACCCGCGGTGTCTTGATCGAGGTGGACACCTCTCGCCGCATATTTGGCCTTGCTCCAGCTGGGGTTTGCCGTGCCGCTCATGTCACCACGAGCGCGGTGGGCTCTTACCCCACCGTTTCACCCTTACCACCCGGTAACGAGTGGCGGTCTGATCTCTGTGGCACTATCCGTCGCGTACAGCTCTCGCCATACGCGCCCAGGAGTTACCTGGCAGCCTGTCCACTGGAGCCCGGACTTTCCTCAAATAAGTATCACAAGGATACAAATCCGCGATCGTCCGACCATCTGCCTCGTTCAAATATAATCGGATTACGGCTGCTGCAGGTCGACGTTTCCGATGGATCGATGCGGTGACGGTTATCTGACGCGCACTCCTATAGTTCCTCAAACCACCGCGGTTTCCACCCTGACCGTGAGGAATCCATGCCCAGTGATTCAAAGCGCGACGTTGCCCGTACACCAGTGTCGACAATACTCACTCCTCTCGAGCGCTCTCGAGTCGATGCAGCCGCACAAGGACTGTGTGATGCGCTGCACCGGGAATCGCTCGACGAGGTTCTCTCGGACCTGCGCGATCAGAAAGCGGGTCTCGTGCTGATCTCTGTTGCCAGATATGGCGTTCAGAATTCGAGTAGAGTCGCGGCAATGGTGAGAGAGTTTCCGCGCGTGCCCGCTGTTGCGCTCCTGACCGAAACTCAGAATTCTACGCCGCATTCAACGCTGGCACTCGGACAGCTGGGGATTCGGACACTCGTCGACGCAAGACTGCCATCAGGCTGGCAGACCCTTAGGAACCTGCTGGCATCACAGGGTTCCAGTGATCTTCAACGTTCAGCGCTGGCGCAGATCAGTCTCGACCTGCCTGGCGCTCGGCGGGACTGCTGGCGCTTCTTTGAGTTGTTATTCGATGCTTCGCCAAGGATTTCGACGGTCCGGCAACTCGCGCGTCATCTCGATATTTTGCCGAGTACGCTGATGAGCAGATTTTTCCGTGCGAAATTGCCGGCGCCGAAGAGATATCTCTCACTCGCCCGCCTGATCCGGGCTGCGCGTCTTTTCGAGAATCCTGGTTTATCAGTAGCGAGAGTTGCGAACCATCTCGACTATTCCTCACCACAGAGCTTCGGACGTCATGTCCGTACGGTGATGAAAATGTCGCCAGTGAAGTTCAGAAGCACTTATGATGGTCAGGGGATGCTCCAATTCTTCAGAACGGAGCTGATTCTCCCCTATGTCGATGTATTGCGTGTGTTCAGACCATCGGCCGGATACCCAGGCTGGGTTCCCCAGGCGCAATCCGATCGTCTCAGTTCCCGAGAACGCTGATTATCTGACTCGCAGCAGTAATTGCAATTACAGGAATATCGGCGGCCTCGATAGCTTCGCGGCCGCCTTCCTCCCGATCGACAAGGGCGAGCACTCCGCTCACTGTTCCACCTTCGGTCCGTACGGCTTCAATCGCTCGTAGGGCGGATGCGCCGGTTGTAATGACGTCCTCGATAACTACGACGTGGTCGTTTTGTTTGAACGGTCCTTCGATTCTCCGGCCAGTGCCATGCGCCTTCGCTTCCTTGCGGACTGTAAATGCGCGCACGGGTTTGTGGGAGTCGGCGCTGGCGTAGCTGATGGCGTAGGATATCGGGTCCGCGCCAAGTGTTAGCCCGCCTACGGCGTCGACCGCCCATCCGGACTGGCGAAGCCTTTCCAGAGCGAGTCTTCCGATCAGCACCAGTCCTTCGGGACTCATCGTCGTCAGCCTGGCATCGATGTAGAAGCTGGACTGCTTTCCGGAAGCGAGAGTGAATTGCCCTCGTCTCGCTGATCGTTCAGCCAGCAACTGGATCAGGCGCTCGTCATCGGTCATGGTGCGGGAGGTTATGGATTCTTATGATTCGAGTCAATGCATCTGCTTGCGGACATCGGGATCGATCGTTGGACTGGCCTGGTAGGCTGGATCATCTCGCTGGCGACGGTGTTGGGTCTTGCACTTGTCCTGAGACACGAGCGCCGTCAGGCGCGGAGCCTTGTCGAGCGCTCAAAGGAGCTGGAACGCCTTTCTTCCGAATTGCTGCGGGTCAATCGGATGAAGAGCGAGTTTCTGGCGAACGTTTCTCATGAACTTCGCACTCCACTCAACGCCATAGTCGGATTCGTGGATTTGTTGAGAGAGGGAGTGTACGGCGAGCTCGGCGCTCGTCAGGTCAAGCCGGTCGAGCGCATCGAAGCTTCAGCGAATCATCTTCGGCATCTGGTTGACCAGGTGCTGGATCTTGCCAAGATGGCCGCCGGCCGCCTCGAGATTCATACGGAGACGATCGATCTTCGTCCTTTCGTCCTCGACGTTGCCAGCGAGATAGAGTCACTAGTCAGTGAGAAGGGCTTGCACCTTTCCCTCGTGATGGGCGCGGCACTTCCGCGAATCAGAACTGACCCGACGCACTTACGGCAAATTCTCGTCAACTTGTTGGGAAATGCCGTCAAATACACCAACGAAGGTGGCATCGTCATTCGCACTCGGCTTGTCGACTCACTGCCCGACAGCGGACCTGCGGTTCATGAGAAAGGGTCCTACCCATCGACTCCCTGGATTGGAATCCAGGTGATAGACACCGGTATCGGCATTGCTGTGGCAGATCAGAGCAGGATCTTCGAAGAGTTCGAGCAGATTGACGCTGGTCCGCGGGGGAACTCAGCCGAGCGCGGTACCGGACTGGGCCTGGCTATATCGCGCAGACTTGCCGCGCTCATTGGCGGCATCGTGGAGCTCGAGAGCGAGCTCGGGAAAGGATCGACCTTTACTTTGTGGCTACCGGTGGATCCTGCTGATCTACCGGCTGCGTCGAAGTAACCCCTTAAACTTGTCGAGCATGTTCGGCTGATCTGGCGGAGCAGCGGCAGCCTCTGCAAACGCGTTGGCGAATTCGATAACGCTGGCGTAACGACTGGCGGGAGCTCGAGACAGCGCGCGCATCACTACTGCATCCAGCTCGGGTGGGAAGCTTAACTCGCCGCTGCCCGCATTCCGCAATGGAATCGGTGGCATCGTCAGAAGTTGTGTGAACATCTCGCGTGGCGCCTTGGCCGTATACGGCAGGCAGCGGGTGAGCAGGAAGTACGCGATTGTCGCGAGACTGTACTGATCGGCGGCCGCTGTGACTATCTCGCCCGACAGCGCTTCTGGCGCGATGTACATGAGCGTACCGACGAAGAACCCTGCCCGTGTCAAACGCTCGTCACTTGAAGCCTGGGTATCGGTGGCAATCCCGAAGTCGAGCAGCTTTACGCGTCTTGTATTCGGGTCGTACATCACGTTTTCTGGCTTGAGATCGCGATGCACTATGTTGGCGTCGTGGGCAGCCTGCACTCCCGCAGCGATCTGGCTGACGATTGCAGCTACTTCGTCGGCGGGCAGCGGAGCGTGCTGCTTAGCGTACCGGTCGAGTATCTCGCCGTCCGCCCATTCAATGGCGAGAAAGTGCAGGCCATTGTCAGCCTGGCCAATCTCTATGGTCTCGACCACGTTCGGGTGTCTTACTCGTGCACCGTATTTCGCTTCACGTATGAAACGAGCGACCGCAGTCTTGTCCTGGCGCAGTTTTTCCCGTAGTACTTTGAGCGCTACGGTCCCATGATTTGGATGCTCAGCCAGATATACGGCGGAAGTGCCGCCTTCGCCGACTTCTTTTTTGATTGTATAGCCGGCGACAGGGGTGCCGACCATCTGTTCTCGAGACACGCCGCGAAACTAATAGAAACCAGAAAGGCCGGATAGGGTACTTCCTCTCAATGCCAATCAGAATCAAAACGTTCTTAGCTCTTCTGCTGTGCACGTCCACCATCGTTGCTTGCAGCAGTAGCAGCAGTGGTGGCTCGCCCGCGTCGCAGCCGAATCCTGAACCCAATCCTCGAGTCCTCCCACCCGCAGGCACTCCTACACCCGATGCGAGCGAGCTTTACCATCAGCTCGGTCTCATAGCTGCGCCGAATCCGGTGGCATTTGTCGGAAAGGTTTCTGCGTTCGCTACCGCGTCCCCCGACACGACGCTCGTGCTTGTCAGCATTTCACTTCCGAACCGGGCGTTGAGTTTTACGAGAGAGGGCGATCGCTACCGTGCCCCTTACGAAGTGAATCTTGCTCTCAACCGCGGTGATGTCGAAGCAGCGCGAATCAACGCCATGGAGATCGTTCGCGTCGGGTCTTTCCGGGAGATCAACCGCACCGATGAGAGCGTCATCTTCCAGCATTTCTTTCGCGTGCCGCCAGGCGCCTATACGCTTTCGGCAACGGTGCGTGATGTTGGCGGGTCGCGAGCTGCCACACAGCAAGCTCCAATAAGTGTCCCGTCGCTCACTGCAGGACGGCTGGGCACCCCACTCCTGGTTTACGAGGCGAAAGGCCGGACAGCGCTTGATTCGTTTCCGTCCCTGCTGGCAAGCCCACGCTCGAGTGCAGTATTCGGTCGGGATAGTACGATAGCTATCTACCTCGAGGCATACGGCCAGGGGAACCGGCTTCCCGTGGACTTCGTTGTTTCGAACGACCGGGGAGTGCAGGTATTCCGGGACTCGACTGCCCTTATGCGAAAGGGATCGCTATTCAGCGGGACTATCTCGGTTCCGATCTCGAATGTTGGAGTTGGACCGGCACAGGTCTCTTTCACCCGGCGTGACGCCCCGGACAGCGTCAAGACTCCGCTGCTGGTGAGCTTCGGTGAAGACATACCGCTGATGTCGTATGATGACATGGTTGGTTATCTCCGATTCTTTGCCAACCCTGGCCGTTTGAACGCACTGAGGTCGGCAGCGCCAGAAAGGCGCGCGACAGTCTGGGCCGACTTTCTGCGCGCCACGGATCCGATTCCGGAGACGACCGTGAACGAGGAATTACAGTCCTATTTTGGGCGGATCCAGCTGGCGAACGTGCAATTCAAAATGGATCGGAATCCTGGCTGGCTTTCTGATCGCGGAATGGTGTTTGTCACACTTGGCGAGCCGGATCAGGTCCTCGAGCGCAACGTCAATCAAAGCGTTACAACGGCGCAAATGGGTGCGACCACCCGCATCCAGGTATGGCAGTATCGGCAGTACAACTCGCAGCTCATCTTCTATGACGAAACCGGAAGATGGAAATTGACCAGACCGAGCGAGACTGAATTTCTTGCTTTGAGCTCGCGTCGACAGCATTAAGCCCCCAGTCAGCGCCGCTATTTCGCGTTCTCGGCTCCCGACGAGCGCGTTTTATATTGACTATATGAACGGTCCCGCCAGCCCGCGGCTTTTTCTGGTCGATGGCTATGCTCTGATTTATCGCGCTTTTTTCGCGATGATCGCCAGGCCGCTTACTACCAGCAAAGGCGAGAACACGTCGGCGAGCTGGGGTATAGCGACTTTCCTGCGGCTGCTGATGACCAATCACCATCCGGACTACGTCGGATGGGTTCACGATTCCGGACTTTCGTTTCGGCACGAGCGGTATCCTGCCTACAAGGCCACCCGCGAAAAGCTGACAGAGGAACTGCAGTCCGATTTTGATCGCGGCATGGACCGCATCACGCAGATCATCGATGCGTACCGGATTCCGATCATCACACTTCCTGGATACGAAGCCGATGATGTGATTGGCTCATTGGTCGCGCGGAGTGTCGAAGCTGGAGTCAATGTGGTCGTCGTCTCCGGAGACAAGGATTTCCAGCAGCTGGTTCGGCCTGGCGTATGGTTGCTGAACCCGGGACGGGGTGGGTCGGCAAACATTGAAGAACACTGGGTCGGGGTGGAAAATGCTGACGAGCGTCTTGGGGTCGCGCCAGAGTTCGTAACCGATTACCTGGCGTTGGTTGGCGACTCGTCGGATAACATTCCTGGTGTCCGTGGAATCGGCGACAAGACCGCGGCCGAGCTTGTAAAAACCTACGGCCACCTGGAGTCGATTCTGGAACATGCTCCGGAGATCACGAAGAAACGGCCACGCGAAGCCCTGCTGCAGCATTCCGAGAACGCGCGCTTATCGAAGGAATTAGTCACAATTCGCGACGATCTCCCCGTATCGCTCGACCTCGAATCTCTCAAAATCAAAGAGCCGGATTATCTGCGCCTCCGTGATCTCTATATCGATCTTGAATTCCACTCGCTTGCCAAGGACATCGCGGTTCAGGCACCGGCCAAGGAAAAG
>Ga0207706_10001112_pt1 | contig 27374 bp, 25 predicted proteins | sample KBSC53metaG_FD_184318 | JGI IMG/M metagenome (GOLD analysis project Ga0207706, IMG submission 184318) | Corn rhizosphere microbial communities from Kellogg Biological Station, Michigan, USA - KBS C5-3 metaG (SPAdes) (version 2) | ecosystem: Host-associated > Plants > Roots > Rhizosphere > Soil ... | reverse complement strand
TTAGAATCATTCAGTGTCACAACCTTTTTCTCAAGGTTATGATCTATATAAGGTCCTTTTTTAATTGAACGAGCCATTATTTTTTCCTTCTTTCAATGATATAACGATCCGATGATTTCTTTTTGTCGCGGGTTTTAAAGCCTTTAGCTAAAAGTCCCTTGCGTGAACGCGGGTGACCACCTGAGGCCCTACCTTCACCACCACCCATAGGGTGATCTACCGGGTTCATAGCTACACCACGAACTCTTGGACGACGGCCTAACCAGCGTTTACGGCCGGCTTTACCTAATACAGCATTTGCTCTTTCGCCATTTGAAACTGTGCCGATAGTTGCCAGGCAAGTTGCCAGGATCATACGGGTTTCGCCTGATGGCAATTTGATGATGGCATATTTACCGTCACGTGCCGAAAGCTGTGCATAAGTACCTGCACTGCGTGCGATGGTACCGCCCTGGCCCGGGTTTAACTCGATATTATGAATGATTGAACCAAGAGGGATATTCTTTAATGGTAAAGTATTTCCTACTTCTGGCGCTGCAGTTTCACCTGCTACTACAATTTGTCCTACTTTTAATCCTTCAGGAGCGATCATATATCTTTTCTCGCCGTCAACAAAATGTAACAGGGCTATACGTGCTGAACGGTTAGGGTCATACTCGATAGTTGCTACTTTTGCAGGGATATCAAATTTATTACGCTTAAAGTCGATCAACCTGTATGCTTGTTTGTGACCACCGCCCATGTAGCGCATAGTCATTTTACCGCTATTATTACGGCCGCCCGATCTTTTGTTCGACGCAACAACCAACGACTTTTCAGGAACGTTTGTTGTGATGTCCGAAGTATCAGTATCTATCCTGAAACGGGTACCGGGGGTAACCGGTTTGAATCTTTTAACTGCCATCTCTATTAAATATTGCTGTAAAAGTCTATTGTTTCGCCGTCTTTCAACGTAATGATCGCCTTTTTGTAAGCAGCAGCGCGGCCAGAAACCACACCTGCTTTAGTGTTGCGACTTTTCAGTTTTCCAACGTATTTCATGGTGTTCACCGCAGTGATATTTACACCATACATTTTCTCAATTGCCTGTTTTATCTGAAGCTTGTTTGCTCTGTGATCTACCTTAAAGGTATAGCGGTTAAGCTTCTCAGTAAGTTGAGCTACTTTTTCAGTAAGTAAGGGTTTCTTTAAAATTTCCATAATTACTTAGCTAATGCTTCCTCCAAAGTTTTAACAGCACCTGTAGTTAGTAAAAGCGTACCGGCATTCAACACATCATAAGTGTTTAACTGATCGGCAGTGATCACTTTGCTTTTCTTCAGGTTACGGCTTGATAAATACACATTGTTATTTGCAGCAGGCAATACTAAAAGTGTTTTTACGTCACTTACATTAAGGTCTGCCACCAGCTTTACGTAGTTTTTGGTTTTAACTGTATCGAAGTTAAAATCTTCCAATACTACGATGCTGTTATCTTTTGCTTTGTATGATAAAGCTGATTTACGGGCCAGTGATTTCAGTTTCTTGTTTAATTTGAAGCTGTAATCGCGCGGCTGCGGACCGAATACACGGCCACCACCATTAAACAATGGCGATTTGATACTGCCGGCACGCGCACCACCTGTACCTTTTTGTTTATATAATTTGCGGGTTGAACCTGCAATTTCGTTACGCTGTTTTGCTTTGTGTGTACCCTGACGCTGATTAGCAAGATATTGCTTTACGTCAAGATAGATAGCGTGATCGTTAGGTTCGATTCCGAATACGGAGTCAGGAAGTTGCACCTTGGCACCTGTTTCTTTACCTGATACGTTTAATACTTTAACTTCCATCTTATTTATCCACTATTACGAATGAACCCTTAGCTCCGGGGATGGAACCTTTAACAACCATTAGGTTTTGCTCAGGATAAACTTTCAAAACTTCAAGGTTTTGAATTTTAACGCGAACATTACCAGTTTGACCAGCCATGCGCATACCTTTAAATACGCGTGAAGGCCATGATGATGCACCCAAAGAACCTGGCGCACGCAGACGATTATGCTGACCGTGAGTTTGCATACCCACACCGCCAAAACCGTGACGCTTTACCACACCCTGGAAACCTTTACCTTTTGAGGTACCAACCACATCCACAAAATCTCCCGCAGCAAAAATATCCACGGTAACGGTGTCACCCAGATTTTTTTGATCTTCGAAAGTTTTGAATTCTACCAGTCTGCGCTTTGGCGTTGTACCGGCTTTTTGGAAATGACCTTTTAAGGGAGCAGGGGTGTTCTTTTCTTTTTTCTCACCATACGCCAACTGAACGGCGGCGTAGCCGTCTGCATCTACAGACTTCACTTGTGTTACAACACAAGGGCCAGCTTCGATTACTGTGCAAGGAATGTTTTTCCCTGTTTCGTCGAAAATGCTGGTCATTCCTACTTTTTTACCAATTATTCCTGACATTTTCTTATTTTGTTTGTGCCCATCGAAGCAGTAGGGCTTCGTTCAAGGCATATTATTCCCCCGAAAGGGACGGCAAAGATAGATATTTTAGATTAACTCTCAAATACTTGCGCAATTATTTTTTCAAATTTATTTAGTGGTGGTGAAATGGTTGGTTGAGAGAGCGATGGATGGGGTTGAATTGGTATAAACCAATGGTAAGTTTAATGTGGCCATCAAACAGGGTAACTGAAATAATGCATTGCTCCGATTTTATTAATTGATGATAAGAATTCCTTATATTCAGCCATCATATTAACTGATCATGAAAACAGCCTTCAAACTCACCCCTTTTGTACTTCTGTTAGCATTATTTTTTTCCTGCAAACCCAAACCGCACGATCCACTTGCCGGGTCGAGCCGGGAAGATAAAAACGGTTGGATCTATGTGCACCTGGAAGGTTCGCCGCATGATATTGGTTACCAGCATGGCTACCTGGTTTCAAAAGAGATTGACACTATGCTAAAGGTATTGCAATATTACCTGCCCAACACCAGTGGTAAAGATTGGGCCTTTTACCGCGGCGCGGCCCAGCGCTTTTTATGGAAAAAAATAGATAAAGAATATCAGGATGAAATAAAAGGTATTGCCAGCGGTTTGCAGGCCCATGGTATGAAATACGATACCCTTGATATTACTGCCATGAACGCCTATTACGAACTGCCGGGATACTATGTACCAACTTTGATGAATAAAGAGAAACCGGGCAGCGGAGATAACCGCGCGCCGGGTAATTGCAGCGCTTTTATTGCTACAGGCAGTTTTACCAAAGATCACAAAATAGTAATTGCCCATAATAACTGGACAGACTATATTATAGGTGAGCGCTGGAATGTAATAGCTGACATAAAACCTGAAAAAGGTAACCGGATATTAATGGATACCGGTCCGGGTTTTATTCACAGCGGAGATGACTTTTTAGTCACCAATAGCGGAATTGTGGTTACCGAGACCACCATAACCCAGTTTAAAGGGTACGATACTACCAAAACGCCGGAGTTTGTAAGAGCGCGCCGCGCCGCACAATATGCGAACAGTATTGACGATTTTGTAAAAATAATGACCACCGACAATAACGGCGGTTATGCCAACGACTGGCTCATTGGCGATACCAAGACCAACGAAGTGGCCAAACTGGAACTCGGCTTGAAAAATTACAGGGTATGGCGTTCAAAGGACACAGCTATTATTGGCTCCAATTTTGCCATCGATCCAAAATTGATCAAAGAGGAAACAACATTTGATGTAAATGACAAAACCACATCGCCAAATGCACGCCGTAAACGGATGGAGCAATTAGTGTACGTTAATTACAAAGGTAAGCTGGATGATGCTACCGGTAAAACCATCGAAGGCGACACTTATGACGCGCTTAACAATAAAAATTCGCCCAACCGTTGCGTAATCGATGGCCATGTTGAAGAAGATCCGCTAGGCTGCAGGGAATTTAACGAAGGTCCATTCTTCCCGATGGGCGCCGTACAAGGGAAAGTTGCAACGGCTGACCAAGCAGGGAAAATGCAATTTTGGGCACACATGGGCCATCCCGGCGGGGCCGACTTTTTAGCCGCGCCTTTTCTTAAAAAACACCCGGAATATTTTAAAACGCAAGGCCAATATTTACGGGATATGAAGGCTTATCCGTGGACGTTGTTTAGTGCGAAATAACCTCCCGTCATAGCGAGGAGCGAAGCTATCTTTATACTATAAAGGTCATTGCCCCGGTATTTTTTAAATGTCGGGCACGTTAGGAAATGGCACAAGGCTTCGCCATGACGCGTTGAGTTTTATTCCGTCATCAGCCGCCTGATCAACTCGGCACTTTGTTTCTTCCCGTCTTCAAGACGGTCCTTAAAGAACGCCTGCACATCGTTAAAATGCTTTTTGTAGCCTTCCATATCGCCATAGCCGATGATCGCCGACCATTCTCTCACTGCCGAGTGAAACTCTAAATCGTCCCCACGGATGGTTTTGTCGAACAGTGCTGTTTCTATGGATTCTTCCAGCAATTCTTCGTTCTTAAATAAATATTCAGCAATGCCTAAGCGCAGGCGGAAAGGCGGCGTCTGACAGATCAGGTTATCGTAAGGATTTACGCCCAAATGATACCAGGCATCAACCATACTTAATATGCTCAGGTGCGAATTGGGTTTTTGCAATTCATGGTGCCCTGAGAGCGAAAACTCTTTCATCACCTTATCATTCAACATAATCGGTTTGCGGCTTTCGTGGAAAACGAAGTCGCGGGCGCGGTATAACCGTTCACGGAATAGTTGACGTTCTTCCTGGATCATCAACTTAAACAATTCCGACTCTGATACGGCGTAACGCTTTACCTGCTGGCGTGCATAGGGATTCAATATAGCCAAGCCCGCATACACGTGCGCTTTATAGCTGAATATGCGCAGGGTCGTCAATATTTTCACATTGTCTATCCCTCCTACATATGAGCCATTCTCCCATGGAAAAAAGCCGGCTTCCTTCCACGCAGTACCCATACTTTCGAAACCCACGTGGGTTACCGCTTGAGTATCGGCGACTATTTTATCATGCTCATGGTAATCGGGAATTTCTACAATGTCTGTTTCGACTGCGGTAAACAGATCCAGCATTCGCTGATAGGCTTCATCACCCGCACGATGTTTTATCAGGATCAGTTTCTGATCTTTGGGCTCGAAACCAGGCCCATGCATCGCGTGAAAAGTGATGATCTGCGCATCGGCAGGCAGGTATTTCTCAAATATGGCTATTTCGGGATGTTTAACTGAAGTTTGCCCGGCAACTATTGCGCCGTATTTTGTAGATGGTCCGTAAGCAGCAACCACATCGGCAAGCCGATCAGCTTCAACAGAATAAACGATCAAATCGCTGGCACGGGCCACATCTCTGCCGTTATCTTTTATTGCAATGCCAAACGGATTAAGCTCATCTTCCAAACGCGCCTTGTTCTCCGGCAGATCACAACCGCTAACCATATATCCAGCCTTTGCAAAGGCCTTCGCATACAGCTTTCCCATGTCGCCCAAACCGATAATACCTATATTCATGTCGCTAATATAAGTATGCAATAGTAATTTATAATCAAAGCTTAATTATTGCTTGATATTACCGCTGATATTTTTCTTTAAATTAGTATATCTTTTATTCGACAAAATCAGTATAAAAGGTATAAAACATTTTTTGCAAAATTTATTTTATTAATTAACTAGAAGTTCCAATAATAATACCCATGTCTAAACGCTCTCTGTTACCCGGGTTTCTATTTTTCTTTCTTTGTGTTTTTGTGTGTATTAATGTAAAAGCGCAGGACACTACCAAAAAGGCTGAGCCTGAAAAAAAGGCTGAACCTGTAACCCAACCGGCAGTTACAAAATCGACGGCACAACCGACGGCAAAACCTCTTTACCGTCATCACAGTATATCGCCGGCGGTTAACCCGTCAGCTACACCAGCCACAAACCCGGCGCAGGTGGCAAAGCGCCCTCAACAGCCTGCAACGCCGACTACAAAAGATACAACACAGCCTGATCTTAAAACACCCGCTGACCCTGGTCAGCTGAATACTAAAAGCCTCAACAATCAGTATCAATACATGCTGACCAAAACTTTCCGTTTTCAGCAGCCGTTGCTGGCCGCTTTGTGGAAGAACGTGAACGATACGCTTACTAAAGTGCGAAACGATGCAAAAACTGCACTGGCAAAACAGGCAGCTGATGCTAAACTGATTGACAGTTTAAAAACTGCTGCGACTAACGCTTCAAAAGACCAGCCGTCTGCTCAATCAAGCAGTGGTTCATCAGATACCATCAGCCTGCTTGGGATCAACCTGTCAAAATCGACTTACAGTCTAGTAATGATTAGTTTGGTAGTTGGTTTGGGACTGGCATTAGCGATTGTGCTCGGTACAACAGCTAAGCATAAACACGAAGCAAAACACCGCACCGAACTTTACGAAGAAATAGAAGAAGAATTTAAAGCCTATAAAGCGAAAGCAACCGAGAAAGAGATCAAACTTGCCCGTGAACTGCAAACGGAACGAAATAAGCTGGATGAATTATTGGGGCGTGGATAACCGTTGATTGAAATGATTAATGATTACGCTGATTATTTTTATTAAATATAAATCAACCTGTAAATACAAAAAAAGCCATCTGTTAACGGATGGCTTTTTCTTTGTTCGGGTTCCACGATCTCTAATGCACGGTCAACCGATCACTGGCTAACTGATCACTCAGATCTCAAACTCTTCACCGGATTTGCAACCGCAGCTTTTATAGCCTGGAAGCTTACTGTCAGCAATGTGATTAGCAAAGCCCCAATGCACGATACCACAAAAACCCACCAGGAAATCGTCGTGTGATAATGATACGCATTGAGCCATCCGCTAAGGAAATACCAGGCTATCGGCGTGGCAATCACACAGGATATAACCACCAGCGTTAAGAAATCTTTAGAGAGCATCCCCCATAAATTGAATACGGATGCACCCAAAACTTTACGCACGCCAATCTCTTTGGTACGTTGCTCAGCTACAAATGAGGCCAATCCAAATAAGCCTAACGACGAAATAAATATGGCCAGCACCGCAAATATTGATGCCAGCTTACCTATGCGCTCCTCATCAGAAAACTTCTTGGCATAAGTCTCGTCTGTAAAATGATAGTCAAATGGACTAGCCGGGTTATATTTTTTGAAAACACCTCCTATTTTAGCCAATGCTTCCTGTATTGGTATAGTGGGCTTTATTTTTATGGTTATAATATTTGCCCAATTGTAATCCACAAAAAAGATGGTAGGCTGCACCGGCATGTATGGCGACTGCATTATCATATTGTCTATCACGCCAACAACCGTATACGCCTTCTTATCCTTACGAATGATCTTCCCTATCGGGTTCTTAAACCCAGTGAGTTGTACAGCGCTCTGGTTTAATATCATGGCACTGGTATCGCTTACAAAATCACGCGAAAAATCCCGCCCCCTGCGTATGTGCCAGCCGATGGTTTTGCCAAAATCCCTGGTTACAGCTATCGTACCAAAAAGCGGATTAGTCCCAGCTTGCTTTCCCTCCCATTCAAATCCGATCTGGTTACTGTATACCTCTGTGGTTGGACTTGATGATTCAGCCATATTTTCCACCACACCTGTATTGATCAGGTCGTTTCTTATCGCATCATAATGCCCATACAGATCAGGGGTGCTCATGTCTATAGAGATTAATCCTTCGCGTGAATACCCTACCGGTCTATCTTTAGCGTAGTTGATCTGCCTGAAAACAATGATCGTTCCAATGATAAGCGTAACGGATATGGTAAACTGCAACACGACCAATATTTTGCGCGGAATAGCGGCAAAACGGCCTGCACGAAAGGTTCCCTTTAAAACCTTTACCGTATTAAACCCTGACAAATAAAACGCTGGATAACTGCCTGAGACCAAACCCGTAAAAGCCGTAAAAAGGACAACCACCAACCAGAAACCCGCATAGGACCAGGGAATAGACATTGATTTATCGGCTATGACATTGAAAAAAGGCAATGACCCCAGCACTATCAGCACAGCAAATAACAAAGCCAAACCAGCCATCAATACTGACTCGCTTAAGAACTGGACGATAAGCTGCTTTCGTACCGAACCAATAGCCTTACGTATACCTACCTCTTTGGCACGTTTTTCAGAGCGCGCAGTGCTCAGGTTCATAAAGTTGATACAGGCCAGCAGTAATACAAACGCTCCGATAATACCGAAGAGCCAAACATACTGGATACGTCCGCCTTTGATCTTGCCATTCTCAAAATCGCTATACAAGCGCCATTTATCCATAGGATGCAGCAAAAGGTGTTCGTTGCCTTCTTCCTTTTTCACATACTTTTGGGTGATGAGTTCGATCTTGGCTGATGTTTTGGCCATGTCCACATTGTCGTTCATCTGCACGAAAATCTGGAAGCTATGATTGTCCCATTGGGTCGCGGAGCGTTGCAGCCATTTCTCAGTGGTTATATATTTATCCCATGATAACAGGAAATGCGTATCATTAAATGAGGAATTCTTAGGGATGTCCTTGTAAACACCGGCCACTTTGAAATCATACTTATTGTTCATCCGTACCGTTTTACCAACCACATTATCACCGCCGAAAAGTGCTATCGCCAGCGAATGATCGATCAACACGGATGATGGATCAGTCAACCCTTTCATATTGCCGCTTAATTTCTCCAGACCCATCATTACAGGAAACTCCGGCTGAACCCACATGCCTGATTTAGACAGTTTCTTTTCGCCTGCGCCAACAATGAACCCAAAATTCCATGAGGTAAGGGTTACATACTTAAAATCAGATCCGTACTTATTACGCAGCTCAACACCTAACGGGATTGCCATAGCCTGCCCGGTACCAGTCTCATTATTAAAAGTCTGGGTGATCATTACCTGCGCTATCTTTTTATGATTCGCGTGATAATGATCGTAGGTCAATTCATCATACATCCAAAAGCCGATAAGCATGGCCACTGCCATACCACATGCCAAACCCAGTACATTAATGGACGAGTAAACCTTGCTTTTGAGCAAGTTTCGCCAGGCGATCTTGAAGTAATTTTTAAGCATATCCCCTCAGTTTAAAATTCACTTACTAAAAGACGCCTTGATTTTTAAATCGTTGCAGAGAAAATAAAAAAAGCCATTGCAATTAGGTGAATGTTTTGTTTCGTTCGTTATTTTGTAACAAGTAAGGCGAAACACAATAAGCGAGGGTCCTTGCTGTATCATTCGGCTTTAGTAACTACTCCAACAGTAGTCTTTCTGATAATGCAGTCATATTTGTTGGTAATTACAATACCATAATCCTGATACTTTGAAGTATCTATTTTGACGTGATCCCCTGGAGTAAGAGTTTTATAATCACAAAGGTCAAGTACTCTAATGGTATCTCCCGCCAATGTTTTTAAAATAGTACATGATGAAAATATAAAGTAACCGCATGGGTGGGTGGCCTTCTTATGTAAGATGACAGTTCCGGCAATGGGTTTTTTCAGTTTGAAAAACTGCCAGTGGGATCAGCAATTGTTTTTTTCAGATTGAGCAAATAATCTACAAGGCAAGGTAAACAGTAGTACTATAAATAAACTACCAGTAATTAATTTCATATTAAACACTAAGATAAAACAAAAAAGCCACCCGCTTCCGAATGGCCGTTACAATAAAATTGGGTCTTGCCGGTTATCCCAAAAGAAGAGAATATCTATTCTTTGCTCTTTAATTTCATAAAACATCGAACAATTTTTGTGGACAACTGCTTTTCGTATGTTATCATTGTTGCTTACTGATCGAAAAATCAAAGGAGACCTGCTTATCACTTCCACAACGTCGTAAACACGCCTCCTAAAATTCAAAAGCTCACGCTCACCCCACCTCTTTAAAATTTGATTCCCTATCGAATCAAATGTATCGTCCGCTTCATCGGTAAAGACTACATCAAATTGCATTAGCTATGCTGCGGGATATTTCTTTTTGAATTCTTCGAATGTTATAAATCGCCCCGCAGCAGCATCTTCCTGGCCACGCTTTATACCTTCAAGAACATGCTCGGGCAGAGTATCATCTTCTTTTTCGAAATGTATATCCATTGCTTCTAAAAAAGCTTTCACAACTTTTTCTTGTTCCATAGTCGGATGTATCACGAAAGTACTCATACTCAAAAATAAGAAAATTCTAACAAAAAAAACCACTCGTTTCCAAGTGGCTTCTTCTTTTCAGAATCTTGATTCTTGTATCTTGACTCTTGATTCTAATATCTGATCTTCCGGTACTATCACACCTTGATCTCTACTTCAACACCGCTTGGCAATTCAAGCTTCATTAAAGCGTCAACAGTTTTTGAGTTTGAGCTGTAGATATCCAATAATCTCTTGTAAGAGCATAATTGGAATTGCTCGCGCGCTTTCTTGTTTACGTGTGGTGAACGCAGCACAGTGAAAATTTTCTTTTCAGTTGGCAGCGGAAGCGGTCCGCTTACTACAGCACCCGTAGGTTTTACTGTCTTTACGATCTTCTCAGCTGATTTATCAACCAGGTTGTAATCGTACGATTTTAATTTGATTCTGATTCTTTGGCTCATTTTTTTTGTTTTTAAATCAACCCTAAGAGCTATTTATTAGGAATTGACTGATTGTTTATTTAAAAAGTTGATTGGCAACTAATCTCTAATCACCAATCAACTAATCTCTATTTTTAGTCTATAGCAACCTGCTTACGTCCCTTAGACTTAGCAACGACTTCGTCCTGAACGTTACGTGGTGCTTCAGCATAGTGGTCAAACTCCATGGTTGAAGTTGCACGGCCTGAAGTGATGGTACGCAACTGCGTTACATAACCAAACATTTCTGACAGCGGCACCATTGCTTTGATCACCTGTGCACCTGCACGTGTGTCCATACCTTGCAGCTGGCCACGACGACGGTTCATGTCACCGATCACATCACCCATGTTTTCTTCAGGAGTAAGGATCTCGATTTTCATGATGGGCTCCAGCAATACCGGTTTACATTTCGGCAATGCTTCGCGGTAAGCAGAACGTGCAGCGATTTCGAAAGATAACGCGTCCGAATCGACTGCGTGGAACGAACCATCGATCAAACGTACTTTTAAGCTGGTAAGCGGAAAGCCTGCCAATACACCATTGTCCATAGCTGCTTTGAAGCCTTTTTCTACAGATGGAATGAACTCGCGAGGGATAGAACCACCCACAATTTCGTTCACAAACTGTAAACCTTCTTTGTTATCGTCAGCAGGAGAAATAACCACCTGGATGTCGGCAAATTTACCACGACCACCGGTTTGTTTCTTGTATGTTTCACGGTGTTGTACAGTACCGGTGATAGCTTCTTTGTAAGCTACCTGTGGCGCGCCCTGGTTAACTTCAACTTTAAACTCGCGTTTCAGACGGTCCATGATAATATCCAGGTGTAACTCGCCCATACCAGAGATAATAGTTTGACCTGTATCCTGATCGGTTTGTACGCGGAAAGTTGGATCCTCTTCAGCCAGTTTACCAAGAGCAATACCTAATTTATCAACGTCAGCCTGAGTTTTAGGCTCGATAGCTAAACCGATAACCGGGTCAGGGAAATTCATTGATTCTAATACGATCGGATGTTTTTCGTCGCAAAGGGTATCACCTGTTTTAATATCTTTAAAGCCTACTACCGCAGCAATATCACCTGCACCTACGTTAGGAATAGGGTTTTGCTTGTTAGCGTGCATCTGGAATATACGGCTGATACGCTCTTTTGAATCAGAACGCATGTTGTACACGTATGAACCAGCTTCCAGGTTACCTGAGTAAACACGGATGAAGCACAAGCGGCCCACAAACGGGTCGGTAGCAATTTTAAATGCTAATGCTGCAAACGGCTCTTTTACGTCTGGTTTAACCAGTATTTCTGCACCGGTATCAGGGTTATGACCAACCACACCTTTTGAATCCAATGGTGAAGGCATAAGCTCCATCACGTAATCCAGCATGGTTTGTACACCTTTATTTTTGAAAGATGAACCGCAAGTCATCGGAACGATCTTACCGGCCAAAGTAGCCTGACGTAATGCGTCTAATACTTCGCGCTCAGTAATGGTAGTCGGATCTTCGAAGAATTTCTCCATCAGGTGATCGTCGAACTCAGCAACAGCTTCCAGTAATTTCTCTCTCCACTCGTTAGCTTCTTCAACCATATCAGCAGGGATCGGCACTTCGGTAAAGGTCATCCCTTTATCGTGCTCATTCCAAACAATACCACGGAAGTTGATCAAATCAACCACACCTTTGAAGTTATCTTCGGCACCGATTGGTAATTGCAATGGAATAGCAGTGCTGCCCAGCATTTCTTTTACCTGCTTAACAACGTTTAAGAAGTCAGCACCTGAACGGTCCATTTTGTTAACGAAACCGATACGTGGTACGTTGTAGTTGTTAGCCAGACGCCAGTTAGTTTCTGACTGAGGCTCTACACCATCAACAGCTGAAAATAAGAACACCAGACCATCCAGTACGCGTAATGAACGGTTTACCTCTACGGTAAAGTCCACGTGTCCCGGAGTATCGATGATGTTGATGTGGTAGTTGTGGCCACGGTATTTCCAGTTAACGGTAGTAGCAGCCGATGTGATAGTGATACCACGCTCCTGCTCCTGCGCCATCCAGTCCATTGTAGCAGCACCCTCGTGCACCTCACCAATCTTGTGGCTCACGCCCGAATAGTAAAGGATACGCTCGGTAGTAGTGGTCTTACCAGCATCGATGTGAGCGGCAATACCTATGTTTCTTGTATATTTAAGATCTCTTGACATACTTTGTTTATTGAGTGAATGAGTGATTTAGCGAATGAGTGATTTTAATATCAACTCTGTGTTAAAAATTCACTAATTCAGTTATTCACTAATTAGAACCTAAAATGTGAGAACGCCTTGTTAGCTTCAGCCATCTTGTGCGTATCTTCTTTCTTCTTCACTGCAGCACCTTCACCTTTTGAAGCCGAGATGATCTCGCCAGCTAATTTCTCCATCATGGTTTTTTCGCCACGACGACGTGCATAGCTGATCAGCCATTTCATGCCCAAAGCAACTTTACGCTCCGGACGAACTTCAGTAGGTACCTGGAAGTTTGCACCACCTACACGGCGGCTTTTTACTTCTACAGCAGGCATTACGTTGTTCAAAGCTTTTTTCCAGGTATCTAAACCGTTCTCGTTAGTCTTTTTCTCAACTATTTCAACAGCGTTATAGAATATAGCGTATGCGGTAGATTTTTTACCATCATACATCATATTGTTTACGAACCTTGTTACCAAAGTATCATTGAACTTTGGATCAGGAAGGATAATTCTCTTTTTTGGTTTTGACTTTCTCATTGTTTACTATCCTCCTTAATTATTTCTTTTTACCGCCTTTGCCCGCTGGTGCAGCTGCCTGACCTGGTTTAGGGCGTTTAGTACCATATTTACTACGACGCTGGTTACGACCTGCAACACCTGAGGTATCCAATGCACCACGGATGATGTGGTAACGTACACCCGGTAAGTCTTTAACACGACCGCCGCGGATCAACACGATTGAGTGCTCCTGTAAGTTGTGACCTTCTCCAGGGATATAAGCATTCACTTCTTTTCCGTTGGTTAAGCGCACACGGGCAACTTTACGCATTGCTGAGTTTGGTTTCTTAGGGGTAGTGGTGTACACACGGGTGCACACGCCTCTTCGCTGTGGACAGCTGTCCAACGCTGGCGACTTACTCTTGTCAACCAGAGCTACTCTACCTTTTCTAACTAATTGTTGAATAGTAGGCATTCTTCCTTTTTTTGTTTATTTGTTTTTCCCTTTTAAGCACGCCAACACGACGGGCAGTTTTTAGGGACTGCAAAAGTACGGACTTCTTTTTTGATTTTCAAGTGGTTGGGTGGATTTTTTGAAATTAGTTGATTGAGTTAAGTGGTTGATTGAGTTGATTAGGTTGGGAAGTCATAGAATCTTGTTCTGTTCCGTTCTTTAAGGAGTGTAACAAAAATAGAACGAAACAAACCATCTCACCGCGCGTCGTTGCGAGGAACGAAGCAATCTCCGAACTGTGCAGATCAGTGAGCAGAGATTTGTTAACCAACGTTCAGTTAAAAAACACGCACCATTGAATGTCCTATGTAGTCCGCTGGCTAGCGGGTCTCTCCTCTCAAAGATGTTTTTTTTGGATGGCTTGTCGTCTGTTTCGTTCTTTAAGGAGTGTAACAAAATATAGAACGGAACAGAACACACTCGCATGCGCCAGCAGCGCGTTATAACTGCAGGCTGTACAAATAAACTATGAAACCAAAAACTTGTACAAAATTGACAATAAGTTCATAACCAAAATTGCGATCAAAGACAGGCTAATTATTGTCGGAGCTGCTTCCTCATGAAAAAATAGCACACTTATCCACAATACCAGGTGCGCAAAATTTTTGACCAGGTTAATTTTTTTACCACTTGTAACTGCATCAGTTATACAATTACAATATATTGGAAAGAAGCACTATCGCAATACCTGGTATAGCAAAAACAATCGGGTACATGCCTCCTGCATTAGTGTCTCCATGTTCGCGTATGGTTCCAAAAATGAAATAAACTATTAGAAGTATCGGAATTTCTATAGCTGACTTTTTAAAAAAAAGCATGAATAAATTGGGCGAGGTTTGAGGATTAGGTGTATTCACAGCACAATAATAATATTTTTATTACAACGCATGTTCCGTTCTTTAAGAAATGTAACAAAATAAAGAACGAAACAGAATAGTGATTAATTAGGCGGTTGGATTGTGACCATTGTTGAATTGGTTGTAGTAGTTGGAATAGTTATATTAGTTAAAATAACTGCAAAGATTAACTACTACAACTAATACAACCTTTTCAACCAATACAACCTTCCCATGAACGTGCAAGAACAAATCAAACAGTACATTACCAGCCAACCTGAATCAAAGCACAGCGACATGCAAACTTTGCACACGCATATTCTTCAAACATTGCCAGGATGCAAATTATGGTTTGAAGATGGCAAAAACAGTGAGGGTAAAGTTGTCAGCAACCCTAACATAGGATACGGATCTTACTCTATAAAATATGCTGACGGAAAAACCAAAGAGTTTTTTCAAATTGGTTTGAGTGCAAACAAAACCGGGATCTCTGTTTATATCCTTGGCATCGAAGATAAGACCTACTTAGCCCAAACGTATGGCAAAGAAATAGGCAAAGCAAGTGTGACCGGGTATTGCATCAGGTTCAATCATCTAAAAGATATAAACATTAATATACTTGAATCGGCAATACGACGTGGGGTTGAACTTACAAGTGAAATTGGTTGATTGGGTTGAATTGTTAACTAATCAACCACTTAACTCAATCAACCATTCAACCCAGTCAACTAAACCCACTCACCGACCCAATCTCCCCCCTTACCGACTTCTTCAACCTCATCGCCAGTATTCAATTGATGCGCTTTTAATACCGACATAACTTTGGGTATACTTTAAAAATTAAAGACAATGAAAACGATCATAGAACACCCAGACAGACATCACAATGGCCGTACAATATTAGGCGCAGTTATATTGGTAATCGGCTGTTTATTCCTGATCAACCAGTTTGATCTGCCATTTATTCCCGACTGGCTTTTTAGCTGGCCCATTATCCTAATAGGTTTTGGAATCTACACCGGTTCACGTCACAATTTTCAGAATAAATCATGGTTTATACTCATCCTGCTTGGTTTTGCCTTTCTGTTAGAAAATTCAGGCCTGTTCCTGAGCGATGTTATCTGGCCAACAACCCTTATCCTGCTCGGTCTGTTTGTGATATTCAGAAACAACTTCCGCCACCAGAACACTGCCACCATTGAAAACAACTAAGAACACGTCGTTCTAATCAACATAAATTATACCGAAAAAGGGGACCCGTAAGTCCCCTTTTTCCTTTTAGCATAGCGGTTACATTGGCAGCAGCGGGTCGAGTGTTGTGGTTAGCAAAACGTAAATCTTAACTTAACTACTCTACAACATACCATGGGATATTTAAATATCCTTTTTTAACGTATACGGTAACCCAGTCTCCTTTTTTTACACTGTAATACACAGACTTGGGAACGCTTTCATCTTCCGATTCCTTTCTTGGCCCCCAGGCACTTAACTTCAGATAATATGTAGTTGACTTACCTGTTGTTATAGATCGATCAAGAACCCTTGCCTTGTATTGTGTTGGTCTTGACCAATCGAATGCGCAATTCACCATACCAGTGCTGGCAATAGCGTATACGACACAAAAAAACAGGCCCACCCATAAATTAGACATCCGCGCCCTTGACGGTCGTGAAAGCAAAACAAATAGTAGCGACAACACAACGGCTAATAAAGCTGTAGGCATAATGCAATCTGCAGCGTTAAGCGCTTGATATTGGAGAATTAACCTCAAACCCAATCCGCCGGCAGCCAAATATAATGCCATGGTTAAATTAGGATGAACGCTCTTCTTTCCTGAGTCCAGCAAGGTTACAATTTGCTGATGCGTTAAAAAGTAGAACATCAAAATTAACGGATACAATAACCCCAAAATAATGGGCAAAAAATAAAAGTGCGGAAAAAGCGGGTAAAGCAACAACCAAAGGAATATAAAAAACCCACCAACATTTAGCAATCGTACGACTTTTCGCACATCTTTAATTCGTCGCTCCCGGTCTTCGAGATTTTCGCCGATTGCCGGATTATTGAAAGCTTCGGACAACTCCTCATTGTAGTCTGACAAATCAAGATCTTTGAATTTATTTACCAGGAATTCTGCTAACTGAGGACCATTTATGGTGTAATTAATGTTACCCACCACCATTCTTGATTTACTGCGATCCTTCGGTTCCAGCACAATCATTACGTCTTGTATCCTGAATCCTTTTATATCGCTAAACAGTAATTTTTTCTGTCTAAAAGCCCGGTATTCAATAATGGCATCGCTGCTTAACACTATCTTTCCGCGGTAAATTGCGAGAATGCCGCAACCAAAAAGCAGAATAGAAACGAGATTTATAGCTATCCACAGCAATACGTTACTACTACTTAATACGGCATCAACCAAAAAATATAATAGGATTACAACTATGGCAACACAGAACGCGTAACCAAATATCTTCCAACCTTTTTTGACGATAAATTCTTGTTCCATTACATTGCAATAAGGCTGCAGCAAGATAGAATTTGTATTTTAAACAATCAAACAGAAACTTTTTCACCGACATTTTAAGTCAGCTCACCGATATGTTAGCTATTATCGCCAATATTTGATAGGTTCGCCACAAGTATTACCTTAGTTTTGGTTATGTTTTTAATTTGCGACTAATAGAATGGACAACGATATAAAATTTGAAAATAATAAGCCCCGGAATAATAAGGCCCTCGCCGGCATCATTTTGCTGGTAGTGGGCCTGGTACTTTTGGTTCACCAATTGGATCTTTTCTTTTTCCCGGGCTGGTTGATAAGCTGGCCAATGGCCCTTATCGCAATTGGGATGTACCAGGGAGCTAAACACCACTTCAGGAACTCCGGCTGGCTGATAATGGTGTTGATAGGTATTATCTGGCTGTCAAATCAAGCCTTCCCACATTATGATGTTGGGCGTATCACCTGGCCGGTGTGTATCATTATCTTCGGATTATGGATGATATTAAGACGCGGGAACAGGTGGGATAAACACAGGGAAGAATGGGATAAATGGCAACAGAGCCAAGGTCAAACACCTCCTTCCACCGATCCAAATGCGCCTGCCGATGAGGCCAGTCAGGCTAACAGGTGGGACTTTTCAGGCAAATACAAAAATTCATATGGCGACGATTACCTGGATGCTGTTTCGGTATTCGGAGGCGTGAAAAAGACCATTCTGACAAAAGACTTTAAAGGCGGCGAAATCGTTAATATTTTTGGTGGTGCCGAGCTCGACCTTACACAGGCCGACATCAATGGCAGGGTAATTCTCGACATCACTCAAATATTCGGTGGCACCAAGATCGTCGTTCCGTCCAACTGGCAGGTGGTATCCGATATTGCGGCGGTATTTGCCAGTGTGGATGATAAGAGAATAAGGTCAGCCGCTGCATCGGGCAACGAAAAGATATTGGTACTAAAAGGTGTTTCCATCTTTGCAGGAATAGATATCCGTAGTTATTAATTATACCAGATTCCAGGCGCTGATGCCGGGTTTTACCTGGCATGGGCTCCAAATAAATCCGCCTTATTAGGTGTAAGAAACTAAATTTAATAAACCTTATAATAACCAGTTTTGGCAAGTTCACAGCTTTCATTTTCCAAAATACGCACCGCCTTTTTAGTGGGTGGCCTGGTGTGGGCTGCACTGCTAACTTATTTGGTACATGGCTTTGGCTTTACCTGGTTCATTGGCCTGCTGGATGGCGTTATCAGTTCGGTGTTGTTGGGCGCTGCGTGCTGGCTGATCAACAATAATCTCCGTTATTTTCAACCCGGCAAAGGAAGTTACATCAATATACTAATATGGTGCGCCGCTCTTGCTGCTGCATGTGCTTTTGGTAGTCGTTGGATATTACCTTATCTAACCAACAATTCGGTTTACGCCAACTTTGTGGTGCAATCGGTTACCATACGTCTATTCACCGACTTTCTGGCAATAGGCTGGATGGCGATGATCAGTATGATCTATTATTCTCAGCTCGATCAGAAAGAAAACGAGAAAAGAAAAGCCGAGGCCGAAAAGCTTGCCCGCGATGCGGAGTTGTACAATCTCCGTCAGCAATTGCAGCCGCATTTTTTGTTCAATAGTTTAAACTCTATCAATGCACTGATAGGTTTTAAACCCGATCAGGCCAGAATGATGATCCACCAGCTTTCAGACTTCCTGCGCGGAACTTTGAAAAAAGACGATCAGCAAAATGTGACTTTGACCGAGGAATTGGCACATCTTCAACTCTACCTGGACATAGAAAAGGTTCGTTTTGGACACCGCCTGATGACCGAGATAAGCTGCGATAACAAATGCCAGGAATGCATACTCCCTCCCATGATATTGCAGCCGATTGTAGAAAATGCGATAAAATTTGGTTTGTACGATACAACCGAAAGTGTGACCGTAAGCATCCGTGCCGAATGGGATGATAACTACCTGATCATCATGATCCAAAACCCCTACGACCCGAATACGGCACGGCCAAGAAAAGGTACCGGATTTGGACTGAGTGGCGTGCAAAGAAGGCTTGATTTGTTGTATGCCCGCACTGACCTTGTTGAAACTCACGCAAATGATAATATCTTTACAACAATTATTAAAATTCCACAAGTATGAAGCGAGTATTACTAATAGATGATGAACCTTTGGCACGCATGGTTGTACTCGAATATTTGCAGGATTTTAAGGATAGGATTGAAGTTTTAGGCGAATGTAACGACGGTTTTGAAGGTCTGAAAGCCATTCAGCAACACCAACCTGACCTGATATTTTTGGATGTACAGATGCCAAAGATCAACGGCTTTGAAATGCTGGAGTTGGTTGAAAATCCGCCTGCTGTGATATTCACTACTGCGTTTGATGAGTATGCCATAAAAGCATTTGAAACGCATGCAGTAGATTACCTGCTGAAACCGTTCAGCAAAGACCGTTTTAATAAAGCAGTTGAAAAGTTCCTGGCACAAAAACCTGTTGAACAGCCTGCCAAACAAACAGAAAGCCTGCTCGAAGCCGCCGCACAATCCCCTGCCCAGCATGAGCGCATTGTAGTGAAGACCGGCACTAAGGTAAAGATCATCCCCGTAGCCGATGTAGAATACCTGGAAGCTGATGACGATTATGTAAGCGTTCATACTAAAGAAGGTTCATTCCTGAAGAATAAAACGATGAGCTTCTTTGAGCAAACGCTCGATGCAGATCAGTTTGTACGTGTACACCGTTCCTACATCATCAAAATACAGGACATTACCCGCATAGACCCTTACGAAAAGGACGCGCACATCGCGATCCTCAAATCGGGCGCTAAAATACCGGTGAGTAAAACGGGGTATGCGAAGTTGAAGCAGGTTTTGGGAATTTAATCTCAATATGGTGTTTCATTCCCCACTGTTACACAATAACGAACGAAACAAATACTCTCAAATAGAAGTTTCGAAATCTACCCCGTAGAGACGCGATGCATCGCGTCTCTACAACACAAGATGTGTTGTAGACAGAATGAAATAAGAATTCTTTCTATTAAACTGTTTAATTAATTTTGCTTGTCAGCCTCTATGCTGGAACACAAACTAAACTTATCATGATATCTAAAATATGTTCATCGTTACTTCTTCTAAGCATTTTTGCCTGCAACCGCATCCCTGCACAATCTCACTTACAAACAGATACTGCCTCTAAAAACTATGACAACATCCTAACTGAACGGGAGCATCAAGCTTCCGTGAAAACAACAGATAATCTTGGTGCCCTCGTTGCACAAATAAATTTTAAAGTTAAGACCGATAATTTAGCTGATTTTCAGGAAGGTTTTATTCCATGGGTTGAACTGGAACATCCCGATAAAGACCTAGAGCAATTGATCGATAAAAACGAAGTTGTAATAAATAACAACAAGGTTACACTGATCATTGACTACCCTTTAACAAAAGAGTGCAGATTTGAATTGGCATCGAGCAATGGATTCACCCGGGCACAGCTTGTTAAACAGATCAGTGAAAAGTATCACCAAATTTATCAAGAGGAGGAGACCAGCGCCATGACTAAAACAATCCCTGCTGATAAAAGGACGACTCTTTATAACCGAAATCAAACTGATGGAAAGTATGGCATTTGGGGGCACGATCTGGCCGATTTAGCTTTAGATCATATCTTGGTTTATAAATCACCAAATGGCGATATTCTTTTGAGTCTTGATATTGATTCCTAAATAGTTTAAGAAATTCTCATAACGCACCCCGTAGAGACGTGAGGCATCGCGTGCCTACTACCTTCAAATCAACAACACCTTCCATGCCTCTTCTACCCTACCCTCATCCAGCAATTGTTTAGCTTTAAGGTGCAATTGCAACTCGCGTGTCTGATTATCCCCTATAGTAGCATCGAGTATTTCTTTTATTTCGGGTGATTGGCTGTAGCTATCAATATCTTCATCTGTTGGCAGCACTTCCACGTTACCTAACTGACCGAGGTTATTCCCAGTCAAAACTTTTGAATTGCGGATGGCGAAGGGAATATTATCTACCCCAATGCCTATTGTACGTACGGGCTTGGCTACTTTAAACAAGTTATCTTTGGAAACGCGGCAATACCAGTCGCCGCCCAGGCGTGCCACCAGTTCCAATTTTTGCTGATCGATCTTACCATTGTCATCCAGTATCTTTTCATCAATATGGATCAGCTTTATTTCAGCAATTACCAGGTTACCCGCACCCGGACCATCACCTAATGCTTTCACTTCTTTCACTATGCACTCCAATTGCACCGGCGATTCAGCAACGCGGGGTGGTTTTACAGTTAAGGATGGTACAGGCGTAAATCCAGATTTAATAAACTCGTTCACTCCCTTCGGATACTCTACGCTGGCCAGCGAGGTTTGCTGCACCATGTCATAGGTCACAATATTGATCACACACTCGGGCACTTCCGTTATATTCTGAAGCGTGTGTTTGGTGGTATTATCTCTCACCCTCCGCGATGGCGAAAACACGCAGGTTGGCGGATTAGTACTAAACAAATTGAAAAAGCTGAACGGGCTCAAATTGACATTCCCCCGGCTATCAACAGTAGAAGCAAAACAAATAGGCCGCGGGGCGATAGCATATTGCAAATAATTGTGAAGATCGGGTATGGTGAGTTCTTTGATATCGAGTGTCAGCATTCTAGGCGTTATAAAGTTGTAAAGTTAGTTGAATAAGTTGATTAAGTTAATTCAACCAGGCGAAACCTAATCAACTACTTAACCATTCAAAATCAACCAACCTATATTAAGCCCGTGTAAACAAACTTTGTCCGGGCGATGTTAAATAGAATAAATCTTACCCGTGAAAAATATTCTGTTTACTTTATTATCTTTAATTACACTTGAAGCAAGTGCACAAGTAACCGATACCGGCAAAAAAACCAAAGGCGATACCATAAAAAATGATATCACGTCCACGCCGGATACGGTTAAGCACTTGCATAGCAAGGGGTGGACGTGGATTCCGCCCGCTGCCTTAGTTGGTTACGGCTTTTCGTCGTTTGTTATCAAACCTGTCCGCAATGTCGATTATTATTTCAAAATGCGTGTTGCACGCAGCGATCCAAATTATAACTCAAAAATAGCCGACTATCTTCAAATCGCACCGGCGGTGATGGTTTATGGTTTAAACCTTGTGGGAATAGAGGGGAAAAACCGATTCGTAGACCGTACCGCTTTGCTTGTACTATCAGGCGGAATATTAACCGGCGCTGATGGCTTAAAGTTCATTATGCACCGGCAACGACCCTATGGCAATGATAAACTTTCCTTTCCTTCGGGACATACCGGTGCTGCTTTCCTTACCGCTGAATTTTTGGCTCAGGAATACTCCGGAAAGTCAATCTGGTATGGCGTGGTGGGTTATAGCTTTGCTACTGCAACCGGTATCCTCAGGGTGTATGGCCGCGATCATTGGTTTAGTGATTGTGTGGCAGGTGCTGGTTTTGGTATACTTTCTACCAAGGCAGCCTATTTTGTATACCCTTATATCCGTAATGCGTTAACCCATAAGGGCAAACATGGCAGGAGTGCAATGATCATGCCCGGGTATTATAATGGCACACCGGGTTTGTCCTTTGCGATGCAGTTGTAAATTAAAAAGCCTTTAACTCGTTATCAAATTAAAGGCTTTCCCTGTTATCTCGGCGGCGCCGCAGGTGGTGGTGGCGGAGGCGGTGGCTTGGCCACGTCGTGCTTTTCGGCGCAGCTGCATATTGTGCCGACCATAGCGGCAAGCAATACAATACCCATTATTTTCTTTTTCATAACGGTAAGATGTTTAAAGGTATAATACCGCCAGCAAAAGAATTGTTTTCCAATTTCTTGATTTACAGAGTTGTCTAGTCAAGAAGTTAGATATAAAATCCTACGATGGGATGATCACCCTTGGTGTTGGCTTAGCCGGCGTAGGATCACAATAGCATTTCCTGGAGCAACTTGTGCATATGGTTCCTGTTATCACCGAAATTAACACCAGACCTATTATTTTCTTTTTCATGGCATTTGATTGATTTATTGAGTTGACTAAGTTGATAGGCTAGATTAAGTTGAAGAACTGCAAAACTCAGTCAACCACTTAACTCAATCAACACAATCAACTATTCCCCATTGAGTTTCTGCAAATGCCGCTTCTCAGGTGGCAAGGCCATAAACTTCTTATAAGAATCATTAATATAGACTGCTAGTGACTCGCTGTTATTGCTTGTGATAAAAGCATAGCTGGGACGATATAACTGCATAAAATCTTCCAGATCCTGGCCTTTCAAAGGCACAATGCTTCCTACATATACCCGGTTAAACACTTGATCGACCTTACGTTCCTGTTCTTCACGCTCAAAATAGCGCTTTAAACGGCGGGCATCACGCGCTTCTTTTCCAAACCAGGTCGACGGCGATAGAGGGTATAATTTACTTTTTTCGTATACATCGGGGTATTCCTTATGAGGGTCGAATGCAAGGCGCTGGGCAGTAATATTTACTTCGCGCAGTGAAATAGTTTTTGTTTTTAATTCGATATGTTTCTGCGTCAGATCGATCACGTACAGGGTGTCCGGAACATAGCTTGGTGATGAAAAGATCAGCGTGTGACCGGTTTCTGATTTGATCTCGAATCTGCCGGATTTATCTGTCAGGGTGATCTGCTTATTCGTCACATCCCTTACAAAAACATCAGATAGTTTTGCACCGGTGCTGGCATCAACCACATTGCCCCTGACGTAAATTTGGGCATGGAGAGTGGTTGAAAACAATAATGCAATAGTGAGAAGGTAGAGTATTCGTTTCATGGCAGATCAATTAGTTCTGTAAGTATAACTTAAAAACCCATCATTTAAACTAATGGTTTGGGATTTAACATTTAATTTAACACTTTGCTGAGACAAAACATAAAAACCCGGTAAAAAACCGGGTTTTTATGTTTTGAGTTGATTGGTTGATTGAGTTAAGTGGTTGAATGGTTTTTACTAACCACTTAACCATTCAACTTAATCAACTATTTTTTTGTCCAAACATTATTATCAGGATTATAATCCGGCAGTACTTTATCAGGATCATAAGTAACTGATTGAATTTCTTCTGTTGATGGATATTTAAATGTCCAGGTGCTGTTGCGCTCCCAGATTTCAACCGGCAGCTTCACACGGTCAGTTTTACCGCTAACGGTTTTGATTTCCAGGGTCACCGGCATGGCCATTTTCTCCAGGTTATCAATAGTGATCAGTGCGCCTTTAGACGGATCATTGTCTAAATATTTCACATCGCGAACAGCAACATCTAAACGCCAGTTGTTCAGGAACCAGCCTCTCCAGAACCATTGCAGTTTCTCGCCCGAAGCATTTTCCATAGTGCGGAAGAAATCATCTGGCGTCGGGTGTTTAAATGCCCAGCGTGCTATGTAAGTGCGAAAGGCAAAATCGAACCGCTCAGGGCCTAATATCTGCTCGCGCAACATAGTCAATCCCATTCCCGGTTTGAAGTAAAGCAGGGTACCTGTATTTCTTTCCTTCAGGTTAGCCGGCTGACTCAGTACTGGCTCTAACACCGGATTGGTTACTGCTGCACCAGCCTTTTCAACGTCCATTGGCTTACGTGCATACTCGCCATTATTAAAGTCGGTAGTAGACAATGTATTGATAAAGGTATTAAAACCCTCATCCATCCAGCCGTATAAACGCTCGTTTGAGCCAACGATCATTGGGAACCAGGTGTGGCCAAACTCGTGGTCGTTAACACCCCACAGGCCAGCCTTTTTTGCTTTGTACCCGCAGAAAACGATGCCCGGATATTCCATACCACCAACTATGCCGGCAACAGCAGTAGCAGCTGGGTAAGGATACTCAAACCATTGTTTTGAATTATATTCAATAGATTTTTTTACATATTCAGTGGAGCGTCCCCATGCATCGTTGCCATCGCTTTCAACAGGGTAAGCCGAAATGGCGGTAGACTTTTTACCACTAGGCAAGTCCATTTTGGCGGCATCGACAATAAATGCAGCTGACGAAGCCCACGATGCGTCACGCGCATTCCTGATTTTAAAATGCCAGGTTAATTCTTTCTTTCCACTAGCTAGCGGACGTGACGAAGCCTCGGTAACTTCACTTGCGGAGCGGATAATCACCGTCTTTTCGCTTTTTTCAGCCTGTGCCCAGCGTTTTAATTGCTCAGGCGTATAAACTTCCTGTGGATTCATTAATTCACCAGATGCTACTACGATATGATTTGCGGGCGCGGTAATGGACAGATCGAAATCACCGTATTCCAGGTAAAATTCACCCGGACCAGTATATGGAATAGTGTTCCAGCCTTCTACATCATCATACACGCACATACGCGGGTACCATTGTGCAATAGTGAATATCTTACCATTCTTGGTCTCTTGTATGCCCATACGGTCTGAACCGTAATCAGGAGAGATGAATGAGAATTGAATCTTCAATTTTACTTGTCCGCCATTAGGGTTCACATCCTTCGGCATGAACAGCTGCATACGTGTATCGGATATCAAAAACTTAATGTCTGTTTCAACGCCTTTTTCACCAACCAATTTAACAGATTTGATCTTAAAGCCTGCATCAAACACCTGGCCACGGCCCCAGTTACGGCTATTCAATTTTGGTGGATTGCCTGCCAAAGGAACAATGGCTGTGCCCCTTGAATCTTGCTTGAAAAGATTTTGCTCAAGGTTCATCCATAAAAAGCCAAGCTTTTGAGGACTGTTGTTGGTATAAGTCAATATTTCCGAACCAGTGATCTCGTTGGTCTGATCATTCAGCCTTGCTGACAATTGATAATCAGCACGGTTTTGCCAGTATTTCGCACCCGGTACGCCATCAGCAGCACGAAACTCGTTGCCATTTTTTGTAAAAAACGGAGGGCCGAAAGCTTCATGATAATCATACTTGGTGTTGGGGGCAACGGGAGGTGGATTGTCTTGCTGTGCACTCACTGCACTTGCAATAGTTAAAAAAGCCAATGTAAGATTGGCCATCAATTTAAATTTCATCTCAATTAGTTAATTATTGGGGTGCAAAATAGTATAAATTAAGCAATTGCACGAAGCGTAAATTAATTGTTACAAAATGATTATTTACAAATTTTTCCCCAAAAACTAACGAATTAGTCATTTTTTTAAAATACAGTTTCCTGAAATAATAGCTTATCAAAACCTTATCCCTACCTTGCGGTAGCAAAAGCCCCTAAACCTTATCACTTTTTTCCAAGCCAATAGATTACCCGTATTTTAGTTTTAATAAGACCTGATAATGAGAAGAATACTGATCATTTCTTTGGTGGTATCTGTATGTTGCCTGAGCAATTTATTAGTTTATGGCCAATCAGCCAACGATATCCCTAAGCCTATCGCCGGCAAACCAAAACCAATCCGTAGCACCGAAAAAGCTTATTTGCATTTTGATAAACCTTATTATGCGGCCGGTGATACCATTTACTTTAAAGCTTATGTCACGTTGGGTGAAAAGCACCAGCTTTCGAACCTCAGCGGCGTATTACATATCGACTTGATCAATACCGCAAATAAGATTGACCAATCTGTTAAATTGCCATTAGCAAACGGACTTGCCTGGGGTGATCTTACACTGCCGGATACTTTACCCGCCGGAAATTACCGCATCAGGGCCTATACCCGATGGATGCTAAATGAGGATGATTACTTTGGGCAGGTAATACCGGTAGGATCTATACATCAATTAGGAATACCAGAAAACAGTGTTGCAAAAAGTGTTAATGCTAAGCCCGACATACAATTCCTTTCCGAAGGCGGTAGTATGGCGGTTGGCGTCCGGTCAAAAATAGCATTTAAGGCTACCGATGGAAATGGCCTGGGAATGAATGTAAAAGGTATAATTATCGACAATACAGGAAAAGTGGCCGGCGAGTTTACCTCTGCTCATTTGGGCATGGGGTACTTTGAGCTGAAACCGGAAGAGGGAAGAACCTATAAAGCCCATATGTCATTGGCCGACGGGTCGAAAACCAGTGTTGATCTTCCCTTACCTAAATCCAAAGGCATTGTTTTAACAGTAAATAATGATTCCATCGCTAATGCAGCAGTAAAAGTTGAAGCCAATGCCGCTTACTACAATGAAAATAAA
>Ga0207706_10001110_pt1 | contig 27396 bp, 24 predicted proteins | sample KBSC53metaG_FD_184318 | JGI IMG/M metagenome (GOLD analysis project Ga0207706, IMG submission 184318) | Corn rhizosphere microbial communities from Kellogg Biological Station, Michigan, USA - KBS C5-3 metaG (SPAdes) (version 2) | ecosystem: Host-associated > Plants > Roots > Rhizosphere > Soil ... | reverse complement strand
CTAAATTCAGATCGGCGAGCTATCATACGCGTCGAATACTTCGGGCTCATGCTCTTCACGAAAACCGGGATGGTTTTGCAACAGGCGCGCACAACGGTTCCATCGAAGAATCGCATCGTCGTTGCCCGGAGGACGAATGCTTTCGGCCTCCGCGAAGCACCGCATTGCCTCCTCGAAGAGCGGACTGAGTGCAAGTGGAGGGCGTCCCGCATGCATTTGTGCCTTAGCTCGCCTTTCATGCAGCAGACCTGTGTAATAGAGGCGCTCGTAGCGCTCGGTGAGTCTTAGGAAAAGGTGTTCCACTTCCCCATAACGATCTGATGCATCACCGCAGAACTGATCGGTAATGGTGAGACCAAGCAGACGGAGCGCCAGCTGGTGCTCGGGCTCGACTGCGAGGACGTCCCGGCAGATCGATTCCGCTTCTTCCGGTTCGTTCAGTGAACGGTAGAGCTCCGCTTTGGAGATGGCTTCCGGGATGCCGGCGTTTGAGATGGTCTTCAACTTGAGTTCCATCGGACCTCCTTTACCACGTGCTTAATCTTGTTTGGCGCCACGAATCTTGCGAACCAGCATGAGGACAGGGTCATAAAATTGATCTACGACGCGTTCCTTCAGCGGAATGATCGCATTGTCTGTAATGTGGATCTCCTCAGGGCACACTTCGGTGCAGCACTTGGTAATGTTGCACAGACCAATCCCGAGCTCATCCTTCAACATTCGGGCGCGAGACTTCGTGTCGATAGGATGCATTTCGAGTGCCGCCACCCGCACGAAAAACCTTGGCCCCCCGAACTGCTCCATCTTGTCATGTTCACGGAGAACGTGGCACACATTCTGGCACAAGAAACATTCAATGCACTTGCGAAACTCCTGTACCCGGTCCACGTCCTCCTGGTACATCTTCCACTTCGAACCCTGGCGGCCCTCAAACGGTGGGATTTTCTTGTTCACCTGGTAGTTCCAGGAAACATCAGTAACCAGGTCCTTGATCACAGGAAACGCCTTCATCGGCTGAACCGTGATGGGCTTGGTCGTGGGCAGGGAATCTATGCGGGTTTTGCAAGTGAGACGAGGCCGGCCGTTCACCTCTGCAGAGCACGAGCCGCACTTTCCGGCTTTGCAATTCCAGCGTACGGCTAGATCGGGTGCCTGGTGCGCCTGAATGTGATGTAGGGCATCCAACACCACCATTCCCGGGGCAATCGGGACACGATACAAGGCCGGTTGCCCACCTTCGCGGTTTCCCCGGAACACCTGAAAGATTGCATCCGCCATTGGCGACCCTCCCGCTATTTTCGCTTCGATCCGGAACTGCGCAGACCGTGGGATGCCGACGCACTAAACTTACTTCTCATCCGCAAGAAGTTGACTCAAGTCGCCCGGCATCTCCGGCACCAAAGTTTGGTAAAGCGCCATTGCCTCTCCTTCGCGGACGATCACATTATTTTTCGTTCCCCAGTCTGCGTCGAGGTGAGGATGATCAATACGGCTGTGAGCCCCTCGGCTCTCCTGACGAGCAAGTGCGCTCCTAGTGACTGCCTCGGAAACGGTCAGCATCGCTTTAAGATCATGGGCCAGGTGCCAGCCGGGGTTGAATAAGCGGGAGCCTTCGACGCTCAGATCTCCAACGCGCTCCTTCAGTTTCTCGAGCTCTTCCAACGCACCAATAAGATCCTCCTTGGTACGAAAGATTCCCACCAGGTTCTGCATGATTTCCTGCAAATCACGGTGAATCGTATAGGGATTCTCACCACCCGCACGCTCGAACGGAGCCAGCAGCTCCCGCGTTGCGTCTTCAACCTGGCCGGAATTAGTGGGCATAACTTGAATGGCCTTCGCATGCTCGGCGGCCGCCAAACCTGCGCGACGCCCGAAAACTAGCAAGTCTGAAAGAGAATTCCCGCCCAACCGGTTGGCGCCATGGAGTCCGGCAGCGGCCTCTCCTGCTGCAAAAAGTCCGGGAACGGACGATTTTGCAGTTTCCGCATCGACTCGAATCCCTCCCATCATGTAGTGGCACGTCGGTCCAACCTCCATTGGCCCGCTTGTAATGTCCACATCTGCGAGCTCCTTGAACTGGTGATACATGCTGGGCAGCTTTTTCTTCACATAGTCGGCAGGTTTCTGCGAGATGTCGAGATATGCGCCGCCGTGTTCAGTGCCACGGCCTTCCCGCACTTCCGTGTAGATCGCGCGTGCGACCACGTCGCGGGTAGAAAGCTCCATCTTTTTGGGATCGTATTTCTCCATGAAACGCTGGCCCAAATTGTTGCGGAGAACACCTCCCTCGCCGCGGACTGCCTCAGTGACCAGAATCCCCTGCACTCCAGGAGGCCAAACCATGCCGGTGGGATGAAACTGCACAAACTCCATATCCATCAGTTCGGCTCCGGCGTCGTAGGCAAGTGCCATTCCGTCGCCGGTGTACTCCCACGAATTCGAGGTGATTTTCCATGCCTTGCCGATACCACCTGTGGCCAGAACAATCGCCTTGGCTCGAAAGACCACAAATCGGCCCTGTTCGCGCCAGTAACCGAATGCCCCGGCGACTCGGTCGCCATCTTTCAGCAAGCGAGTGATAGTGCATTCCATGTAGACGTCTATCCCCAATTGCACGCCGCGGTCTTGCAGGGTGCGGATCATTTCCAAGCCAGTCCGGTCGCCCACATGACACAGGCGGCGAAAGGTGTGACCGCCGAAAGCTCTCTGCAGGATCTCTCCGCCCTGAGTGCGGTCAAAAAGCGCGCCCCATTGTTCAAGCTCTCGTACGCGATCGGGGGCTTCCTGAGCATGAATTTGAGCCATGCGCCAGTTGTTAAGCAACTTGCCGCCGCGCATGGTGTCGCGAAAATGTGTGCGCCAGTTGTCGGCCGCGTCCACATTAGCCATCGCGGCAGCGATTCCACCCTCCGCCATGACGGTATGGGCTTTTCCGAGGAGCGATTTGCATACCACTCCCACCTTCGCACCTTGCGCCAGAGCGCCCAGGGCCGCTCGCAGCCCCGCGCCACCGGCGCCGATTATCAACACATCGTGGTCGTGGGTTTCGTAATCTGTAGTCACAATAGTCTCAGGTCTGTCACCGCGCCGCTGGCCACCAACCGAATGTAAAGGTCCGTAAGGCCCACCACAATCAGACTGATCCAGGCATACAGCATATGACGCTCGTTCAAAATGCTTAACCAGCGCCAGGTCGTGTATCGCGGACCGGCGAAGCTTACGCATGAAAAGCAGTCGAGCTTCCCTCCCAAAAGATGCCGGAGCGAGTGGCACGACAACGCATAAACCGTAAGCAGAATCACATTCAAGAGCAGAACCACTGTGCCAATTCCTACTCCCATGTGTCCGTCAAAAAAGAAAGCGTGAAACGCGTCGCACCAAAGGAAAACGAGGAAGATGAAGCCCACATAAAGGAAGAAGCGATGCAAATTTTGAAGAACAAAGGGAAACGCAGTCTCTCCTCTGTAGCTGCGTTTTCGGCCTTCACTTACGGCACAGGCAGGCGGATCGAGAAAGAAAGCACGGTAGTAAGCTTTCCGGTAGTAGTAGCACGTGACGCGAAAGCCCAAAGGCCAAATCAGAATCAGCAGTGCCGGAGAGAATGGCCACCACCGATGGTGAGGGTCAATCAGAGGAGAATAAAAGGGAGAAAGATACGGCCCCCACTCGTAATACGTCCCTTCGAAGGCACGCAGAGTCGCATAAATTCCGAATGCGCCGAGCAGAACAATAGGTGGGAATAACTCAAGCCACCATGCATCCCGCCGCATCGTTCTGCCGAAATGGCGTTGTCCATCTGTGCTCGAACCAGCTGACATAGGGTGCCCCCTAGTGCATAGAGCACCAAAAATAGCTTTTCGGGGAGGAAATGTCCAAGGAACAGTTCCATGCTGCCAAAAGTCTGCCGCTGGCAGTAGCAATTGGCCGCTTTCCGCAAGAGGTCACCCGGATCGCATGCAATCGTCTTGACAGATGCCCAGCGCTGGGCATAATGTCATTCCCGAAATCGGCCCTCCCTTACAAGCAAAGCCTAACGGGTCCCGCAGTGAGGTGTCTCATGAGGACGCTTTTTCGCCCGCTCTGGTTCGATGACCAGGGTCAGGACATTGCAGAATACGCAGTCATGTTGGCTGTCATTCTTGTTCCAGTTGTTGGAACCATACGTCTTATCGGATCCAACACGAACAATGTGTTCTCCCAGGTGGGAAGCAGTCTGGACAACTGATGAGCTTAAGCGGTCCATGTCCTCAGTTGTCCTTTTGGAACCTAGGTGCTGTTCGCACCATTATTCCCTCAGGAAACTGAACTATTTCGTGGTGCTCACCATCATATCGACGAATGGACAAGAGAGACTTGAGAACGCTCGAATCATGGCAACGTGCACTCGACCACGCTCTCCGGGAAACTGACGGAAAGCGCACTTTTGCCACGGAGCTTCAGGGTATCTATCTTGAAGGTCTTCTGGAAGCAATCACTCGGGCAATCGCAAGAATCAGGCGAGACGAGCAAGCGGCTTAGTCGTGTAGTTGGTGAAATCGCCTGATTACGACAGTTAGAGTCATCATTCAGCTTGAACGTACTCTTGAAAGTGCTTCTACCAAAGCGTTGACATCACTTGCATCGTTGTAAGGGGCGAGCGAGATCCGAATGCGTCCGCCACGTGTACCGCAAACAATATTGTGACTACGAAGTCTTTCCACAATTGCTTGCGCGCTTTCGCGAGGCCGGCCCAGTGAAATGATGTGTGGAGACCCAGCAGGATCTCCAACACTACGAAACGGCTGCCAACCATACTGGCTGACGTCGTTAACTAACGTTGCTGCCAAGCTCCGTGCATGTGCCTCGATTCGAGCGTCCCCCAAGGCCAACAACTGCTCAACCGCTACCACCAGACCAGCCATAGAGGCATACGACATTGTTGATTGCGTGTAGCGCCGCGCATCACTAGCGAGCGACACAGAGGTTGCATCAAAACAAAATGGGGCCGACGCACCCATCCAACCCGGTAAAGGGGGCATTTGCTCGAGCAAGAGTGGCGACATAATCGCTAGTGCGACGCCTCCATGTCCACCAAGCCATTTGTAGCCGCTCACAACGACGGCATCAGCATCCCATGCCGCTGCGTCCACTCGCATTGCACCTGCCGCTTGCGTAGCGTCTACAATCAAATGTGCACCAACCTTAACAGTGCTTTCGCGCAGGCGAGGAATATCCACTACTGTACCCGTAGCGTATTGCACACTGCTCACCGCAACCACAGAAGTGCTCTCGTCAATTGCCTCAATGAGTGTGTCGGTCAAATCGCACGTAGGCTGGTCATCAACAAAGCGCACCGTATGGTCTTTTAGGGCACTCAGACGAAGCCACGGCCGAGTTACCGCGGGAAAGTCCGATGAAACGGCTAGAATTGTGCTCTTTGGTCTTGGCTGAAGCAACATCGGAAGTTGCCCCAATATCTCACTGGCACTCGCGACGATCGCGACTTGCTCGGAATCGCAATGAAGCAAACGCGATGCGCGATCGCGGAGCGTTGCGGAGTATGCTACCTCATCCCTGTCGGACATGTAGAGATTGCCATGTCTGGCGACAGTGTCTATGAAAGTATGCATTGCGGTTACTGCTGGTTGACCGATCAATCCCAAGGATGCCTGATTCAAGTACACACTTTGACGGAGGCTGGGATAATCCGATCGATCAAAAGGAGAGGAAATCATTGCAGAGGACGACCTGCCTGTACGCGAGTAGATCCTAAACTGCGCTGCTTCAATTGGAAATGGAGCAAATTTTCAGGATCTAATGGTGCAACCGTCTGTCAGGCCGCCAGCCAAGCTCGGCTGCCACTTTCCCGGTAGTTGGTGAAATCGCCTGTTTTCGTCAATCGTCAGGATCTCAGACGTCTTGTGCGGGGTCTGAATAGATATGCGGCAGCGGTTGGCTGTGGTGGGCGCGGTTCTGCTTTTGGTCGGGGGTATGTATTTGCTTGCGAACAGCAGCCTTTGCACTTTCAAGCGGTTGCAATGTCGCACCGCATCGTTAAGCGGACTCGAATGATGCTCCAAGGACATATCGCTCGAATTAAAGGCTCGATAGAGTTGCTGGTCGTTGTGTCTGAGGATGTCAGGCCGTCCTGCTTATTGGTTGTGCGCGGGCACCCGATTCTCACATCTACTGCAATTGCCAGAGTGAGGAAATGGCAATTTCGCCCGTTTAGTAAGAACTGCAAGCTGGGGACACATTCAGGAACACTGGTACTGGACGCGAAAGATTTTGTCCGCCCTGACTAGCGGAGCGAGTGGAGACGATGATTGGTGAAACATCGTGTCCGGGCGAAGTAGTTCGGTGAAATGGCGATACTACGCCAACTACGGGACCATCTCACACTGCCGCAAGAATTTGATATCTCCGCTCTTCCTGTTTCAGGACAGCAACCTCCGTAACCTATCGGCCACGACTCCGGCAAGCGCACAATTCACTGCACAACAACTGCTTTGAACACCCATGCTCACCGGGCAGCTTCGATGATTACAATCGTGTTGGTCGGAGTGGCTATCTTTCTCGCAGTGTTTGCGATCACGGTGAAAACTCGCACCGTTAAACCCCAAAAACCAGCAAAATGGGAGAAGGCACAGATTGTCAAGCAGCTCCTGGCACTATCTGAACGTGAAGACATGATGAACGGGATTTCACACCAACGATCAGTCTCGCAAAGCCCGACACCTCGCCGTCGCGCGGCAGCACCGAGCACGTCTCCGTCTGGTACGGTACGATAAGCGTCACACTAACGAAATGTACGAGACTGGCCTGGCCCTACGAAACAATTCTTCGAACCAGAGCCGCTATTGTTTGAGGGTCATGCTCACCCGACATTCTGTCCAGGGTGTAAGAGCGTTCGAACGAGTTGGGTCCGAAAATCTTCATTTCCCATCCGTCGCTTTCCTGTGAGCCGACGATCAGCACTCGCCAATCCCCCCTGCGGCCGGAAAGCACATGCTCGATAATGGCGACCACGTCCCGCTGTAGATCTAGATTGCCAATGTTGTGCATTTCGACGACTACCGGCATAGGCAAAGTGTACGATCTTCCCGTGCCCAAAGGTCAATGAGTGGAATGGCGATTTATCACTAACTCAGGAAACGAAGCAATTTTACGAACTCACCTCGCCATCCGCGCTCGCGATTACCAGCACATAACCGTCAGGATCGCGGAGCCAAATTTCTCTGTGTTGGGGTGCCGGGTTAACCTGAGCCTCAAGAATTATTTCCGCCCGTAATTCTCGTGCTCGGTCAACTGTCGAGTCAAAGTCGGTAACCTGGAACCACAGCAATACCCCATGCCCAGGAGGCGCGGCGTTCGCGTTAACCAGGTTTGGATGATGCTCTTCGTCCCAAGCGTGGAGTTGAAGAATCAAGCGACCCGACGAAAATACCCGATCATAGAGATCACGGTGCCTGTGATCCGGCAGCGAGTTTGCCGCAAACAATGTCCCGTACCAACGGCTACTCGCTCTAACGTCGCGTACAGCAATCAGAGGTTGAGCTTCCACGGACACAGCCATGCGTAATAGCATAACTGTTGTTAACAGGCGATTTCACCAACTACTCGAAAAGAGCAGCCGGTCGGCAGTTGTTGGTGAAATTGCGATATTACGCAGCTCAAAATCGCAGCGTTGTGAAGAATCGCTATGGCTCGTAAGTAACCTGCTCGTAATCAGCCCGACGTGCCATTCCCAAACGTACTCAAAGGGTCTGAAACTAGCGGGAGTACGTAGGAGGCTCCCTTGCGGTATGCGAAGAGCCGAGTCGAAGACCTTCAGCGGACAAGCAGCCTCGTAATCGGCACTTGCTGGCTTGCACTGTTCATTGGGCTATTCATCTACGTGTTACTTCAGGACGGGAGACTCTTCCAGAGTTTAACGCGCTGATTAGACCGAAACGTAGTTGGCTGATTCATGAGGGACCTAGGACGAGACCTGAAGCAACGAACGGATGGTTATATCCGGTGGCTGGGGATTTTGGGATTGGCCGGCTTTTCGGTGGGTGTTGGGAAGGCCTTCAACTGGAAAATTGGCGTATTCGTGTTCATTCTCCTGGTGACAATCTTCGAGGTCGGCTATCGTCTAGTTGCTGAATCAAAATGGCCCGCCCCTAGAGCCAAGAAGAAAACCCGTCCATAGCCTCGACACCACGTTTACACCAACTTGCACCGTTTGTCGCTGAGGCCGAAACTCCGAGTCTTACCGGGCTGTCGCTGAAAGGAAATCAAGCGCTGAGAACATCAGACTGGACGTACAGAATTTCCGTGGCACTCAGTTGTACGGTGATGGAGCAACCACAATAAGGGCAGCGCACCTCATGAAGTGTTGCAGGTCCCACTTCGTAACAGACAGCAAAATTCCGGTCCCCGCACTGAGACGACAGGCAGCTTACGGTCGCGATAGCCATACCATTCACTGCACGCTCCAAGGTCTCCGATTGAGAGGTCGGGCACAACTCCAACCGGCGCCGCGCTTCCTCCGCTACTTCCTTTGATCAGGCAGCTTGAGAGCGAGTGAGGTGCAGAGAGGAGGGCGCTGACGGGTCAAACGCGCGCCAACCTCTCCGAACGCTCGCGATATATTCCTTTTCCGCGTGCGCAACCGCCGGTGCCAGAGCCTCGTGCGCGTGGATCTCAGCTGCTGCTGCATTGGCGATAGCCTGCTGATCGAGTTGCACTGCCTCGCCCTCAAGAATGCGAAGTTCGAACACGTCAGTTTTGATTACAACGATCTGCCGGAACCGGGGCTTATGCCCATGAAGCGGCTTCATACACAACACGAGATGGCGATGGACATCGGAGAACATGGCTGGAGACCGCCTAGGAATTGTTGGGGGGAGATTGACCAGAGTGTGACCCCGGAAGCTGCGCGTGTCAAGCGTTCCACGAGTTTTTTTTGAAACAGCCCTTGGCGGTGGAAAAGGGTCTGCTCGTGTTTTCTGGCATGCCGGCGGGCTGTCTCCGCGGCTCTTCAAAACATTCGTCGGCAACGCCTACCGGCGATAAGGGGGTCGGGTCGGTAGTTTGCCTAGCCGGGCAACCAAGCTGGTCCGCTCCCGCACAATGAAAGAAATTGCGGAACTAATGTTGGTGAAAACGCCTGTTTACTTCATCCCGTCCTTGCCTCCGCGTCGGCATGAGCGAGTCGACGAGAAGCAACCACAGGGATTCGTGGTGCTATCCTCTGGCACGGACGCTCTCGCTAACTCGCCTGATGTCGTCCGGGCCTGTCCCACAGCAACCACCAATCCAGTTGGCTCCGAGCCTCAACCAATTTTTGGCCATGTCCCCTAGATCCTCTGCGTGCTTCTTACCCACCCAACAGCGGTCGGCTGCGTTCCACTTCTGTCCGGAATTCGGATAGACGACAATCGGCTTTTCCGCCTCAGATCGGATCTCTTCGATGAGCGGAGCAATCAGTTCAGGCGCTGTGCAGTTAACCCCAATGGCGAGCACCAGATCTTCCTTCGCCACGACTCGCACACAGTCCCTCAGGCGCTCTCCGTGTGCCGTATGTAATCGGTCCCGGCACGTGAACGAGAACCAGGCGCACGATCCCGAGACTTGTCGTAGCGCGCTGAGAATCGCTTCCGCCTCCATCAGCGACGGAATAGTCTCGCACGCAAGAATGTCAGGGCCAGCAGCGTGCAGAATATTCAAGCGAGAACTGTGAAAGGTAAACAATTCCCGCATGCTGGCTTGGTAGTTTCCATGAAATTCGGAACCATCCCCCAGGGATGCCCCGTACGGTCCAACTGAAGCGGCAATTATGGGTAGGCGACTTCTCGGATGTTTCAGAAGGAATTTCTGACGGCTTGTTTGTGCCAAATGCACGGATTCTTGAAGCGCTTTGACCGTCTGTTTCCTGGATAAACCCGCCTTGGAAAAGCCTTCGAAGGACACTTGATAGCTGGCCGTTGTAATGCAATCAGCACCGGCCTCCAAATACTCAGAGTGAACTTGTTCGACCATGTCCGGTCGATCGAGGAGTACTCGCGCGGACCACAGGCGGCTGCTCACGTCGCAGCCCTTTTTTTCCAGTTGCGTACCGAGCCCGCCATCAAGGACAAGTGGCTCTCCGGAATGAAATTGAAAGTTGTTCACGACAAGGTCGTTTTGCCAACACCAATATAGATTCCGCAGTCCTCTCGGGCCAGACAGTACTAGGGCCTTGGGCGGGTGATAGCGACAGGTTCAATCACTGGAAAGTCGCGTAGCATTCCGGCAAGCACATTCGCGTCGTGCCGAGAAACCATCAACAAAACCGGCCGCCAAGGGAGTGTTTGTGAAGATCATTCGTATGCCAATCTTTTTCACCCTCGTTTTGGTGGGAGGCTCCATAATCTCGTGAACGTCCGACAGGTTTCCGCAGCTTCGCTCCACCGCACTTCGTGGTTGTATCGATTTCCATTCGGAAGATGAGTTCCACGGCTGATGATTGCTCGTAGAACCTGCACGAGGTGCAACTGTACTGCTCGACGCTGGCACGAATTACAGACTGAGGCGAAACGTTATACCCTTCTCGGCAGCTACGAACCACTCGGCCGCTGGAGTTAATACTCGCATGTTCGATCGGCCCCCAGACCGTCCGTTACTAATCTTCGATGGAGATTGCTCGTTTTGTCGGGTCTGGGTTGAATACTGGCAGCAGATCACAGCAGATCGAGTTCTTTATGCTCCTTATCAGGAAGTAGGTGATTGCTTTCGCGATATTCCGCGGCAGGAGTTCAAAGCTGCGGTTCAATTGGTTCAGCCCGACGGAAAATTGTTCGGTGGTGCGCACGCAGTGTTTCGTTTGCTTGCCCTGATACCTGGAAAAAGCTCCTTATTATGGCTTTATGAAAAAGCGCCGGGCTTCGCTCCCATTGCAGATGCCGCCTATGCGCTGATCGCGCGACACCGGTCCTTCGCCTACCGTGTGACTAAGCTTCTTTGGGGAGTTCCTCTCGAATCTGAGACTTTTGGTCACGCCAGTTGGATTTTCCTGCGACTTCTGGGCGTCATCTATCTAATCGCCTTTTTATCATTTGGTGTTCAGGCCGGCGGCATCATTGGTTCTAATGGCATTTCGCCGGCAGGTGACTTCCTGCGTGCAGCTCGGGAATATTTCGGAACCGCGAGGTTCTGGAGCGTACCCACACTACTCTGGTTGGACAGCGGCGATGCCATGATCCAGAGCGTGTGGCTCTGCGGAGCAGTTTGTGCCGTTCTGCTCCTGCTTGGCGCGAAGGGCCGGTATCTGCGGGTGGCACTATTCGTTCTCTATCTTTCGCTAGTGGCCGTCGGACGCGAATTCATGACGTACCAATGGGACGCGCTCCTTCTCGAAGCCGGCTTCCTCGCCATTTTCCTCGGATCTTCAACGCTCATTGTCAAACTGTTCCGCTGGTTACTGTTTCGTCTTGTATTCCTTTCCGGTGCGGTCAAGTTGTTAAGCCACGACCCCTCTTGGCACAACTTCACGGCTCTTCCTGTCCATTACGAGACGCAACCCTTGCCTACATCCGTCGCCTGGTACTTCTATCAGCTCCCTCCGTCCTTTCAGCATGTGTCAGTAGGATTCGTGTTTTTGGTAGAACTCTTCATTCCGTTTCTCATCTTCTCGCCCCGGCGCTTGCGGGTATCGGCGTCAGTTGCAATCGCGCTTCTTCAAGTTCTGATCGCCCTCACTGGGAACTATGCCTTCTTCAACTTGCTCACTTTGGCTCTGTGTCTCTTTCTACTCGATGACGGTTTTCTACGCCGCTGCTTGCCGAATGTGATCACGAGTCGAATACCCGAATCGATGCCTGAAAACAGCAGCCGCCCGTGGGTCCGCCGATCTTGCCTCATTATTTATGTGCTTGTACTTTTCATCAGTTCCTTCGAAATGGTTGGGACGTTCTCCGATGTACATTGGGCACTCGCGGATAGGGTAATCGCTGCTGCCGCACCATTCGAATTCGTCAATCCCTACGGCTTATTCGCGGTAATGACCACCACGCGTCAAGAAATTGTCATTGAAGGCTCTGACGATGGGGTGACGTGGCTGGCTTACGAATTCAAGTACAAACCAGGAGACTTAGCGCGGCGTCCGTCGTGGGTTGCGCCACATCAACCCCGGCTTGATTGGCAAATGTGGTTCGCCGCGCTCGGCGATTATCACAGCAATCCTTGGATTCTTCGTTTCATGATGCGATTGTTGGAAGGCTCTCCCGAAGTCGTACGCCTCCTGCTCAGCAATCCGTTTCCTGATCACCCGCCTCACTACTTGCGTGCCGTGCTCTATCAGTATCAGTTCACGAATTCTCCTGAGAGGCGTCAAACTGGCAACTGGTGGGTACGGCAGCCAAGAGGAGAGTACGTTCCGATAATCTCATTGCGGGCTCTCTCGAAATGAACGCGTTGAGATTTCATAACTTCCGCAGTTTGCACCCCGACCGCAGTTAGGCCAAGCCCTTGCTGAGAGCAAATGGGGTCTAGGTACTCTACCAGGGCTGACCCACTATCGCCGTGAGAAGTGGGAGATCGCCAAAGCGCGGGATGAACTTTCTTGAACTACAACTTTCTGCGTGTTCGACCGAGTGTAACCGGCTAAGACCATGGATATCATGCGGGGTTATCTAATATCAGAGAGTTGTAGCCGGAGCTTGTGCGTTGCTCGGAACAACGTGTTCTTGATCGTGCTTTCGGTGGTGTTCAGTAGGCCGGCCACGGTTAGCAGGCTGAGACCATGGTAGTGCTTGAGTTCAAATACCATCCGCTCTCGTGGGGACAGCCGCCCTAAAGCGTGACGGATGCACTCGCGCAGCTCGCTGCCCACCAAGCTGCGCTCAGGGCTGGCGCCGGAGCGCTGATCGGGTACCCGATTGAGCACTTCCTCGTGTTCGCCAACGCTAGAACCTTTCCTGATCAAGTACCGCCCCCGAGATTGCTTCTTCCGCAGATGATCCAGACACAAATTGGTTACGATCCTGTAGATCCACGTATAGAAGGAAGACTCGAAACGGAAGCGGTTCAGGTTGATGTAGGCTCGCAGGAACGCCTCCTGATAGATGTCCTGACCATCATCTTCCGAGCCGGTGAGATGAACGGCTAAACGCAGGACGGCCCGGTCATACTGGTGCACCAGCTCTTCAAAGGCTGCGGTGTTGCCTCGCTGCGCCTCGCGAACCAGGGCGGCATCGTCCGCGTGTGTCGAACGGCTCGGTTCGGTCCTCCGGCTCGAAGGACCAAACCCAATACCATTCAAATAACCCGTTAGTTTAATTTTGGTTGACTCTGGCACGATCATGTCCCGTTGATCCGTTCCCCAGCCAATGAACCACGATGACAGCCATGTCGTCCTCGCGCGGCTGACTTCCTGCAAAATCCTCGACCGCGCTGAGCACGGAAAACAGCGTTGCGGAAGCGGTGGCACCACCACGCATTTGCACGGCTGTCAGCAGCCGTTCCACGCCGAAGTCAAAACCCTCGGGGTTACAACATTCGACGATCCCATCGGAATAACCGAGCAGCGTATCGCCGGACCGCAACGCAACCTTCCCGTTGGAAAATCCAGCACCGGTCATGACTCCCAGAAGCGGACCGCCTTCTTTCAGGCTCTCCACTTGTCCCTTAGCGCGCAACAGCAGTGCGGGAGGATGTCCCGCGTTGGAATATGTAACTTCCGCAGTCTTCATACACAGGCGAGCAAGAAACAAAGTGGTTAAAGGAACCTCGAGGTGCGTGCACAACAGATCGCGATTGACGGCTGATAACGTTGCAGCTGGGTCTCCACACTCTTCGAACTTCTGCCGGAGCAAGCTAAGGACATGAGTGAACCACATGCCTGCGGGCAAGCCTTTTCCGCTAATATCACCGATCGCGAACACCACATCGCCAGCGCATTCGAAGAGGCTGACAAAATCCCCGGAGAGGTGACGTACGGGAAAAATCTCACTGGCAACCTCAAGGGCTCCAAAGCGCCGGTGGCGTGGTCCGCAAAGTCTTCGCTGCACTTGGGCAGCCTCAAAGAACGTCCGCCGCAGATCATCGTGCTCATTGCGCAATCTCGCAAGGTCTTCTTCGAGAGCAGCTTGGTGGCTTAACTCTTCTGTAGAACCCATGAAGTTGCCTGGACGCCGGGGCGTTTCTGTCCGATGACCCCGTGTGCCGCTCGTACACTTTCGAATTGGCGATTGGTTTTCCAATTTCGGTTCCTGCGGCGACCCAGTGATCAACCCACGAATTTGTAGCCCGTGCCGTGCACAGTCAGGATGAAACGAGGCTCTTCCGGTTTGGGCTCGAGCTTTTGCCGCAAGCGGACAATGTGCGCATCGACGGTTCGCGTTGTAGGAAACTTGTCGTAGCCCCAAACTTCCTGGAGTAAGAGATCGCGGCTCAATGTTTCGCCCGGATGACACAGAAAGCACTTCAGCAGCTCAAACTCCTTCGAGGAAAACTCCAGCGCCTTACCTTTGCGCGAGACCTGACAACTCCGCAGGTTCACCTCAACATCTCCGAACGAATAGCGATCCTGCTCTTTGGGGACAGTGTGAGCGCGGCGCAGGACAGCCTTCACGCGGGCGAGCAACTCACGGATGGAAAAGGGCTTGGTGACGTAATCGTCTGCTCCCAGTTCAAGGCCGACTACCTTGTCTAGTTCCTGTCCCCGCGCGGTCAGCATGATGATGGGAATCGAGGGACGCGTGGACTTAAGCTGCTTGCAGACTTCGAGCCCGCTCATGCGCGGCATCATGACGTCCAGGATGACCAGATCCGGATTTTCCTTCAGCGCGCGCTCCAGGCCGACACTGCCATCCGGGGCAGTGATCACCTCGTATCCGTCGTATTCGAAGTTGTCACGCAAGCCCGCCACCATGTTGGGCTCGTCTTCGACAATCAGAATCTTGGTCACGTGTTGACCTCCACGACTTTGCGTGGTTTCAGCTGCAACTCCAAACTTAGAGTAAGTGGGTGCCACGGTCAGTCCCTCCGCTACGATTGGGCAGACGCTGCCTTGCTATTGTTGGGTTCCGCGTTTACAGGAAGTGCGATAATGAACTTGCTGCCCTGGCCAGGGGCGCTGTCTACCGAGACCTCCCCACCATGAGCCTGCACAATGTGACGCACCAGCGACAGCCCTAGGCCGCTTCCTTTGGTGTTGTGAACCAGGGGATCGCCGACCCGGTAAAACTTCTCAAAAATCTTGTTCTGCTCCTGCTGCGGGATGCCAATGCCGTGATCCTCCACTTCGAGCTTCACCGAACCGTTGTCACGGTAGAGTTTCACGCCGATGAATTTTCTGTCCTGCGAGTACTTCAACGCGTTATTGACGAGATTCACTAAGGAGCGTGCCATGGCTTCGCGATCCACGCGCAACGGCGGCACGTTGTCTGCGATCTTCTCCTCGTAATCGAAACCGTGCTGTTCAATCTGGTAGCGGTAGGAGTCGAGCGTGTTGTGCACCAACTCGCGGAGGTCAGTCTCGCGAAAGTCATATTCCTTGCGGCCCGCCTCGATGCGCGAGAAGTCCAGAATATTGTTGATCAGCGCAGTGAGACGCTCGCTCTCCTTTCGGATGATGCGATAGTACTCCTGATATTTTTCGGGCGAGGTCAGACGGCCCATCTCCAGCGTCTCAGCGTAGAGACGAATCAGTGACAGTGGCGTGCGCAGCTCATGGGAAACGTTCGAGACGAAGTCCGATTTCAGCCGTGCAAGCGCCATTTCCTTGCTGACGCTTCGGTATGTGAGCAAAATTCCACCGGCAAGCAACAGTGAGAGTCCGCCGAGAATCAAGAAGCTGGTTCGCACGAAGCGCTGTCCAAGCTCCTCCAGCGTTGTTCCTTTCAGCTTGATGGCAAGAGTCAAGCCGGGAAATGCAGCTTCCATGTTGCGTTCGACCTCCGGGGGGCCACCATCCCATCCTTGCGAAGCGACCAATGGCTCGGATTCACCTTTAGGATGGATCATGAGTACGGCTTGATGCTCGCTCTGGCCTTCTGTCAAATTGCGGCTGATAACGCTTTGCAGAGCGTCAGGGAAGAAGTGCCCCTTCAAGTAGTCGGCGTCGAATACCATGCCTCCGATGGTGGCCTCAGCTGTGGACTTGTCCTTCTTCAGGAACATCACCAACACTTGGTACGACTTTTTTTCGAGTCTCGGGACCCAGTAGGGATAGACGTAGTATGGCGGCATTCCTTTCTTGTCCATGTGGATGATCTTTTCGGACACATCCTTGTAGTCCACCCTAAGCCAACCCTCGATCATCTTGGTCAGTTCGGAGGCCTCAGTGCGAAAGGAGGCGTCCTCTTTCATGCGATAGGGCTGGGAGCGAACGACTAAGCCCTTGTCGAGGTCGAAGAGGAAGACGTGGGCCAGGTAGGGATGTGAGGACAGAATCCGATCCAGGTTGTAGCCGCACCCTTCTCCAGGCATCGGAAAGTCATTGCGCACATCATCCGCCAGCGCAAACGCCTTGTAGTTCATCTGTTTCTCCGAAATATGGAGCACTTGGGTGAAGTCACGTTGGATAGCCGCCTCCACAGCCCGGTCGCGGCGGATTTGATTGAGATGCCACACGCTCACAATCACTAGCGCGGCGGCTGGCAATACCACAGCGAGTTCCAGAGTAAGTATCAGTCGAGTTCGCTCGTTCCACCGCCGCTTCGGTTTCATCGTGGTTCTTCATCCACTCTCTGCCTGGATGAGCTTGGTGGGAAACATAGTTGACCGCGACTGGGGAGGTGTCAATCGGGAGTAAAAAGACGTAAAAAGTTGTGAAATCGTCGATGCGAAAGTGCGATCAGTAATCAATAGTTCGAACGACAGAACGCTGCTGGCGCGGACGCACCTGCTTGAAGATGATTGCAAAGATTGTGTCCCAGCTCGTAACGTAGCGAGTCGCTTTGGAGCCTTTCTTAAACGTTCTGCGGGGACGGGGCCGTACCCCTACTCGCTGGGGGTTATTCTTGGATGCGTGCACACTTCTCTCGCTGTTACGTTCCTGAAAGTCCCCGAAAAAGTACCGGACTCATGCCTGCAAGCCCAGCACTCGACCAGATGCCTGTATCCTTGCCGCTTCTCCATCAAATCAGTTATGAAACGCCACGAGTTGGAACTGAGCGTTCCCACGCTTGTCTGATCGTTGAGGACGAAGAGCTTGGTCTCTGGCCGACGTATAGCTTCTGCAGCACCAACGAATAGATCCCGTATTCCTCAGCGCTCGGTGGTCACTTGCCCACAGCGCGGGCAGCGATGCGAATATCTTGAAGTGTAACGCTGATGCGGCGGATGACCAGTTTCAACAGATCTGCTCCGGCGGAGCGTTGCCAAACCAATCAGTTCGGTGCAACTTGTCGAATCAGGCTTCGTGGTTGTTTTTGGGCCGGGCTCAAGTGATCCATGCAACGAACTGACTGCGGCTCATGACGAAGTGATGGCTCCGGCGGCAGGACCAGATTTCAAAATCGCAAGCATCCTTCAATGGTGCAATCTGGCATGGTCAGCGCGAGGTCTGAATCGACTTTCGCAATCGCCTGCGCGCTGCGGACCGCAGCCGCATGAGTGCCTTAGCGCGCTATCTATTGGCACTTGACGATGAGACGCAGTAGAAAAGGCAGAGAGGTCCAGTGGTATTCAGGGATTCCGGCATGCGGCGTTTCTTGAGCATCGGTGACTCGACGCGATCGTTCAACACGCTTCGAAATCTAGCGCTTCACGATGTCTCGCGCTGGGTGCTGGTCGGCGTTCTAGCCGTGGAGTTTCACTGTCTACGTGTCGAAAACTCTCATGCGATCCGCCACTTGAACGACATCGACTTCGTCGCCACTGCCTTCGAATGTATACCGGAGACCTTGGCGCGAGACTTTTTGTTTCGGCACGTGCACCCGTTCGATCCGCCTTGTAAAACCATGATGCAGCCTGTAGATGCCGACACCTCGTTGCGCGTCGATGTCTTCCGCACGAACGGAGAGATCATGAGTCGCGCGATCTTGGTTGATGGTCCGTCTGGTCCGATTCGGGTCATCTCAGTCGAAGACGTAGTAGCCTGCGAGGCGAGACTCCTGCTGGACCTTGCGGCAAGCGTGCCCGTACCAGCAAAGCACGCCAATGACTACCTGAGACTTGCGGATTTAGTGAAATCGTCCAACCTGGAAACTGCGTGGCAGGATCATCGGAAGCCAACCCACCCGATGACATTCGGCGAGACGAGCACACTACTCAAAGGGTTGATTGCAACTCGCCGAAATCTCCTGATCAATCTTGAATACTCGAAAGACACCGCAGAGATCTGCCCCGTTGTGTGCGAACTTCTGCATTCCAGTTGGCTGACTCCAATCTCGTGCTCTCGTTGCTCGGGTATTGCTAGGCAGTTTTGGTGTAGAGTCGCCATATCGCGCATATCCTCTGTCCGGTTTGCTCCAGGATCACGGGCTGACCGGAAGTTAACTGCTGCAATCAAGCGATTTCACCAACTACGAAAAGGCCCCTTCCGGCAGGGGCCTTCTCTTCCCTCGCAAAAGGGCTAAGCCACAGTTTTCAGCTCATGAGCAGTCGTACACGTGCTAAACGCTGTCTGCGGAATCGTCGAGATACGGGATTCGAGATCGGTTGAGTGGATAGTGAAACATCTTGCCGCTGGAGTGGGAACAGACGCTATTGGCGATCACGTAGCTCCAAAGGCAAGAATCTTCACGCGATGTTCAGCCCAGCCACCCTTCAAGATGAATCTGCGATCTCGTGCACGCTGCACCTCGGCAAGAAGTTAAGTCAGCAGAAGATTAGGGGACTCAACGCAAAACGGGAAAATTTTGTGACGCCGAGTTTTTCAATCGTCAGTTCACCCCATTTTAATCTTCCTGTAACCGGGCTTTAATCTTCCACGTTTATCAACATAGCACTAGGGGCATCGTGTGCTCGGGCAGTCCACCAGTTCTCAACTATGGCCCGCAGTCATTCTGCGGCAACTGCTCCCTGCGTCCTTTGAACGGTAACATTGAAAGGTCTATGGCGTCGCATGGCTCCTGCGCGAGCCGATTGATGTTTTGGGGATTAGTTTCTTGGGTGGTTGGTTCTGAGATCTTTTTCCATTCTCCACAGTTCGAGGCGTTTGTCATTCGGCACCTCCAAGGCGAAAGATGAATGGAATAATTCTAAAGAGTTCGAGAATTAGTGATGAAGGGTTAGCCACCCAACATCACTCCCGCAATTCTCAGTTCGACCCACGCCCACGCCGACCAGTGGTCGGCGTAACCGCCTGTCAACAAAGTGTGATCGAGAGTTGACTCCCTGCGACACACCGGGAATGCAAAAACCCTGAACTGAGAGACAATAGAAAATGGGGCGGCGGCGCTCGGCCATGGGTGCAACTATGCAGCGGATCGTCCTTCTGGGCTGGCTTTTCTTGGTTCCTGTGTACGCCCAAATTCAACTCGAGCAGCGCGCCACCATTGCAGTTGTGGACGAAAACGGCGTGCCAGTCCCGGACGCCCGGGTCCTGTTTACTAGTGTCGACGGATCAGTAACGCTCCGCTGCCAGACGAGCACTGTCGGCGCATGCACAGTGCCGTCGAGTGGATCAGGTCCTTATCGAGTTCGGGTCGAGAAGGAGACGTTTTATGCCGCAGAAGCCAGCGACCTTCATTTCGACCTGATCTCAAGCGTTGAGTTGACGTTGGTGCACCAGCGTGAGGTTCGCGAGGTCGTGGAGGTTGTGGAATCGCAACCGGCTATCAATCCGGAACAGATCAACGCGCAGGAACAGATTAGCGGTGTAGACGTCTTGAATCTTCCCTATCCCGTCACGCGAGACTATCGCAACGTCCTAAATTACATTCCACAAGTGGTCAACGACATCTACCGCCAACCGCACATCACGGGTGCTGAAACATATCAAACTTTGGTCTTGTTCGATGGTTCCAATGTTACTCAGCCCGCCAATGGGCAACTGCTTCTACGCGTCTCGACCGACGCTTTCCGATCGATCAAGGTTCAAACCAGCCGCGTCTCAGCGCAGTATGGCAAAGGTTCTGGTGGCGTGCTCGAGTTAAATACTGCCACGGGAGATGATCACTTTCGCTTTGCAGTCACAGATTTCATCCCTTCCGTGCAAAACCGGAATGGTCCAGTCCTTGACAAAGTGAATCCCCGCATCACATTTTCCGGTCCGATCACAAAAGGACGCGTGTGGTTCTTCGATGGTGCGGATGCAGAGTACGCCAACATCATCGAGAAACAGTTGCCTCCGGACATGAATCACGATGTCTACTGGCGCGTCGGCAATCTTTTCAAGGTTCAGGGCAACGTCAGTGCGCGCAACATCCTTAGCTCCAGTTTCAATTACAACTACGCTCATGATCAGCATGCCGGAATGTCGGCCCAGAATCCGCCGGATACAACGCCCGCTGTTACCGAGCCCATGTACCTGGCGAGCCTCAAGGATCAGTACTACTTCTCAAGTGGCCAGCTTCTCGAAACGGGCCTCGCATTCAATCGCTACGATCTTGACCAGGTTCCGCGTGGTACTGAGCCTTACTTCCTCAACCCAGACACGGCGGGAGGTAACTACTATTTCCGTGCACAGACGCAAGCTGACCGTTGGCAACTATATTCCAATCTCTTTTTCAAGCCGCTCGACTGGCACGGTAAACACCAGTTCAACGTTGGAGTGGACCTCGATGGCCTGCGTTACGACTTTAATTTCCAGAGGCAACCAATTTCGTATTTGCGAACGGTCGAGCAGCTTCCGCCGAGTGGATGCAAAGTCGACCCACCTCTCCCTTCTCCCTGCTCGCGCTATTCCGAATTCGGTGGTCCCGGGGTTGACGAACGCCACAACGGCGAATTCAGCGGTTACGCGCAGGACCGCTGGCTGATCACCGATCGCTTTCTGGTCGAGGCTGGTATCCGTTTCGATTGGGACGAGATCCTTCGTGACCCGCTTTTCTCCCCACGATTGGGTGCAACTTATGTCTTGAATCAAGCTGGAAACACCAAGATTTCAGCGGGAATAGGCGTGTTCTATGATGCCACACCGGTTTTCCTCTTCGCCCGTCCCAATGCAGGCACGCGCACAGATTTTTTTTATGATGCGACAGGAATGCTGACCTCTGGCCCCGTCACCTCGGTTTTTTCCATAAATCATGCGAGCCTGAAGGCCCCGCGCTATCTGAACTGGAGCTTTGGGCTCGAACAGAAACTGGGCTGGCAAATCTACTTGAAAACGGAGTTCATCCAGAAGCGCGGTACCAATGGTTTAACTTACAACTGGGTCAATCCAGTGGATCTCGGCCCTCCAGGTGTGACCGACTACGTGGCGATTTTCCAGCTCCAGAATGGGCGGGAGGACCGCTTTGATTCCTTCGAGATCAACTTGCGGCGTGTCTTCGAAAAGGGCCACGTCATCACGGGATCGTACGTTCGTTCGAAAACGCACTCCAGCCAAGTGCTCGATTTCAATGTCGATAACCCAATCTTCAGCACACAGTTGCCTGGCCCCTATGCTTGGGACACGTCTAACCGTTTTCTGTCTTGGGGATTTCTGCCGCTAATCAAAGGCTTCGATCTTGGATACTCGATGGAATACCGGACAGGCTTCCCGTTCTATCTCGTAGACAACCAACGGCAACTGGCTGCTCTGCCGGGTACCCAAGTGATTCCATCCTTCTTGCGATTCCCAGCCTACTTTACATTAAACACGCATTTAGAGAAGCGTTTTCACGCATTCGGATTCTACTGGGCTGTCCGAGGAGGATTCGATAACGTCACAAGCCACAAAAACTATGGCAGCGTAAACAATGACGTGGACTCACCCCAGTTCCTGACCTTCAGCGGGTTCACGGGCCGCTCTTTCACGGGCCGCATTCGGTTCCTGGGAAGGAAGTGATCTCATGTCGGTCGTTCAGCAAAAACGGGCTTTTTGTTAAGGCGGACTCTGCGATGACAGCTCGCCAACTATTCCGCGCGGACGCGAGCCCGTTGAGTGCCGGGGTTCTCGGCGAAAACTACGTGTTTGCGAGACAAGTCTTCGACGCCAGCGATTCATTGAGGCTGTGCCGACGTGTTCGTACGACGCAATGGATTTGACTGCTATGACACCCACGATGAAGCCACGGCCGTCAAACTCCCCTCTCTGCATCTCACATTCGGTGGAGTCGGGCATGCGTCTTCACAAGCTAGGAGCAATTCCAGCTGCTTCCTTCTACTAGAGGCCGCATTGTGAAGTCCCCCGCCGCGACAAATCCTGCTCGGAATCCCTTCGCCGGGGGGACTCACCATCGTTCACCCGGCGCGAACAAGATTCGGCCATCTCACCTCTCTGATTCGGAAGAGAAGCATGCATTTCGATGCGCAAGTTCGGTAACACTTTGCATTTCCACACGCTGCGAACAGTTCTCGCTTGCCATTTTTCTCAGCTAGTTGTAAAAACTGCACCTGTTCAAAGAGCAGCCACTTGCAATCAGTCCCAAACGGCCACGAATGCCGTTCCGATCTTAGCGTCAGGAGTATCTAGATGCCTCCCACACGAAATGCCCCCACCCATTTGCTCGCGGTGATCATTGTCGCGGGTTCGTGCCTATCTTCTTTCGCCACTTTTGCAACAGCAAGTCAGCCCGCGAAGTTGCGCACGGCTGTCGAGAAGGGAATGTCTCCTGCTGGCGAGATGGCTGCCAAGGCCCGTGCCGCTCTTAAGAAGTTCGGCATTCATACCTTTTCCGCCGAAGAAGAAAAAGAATGCGTTAACGACGTTGAGGAATGCGAAGACGGTCTCAAGGACGGACCTAACGGCGGACAAGGCGAGACGTCGATCGCGGTTGACAGTACGGGCCAGCACATTGTCGTGGGCTTCAATGATGATCGCGGATTTGACCTGACACCAATTTCCGTCTCCGGCTTTCTTTACTCCGACGACGGAGGTATGACGTGGGTGGATGGCGGTCAACTACCAACCAATTCCAGCCCAGGTTCAGTCCTGCCTCAAGTCTTTGGCGATCCCGACGTCAAGTATCTGGGCGGTTGTACGTTTGTGTACTCATCGATTCTCGTCGCGCCGTTTAGGAGGACAGCGGTACAGACCATGGGAGTTCACCGCTCTACGGACTGTGGGCATACTTGGGCAGGACCATTTGAAGTCGCTGCCGCCACGAATCCGAACCGTGTGTTAATCGGCGGAGAGCCTGCGGACGCAGCCGATAAGGAGTTCATGGACGTTGATCCTGATACCGGGCGCGTCCTGATGAGCTGGACAAACTTTACGCCGACCAGCGTTGAAATCTCCACAACCTTCTCCGATAACGTACTCACGGGAAATCCTCCCACATGGTCGACTCGACGAGTAGTTGCCGCGACTCCGGCTGATGGGCAGTCTTCGGTCCCACGATTTGCGGGCAATGGTTCTAATAATGCGTATGTGGTCTGGCGCCGCTTTCCAGTTTCCTTGGGAAACAGCATTGCATTCGCTCGCTCGACCAATAATGGAAGGACGTGGAGCGCCCCGAAAGACATAACACCTCCATTCTTTACCATGGACCAGGTTCTGGGAAACGACCGCGTCAATACGTCACCTTCCCTGGCCGTCGACACTTCTCACGGGTCAAACGCGGGAAACATCTACGTCGTGTATTCCAACAATAACAACGGCGATGGTGCCGACGTTTATCTTCAGCGGAGCACGAACGGCGGTGTCTCATTTTCGACTCCGATCATCTTGAACAAGGCGCCGGGTTCTGATCGGGCGCAGTGGTTTCCTTGGGTAACGGTGGATCAGGATACGGGAAAAGTATCTGTCTTCTACTACGACCAGGGAGTAGCGACAAGTGGCGATCGAACACAAGTTTCGTTTGTCGTTTCGACCGATGGAGGACGTACATTCACGCGCCAACGGCCACTTACAGCAACACCCTTCCACGCTGGGTGGGGCAACACCACCGGGCAACCGAACTTAGGAGACTACAACCAGGCAGTGGCTCAGGACGGACAACTGTATGCGGTTTGGGCTGGAACTTCGCAGGCCGGTTTCGCCGATAATCAGCCAAACCTAACGTTAAACGTACCGGATGTTTATTTCCGGAAGTTTCCTGCTTCGGGGGCGATCGTGCCTGCAGAAATGGACTTGGCGGTCGCGACAGGAATGCGAAAGGCTCCGCTGATCTCAGCAGACCCAGCGGCAGAACCTTCAGTAATTACCAACCTGGTCAGAGAAAATTTCGATGAGCCTGGACTTCCACCGCGTGCCCTGCCACCTGGTTGGAGTTCACAACATGGCGCTGGCGCGAACACAGTCCCATGGATTACGAGGAGCTTCTGTGGCACCACGTCCAAAACCGCGTTTCATCAGAATGCGAACGACGCTCCAGATCCCACTTCTTCGCCATCACGTTGGGAACGTTTGTTCAGTCCGCCGTTCACTGTGCCCGCAGATACCAGCTTTGTCGTAGTAGAGTTCGACATCTGCTACAACACAGAAGATGATCCAAACTTCAACATTCTTGCGTATGACGGGGTATTCTTGCGTGTCACGGACCTGACACCGGGCAGGACACTGCGGTCGGTGTTGGCAGAGGCGTTCGAGGAACGATTCGTCACCGGCGCAAAGGAACACTATCCGAAACACTTCCCGCGGAGTAACGATCCGAATTATTTCGAGGACATGTCGGCATGGGCCGGTTTCTCCCATGGTTTTAAGCATGTCCGGATAAAGCTACCGGGAATGGAAGGAAGCACGGCGCAACTAAGGTTCGAGTTCACGCAGGACGCATTCGGCACCTGTAAGGATGTCAGACCGAAACACAGCTGCGGCGTTGCGATTGACAATGTTCGGGTGAATGCCGTGAAGTAGGTTGCGTACGGCCTGCTCAAGAATTGTCGATGATCGGCTGGCAAACGCCGCGCTGAGTTCCTTGTGCTCCATTCCGGGTTGAGCGCATAATTTTTGAAGCGATCGTTAAGAACGAGTTTGAGGAAAGCAGTGCGGCAGGTTCCCACAGACGCCTGCCGCGTTTTTCTGTCATGACCGCATCGATCGCCATCTTGACCTGTAGACCAGATATTTGTAAATCTCACACAACTAGCTCGATTGCGCAGGCTCTTGTCATTGCCGATTCTTCGGTAAGAGGTTTCAGTCCACTCCTGCGGTATGGGCGTTCAGCGCATCGATGTCTGCGCCGGGATCGGAGCCGTCGAGGGCTTTACCACGGAGCGGGCTGCCGCTACCGAGGCGATAGTTGCCGCCGAAGCCTGCGTTGAGATTAACGTACCCAACCGCGAGCTGGTCCGTGGGAAAGATCTTCGTTGCATCGGGCCAATTCGGAAACTGGTGGATGTCCAGCCCGCTGGTCACGGCATTGCCAGCAAAGGACCAGTTGCTCCAGCAAGCGTCAAACTTTGCCTCTGGGCTGGGCTTGTCGCGTGCGCAGTTGTTTAACCCACCGACGGACCACGGGCCGTAGTACCCACCTGCGAAAATGTTGTCATTGATTTTGATATTCGGCTGAGGCTTGCCTTTTGGGCCGCCGAGGCTGAGGAATCCGGCATTCGTCGGCGTACCCTCTGCGGATGTGGCGACGACGAACGTATTGTGCGAGAGCGTTATATTGGCAAGGATGTCGGACAAGGGAGCGAGAGAACCGGTCGCCATCAGAATGTACTGGTTGGCGCATCCGTAGCAGGTGCGATAAGTCAAGTTTTCCGTGAGATTGTCGTGAATGGAGTAGTTCCTTCCGGCCGTCGCGTAAGCCCCGTTACCGTTCGCCCCGTTGGCGATTTGAAAGGCTTGGGCGCCAGTTTTCAGGTGGTTGTAGCGGATGGTTACATGCGTCACGAAACAATTCGGGCATAGATTCTGCAATCCTTTTGCCTGATTCTTTGGGGTAAGCAGGATGTGCGCGCCAGTCTGACTGAATCCTCCCCAAACGTTCTCCATCACGTTGCCTTCAACGAGTACGCGGGAAGCGTTCTTCAGTTCAAGGTGATTTTTGACGGAGAAGCGGATGTTCCCATACGTCGGATCGGCAGGATTCCAGCTGCGGGGTTTGTAAAAGTGATTGCGGCGGATCTCGATGTCGGCTGATGTGTCTTTAGATGCTCCGCCGCCGAACATGATATTTACACCCGAGGCTTCGAGGAAATTATTGACGATCTTGAGGGCGCCAGAGGAACCGGCGATGGAGTTATTCCCTCCGCCGATGGCCTGCGCATCAGAGCAGACGCCGCTTGTGGCAATGCAATGCATGTCGTTCAGATAAGAGTCAATGACTGCGACATGGTGAGCATCATGGAGGACGACTCCGTGCGCCGTGTCGTCTCTGGTAGTTCCGTGGATCCAAAGACGATCGAAAACAATGTAGGAGCCTCGCGCAGTTTGCGCAAGGAAGCCAAGGAATCCGCCGCCGACAGGGCGGGTGAGTTCGAGTCCGATGAGCCGATAGTGATCACCCGGAAGCTTCATGCTCCACGTTGGCGATACGACGATCTTGGCCAACAAACTCTTCGGGGGAACACCGCTGGAGGGGCAGGCGTAGTCGGGACGTCCGGGGAGGGAAGCGACCCCAGCCCAACAGGGCGTCATGCGAGCGCCCTCCCGCGGCAAAAGGTTGTCAGGTGTGCTGGTGCGCACTGTTATCCAATGCGCGTTGTCGCAACCTTTGGCGGGAAAACGGAGGCCAGCGCCGCTGAAGGTTTCTCCTGCTGCGAGCTCGATCACGTCGCCGCAAGCAGCATCGTTCAGGGCAGCCTGCACGGTCTGAAACGCACAACCGCGAGCGCAGACCAACCAGGTTGCGCCCGGGGAAGGAGTCGATGACATGGCCGTGTGGATGCATGATGTCGGCAGATTGGCAGGCCCATCCGTCGCGGCTCCAAAGTTGGCCTTGTTCGGCGCGATGCAATACCGGTTGTCAGCAACGGAATCGTCGAACGCGGTGGATCCGCCAACGGGCAGAGGGTATGATGTTTTTATCGTGAGCTGAGCGAAACTGCTGACCGAAGCAAACGCCGATAGGAAAAGGCAGAGGATAAACTGATTTCTCGTCACGATACACGCTCCTCGAAGCAAAGCGACGAGTGACGAACTAAGCCAGACTTCACCCAAGAAGTGCGAAATCATCTAATGCCAGAAAATCCGCCTACATTTGGGCGTCTAGTGAAAAGTGTTATTGCTACCTAGGGGTGGATAGAGTGTGGTACGAGTCGATTGTGGAAATCAAGGTTAAACGTACGGTAGACGCGAATGCCTTGGTCCCGGGTTCCGCCGGCGTTTTGGACTGCAATCCGTCGAACCTTCAAACTAGCAACACAGTCGCAGCACACCGCTCACTGTACTTCCTGGCGGCCCTGTCACCGCAGCAACCCTGGCCTTCACGGGCTGTCAGTGAGATAGAAATCACATTGGGTTTTCGA